>Ga0207421_10001441_pt1 | contig 30557 bp, 28 predicted proteins | sample SodLakKL_010_SED_4_FD_187542 | JGI IMG/M metagenome (GOLD analysis project Ga0207421, IMG submission 187542) | Alkaline sediment microbial communities from Lake Tanatar, Kulunda Steppe, Russia - 8KL_010_SED (SPAdes) (version 2) | ecosystem: Environmental > Aquatic > Non-marine Saline and...
GTTTTTCTCCTCTGGCTTTATATAAGCAGTATGGTTATCCTTCTGGGTGGTGAACTTAATGCTACCATTGCTCATTTTAAAAACACTTAAATATAAAAGGTGATATTATGGCTTCCAAAAGACCTAGAACTGACCTGGACGGTAAAACCTGGTCCAGGTATTCCATCAGCATCTGGAGCGATATAGAAAAGAATAAAGAGGAAAAAAGATTGAAGCACCCTGCCATGTTTCCTCTTATGCTGGTGGAAAGAATCATTAAAGCTTTTACCCGTCCGGGAGACCTGGTGCTGGATCCCTTTGCAGGTTCGGCCAGTACCCTTCTTGCTTCTTACCGGTTAGGGCGGCCCTCTTTGGGCCTGGATATTTCTCCTGATTATATTAAGCTGGGGGAGGAACGGATAAAAGAATATACTCAAAGGGAGGTTTTGCCGGATGGAGGAGAATGCCTGCCTGTCTTTATCCAGGAGGATGCTTTTAACCTGGGAAAACATGTGGAAAAAGAATCCGTTTCCCTTTGCGTTACCTCCCCTCCTTACTGGAACATACTGGGCCAAAAGAGAACGGCGGATGGTAAAGAAGAAAGAAACTACGGTAACCTGGAAAAGGATTTAAGCCAGATGGATGATTACCATGCCTTTATAAAGGCCCTGGGAAATGTTTTTTCTAAAGTTTTTAATACTTTAAAGGCTGGAGGATACCTGGTGGTGAATGTAATGGATATCAGGAAGGGTCCCCAATTCTATCCCTTACATATGGATTTAGCGACAGAACTTAAAGGGCGGGGATACATACTGGACGATATAATAATATGGGATCGTCGCAAGGAATATAATAACCTCCGCCCCCTGGGTTATCCTTATGTGTTTAGGATTAACAAGGTCCATGAATTTCTTCTTATTTTTAGGAAAGAGTTATAGGTATCCTGCTCCCGGGGAAAACTTAACCCGGGGGTGATTTATAATAGATATAGAAGTTATGATCCAAAATATTAACAGGGTGAGAAATGAGCTTCAAGAACTGGTACTGGAAAGGGATTCCATGGATGAAGAAGTTTTAACAAAAGCCAGGCAGCTGGAAGCCCTTCAAGAAAAATATCACTTCATGTTAAACCAAATTATTTAAGACTTACCTTAGTAAATAAACCCGTATGAGACGGGTTTATTGATTTTTTCAAAAATATATTATTTAAAAAATGATTTTAGCCCCTGGAAAATATAGTTTAATTAAAAGAGTTACAGGGGAATCCTTTGTTCCCGGGGAGCCAATTTTATTCATGATACCTTTAAAGCTCCACAAAAAAATTTTCAATAGAGGTGAAGGAAGTAAAGGAGTTGGTGCAGAATTCAAATACTGAAGATTAAACCGGTTTATTTAGAAGGGTGGAAGTAAATGATGACAGATTATTCTATTATTGATCGTCCCTTTTTGTTGAAGTCTTTATTTTTTCCCCGGCAGGAGCACAGGGATTCCCCTCCCCATGGCTATGACCGTTTCGTTCCTGTGGAGGATGGAATATCTATAGGTTGTCGTTTTTATCCTAAGGAGAAGGGCTTTCCCTGGATATTATATTTTCATGGGAATGGAGAAGTAGTAAGTGATTATGATGAAATAGCTCCCCTTTACAACCAGCACAATATGAATCTGGTGGTTGTTGATTACCGGGGTTACGGCGCCAGCGGTGGTGAGCCTGCCTTTGCCCATCTTATTAAGGACGCTCACCGCATCTATGAAGAGGTGAAAGGTGAACTTGAAAAGGAAGAAGGTTTCAGTGGCTTGTGGATTATGGGAAGGTCCCTGGGAAGTATTTCGGCCCTGGAACTGGCTTATCATTATGGAGCTGAAACAAAAGGACTTATCATAGAAAGTGGCTTTATAAGTGCCGTAAGACTTATAAGGCACTTTAACCTTCCTTCCCCTGGGATTGACCTGGACAGACTTGACAGCCAGTGTGTCGAAATGGTAAAAAATATTGATGTACCGGCTTTAATTATCCACGGACAGCATGATAGAATTGTGCCCCTGGAGGAGGGAAAAGCCCTCTATGAAAACCTGGGTTCTTCCCTAAAGGAAATGGAAGTTATTCCTTACGCTGATCACAATAATATTATGTTCTTGGGTCTGGACCAGTATTTTAGGGTTATCGGAAAATTTATGGCCAAAACAAGCAGGAGGTAATGTACCATGTCACTTTTTTTTAAGGATTTCATGCACCAAAAGTTTTATGAGGATTTTGAACGAGCCCTTAACCTGGACGGGGAAGAAAAGGAACTTATTTCAGCCTTATATCTTATTTCTGGTAACAGGGAATTTGATTACCTGGGAAGATATATAGATGTACAGGGGAGGAAGATTCACATTTCAGATTTTATTGATTCCGAAGATTTTTTAAACTGGGATATGGTGGACCAGGAGCTTGCCAGGTTAGCGGCAGCCCTCTATGATGGATCCAGCTGTGATCTGCACAGCTGTTTTAAACATCTTAAAGGTTCTGATTTAAAAATGGCCCTACAGGCTATTCAACTCAGGTATGGGGATGAATAACGGGGGATTTTTATGGCAGTTTTAAATATTAAAAATCTGGGAAAATCTTATGGAGAGAATACCATTTTTGAAGGGATTTCTTTGCAGGTTTTTCCGGGAAACAAGATGGCCCTGGTTGGTCCTAATGGAGCAGGGAAAACCACCCTTTTAAAAATATTAATGGGAGAGGAAGAGGCCGATGAAGGCTCTATTTCTTTTTCCCGGGGTGTTTCCGCAGGGTATCTTAAGCAAAAGGAATATTTTCCCCCGGGCACTACCCTTTTCCAGCATCTTAAAAAATCCCTGGCCCATCTTTATGCCCTGGGAGAAGAAATAAAAGAACTGGAAAAGAAGATGGCATCAGAAGAGGTAAAAGAAAACCCCCAGCTTTTAGAAAAAATAATGGGGGAGTACGGGCGCTTATCTCAGAGCTACCAGGAACGGGGAGGTTATTTTTTAGATAACCGGATTAAACAGGTTGCTAAAGGCCTGGGATTTAGGGAGGAAGATTTTGAAAGGCAGGTGGACAGTTTTAGTGGAGGAGAGAAAACCTGCCTTCAACTGGCCTGCCTGCTCCTGGAGGACCATGACCTGATTCTCCTGGACGAACCCACCAATTACCTGGACATAAAGGCGGTAGAGTGGTTAGAGGAATTTTTAGCAAAGGAGGAAGCTGCCCTGCTGGTGGCTTCCCATGACCGCTACTTTTTAAACCGGGTGGTTGATGGGGTGGCCCACCTGGAAAATAAAACTTTAAAGGTTTATAACGGCAATTATTCCCGGTTTGTTGAACAGTACAATGCACAAAAGTTAAGCCAGGAGAAAGCCTGTCAAAAACAGGAGGAACTGATAAAAAAAGAAGAAGAATTAATCCGAACTTCCAAAGGGGGAGAGAGGGATAAAAGGCAGGCCAAAAGCCGGGAAAAGAAATTAGAAGGCCTGGAAAGGATTGATGCTCCTTCCCGGGAGAGTTCCATGTCCCTTGATTTTAATTATGCCGGAAGGGCAGGCCAGGAAGTGGCGGTTTTTGAAGAAGCAGGAAAAGAATACCAGGGTAAAGCGTTGCTAAAGGATATTTCTTTTACTATCAAATGGGGAGATCGGGTAGCTCTGGTAGGCCCAAACGGAGCAGGGAAATCTACTTTAATGAAAATGATAACCGGGGAGGTGGAACCCTCCTGGGGCAAAGTTCGCCTGGGCCCTAGCGTAAAAATAGCTTACTTTGACCAGGAACAGGGCCAGCTGAATCCTCAAAAGAGGGTGCTGGAGGAGATAACAGACTTTTCTGGCCTTAATATAAGCCAGGCCCGGAACTACCTGGGGCGTTACCTGTTCAAAGGAGATGATGTTTTCAAAAGAGTGGAGAGTTTAAGCGGAGGAGAAAGAAGCAGGTTGGTGCTGGCGAAGGTGGCCTTACCCCGGGCTAATTTTCTTCTCCTGGACGAACCCACTAATCACCTGGACATAAAAGGCCTGGAAGAACTGGAGTCTGCCCTATCCCGTTACCCGGGTACCCTCCTCTTTATATCCCATGACCGTTATTTCATAAGTTCCCTGGCATCGAGGATAATGGAAGTAGATAAAGGGAGAGTGGTTTTGTATCCGGGAGGTTATAATTATTATAAGGAGCTAAAAGAAAAGGAAAAAGAAAGACAGGACTTTTTAAAGGAGGACAGGAAGGCTTATCGTCAAAAGCAGAGGGAGCAGGAAAGGCTCCACCGGGAAGAGATAATGGCCAGGAAAAGGGAGATAAAGGGAACAGAAGATAGCTTAAAGGAAAAGGAAAAGCTTATAGAAGAACTGGAGGATAAAATCTCCCTCCTGGAAGATAAATTATCAGATTCACAGATTTATGATAATTATGAAGAAGTGCGCCGGTTAAACCAGGAGTACAAAGAAGTGAAAAAGGAACTGGAAAAGCTGTACAACCAGTGGGAGGAACTGGGCCTGGAGTACGATAGAATGAAAGAAAGCCTGGAACAGGAACTTAACCCTTCAGGTAAAAATTAACACATTTTTTCTAATTAATATTGAATATTTTCCCTGTTCATATTAATATAAAACAAAGGGAAAGGTGAGGAGGTCATCATGAATAAATTAAAAATCTTATTAGTTCTAGCACTGGTAGTATCCATGACTTTTTGGGTGTTTGGCTGTGGACCGCAGGAGGAAGAGGAAATTGATGTTAATGGTGAAGAGATGGAGGAAGAAGATTATCTTACCCCTATTAATGGCGAGGAAGGCCCGGATGAGGGTGCAGGCGATCTTTTTGATTCCGTATACGTTACAGTTACCGGTTCTAATGTTAACCTGAGGTCCGGCCCGGGAACAGACTATGATGTGGTTGCCTCTGTAAATGCTGGCGATGAACTGGAGGTTGAATTCTTCTTGAATCACTGGATCAAGGTCAGGACCCAGGAAGGGGAAGAAGCTTTTATCGCCGGGTGGCTAACAGATGAGAACCTGCCCGAGCCCGACGAGGAAAATCTTAGGAATGAAGAAGTTGAAGAGGTTTATTAACCATAATTAAAGGTAGCCCTTTTTAAGAAATGAGTAATTGGCTCCGGCATAATGATAAAAGCCGGAGCCAATATATTTTACCTTCCTCTTAAAAGAAAAGAAGGATTTAGGAAGGAAACTGTCAAATTTTATTTTAAGATGGAAAACCCGGGGAGGGTTAAACTTGCAAATTATCATGGTGGAAGATATAACCAGGAATGTTGCCCGGATGTGCTGTGAGGCAAATATGCATCTGGGCCAGGATGTTAAGGTTGCCCTGGAGAGAGCTTTAACAATTGAAGAATCTCCTGCTGGTAGAGAAGTTTTAAAAGAGCTTTTGGAAAACGCAGAAATCGCAGACAAAGAAAGAATACCCCTGTGCCAGGATACGGGGGTTGCCGTGGTCTTTGTGGAGATGGGCAGGGAAGTAATAATTGAAGGGGGCGACCCGTTAGAAGCCATTAACCAGGGAGTAGAAAAGGGCTACCAGGAGTGTTACTTGAGAAAATCCATGGTAGGAGATCCCTTGAAGCGGATAAACACCGGAACTAATACCCCTGCCGTAATCCACTGGGAAATGGTACCAGGAGATAAATTAAAAATAACAGTTGCCCCGAAAGGTGGAGGCAGTGAGAATATGAGCACTTTGAAAGTATTAAAACCGGCCCAGGGGGAGAAGGGGGTTATTGATTTTGTGGTGGAAACTGTCCGGGAGGCAGGAGCCAACCCCTGCCCACCCCTGGTAGTGGGAGTAGGCCTGGGGGGCACATTCGAAAAGGCTGCCCTGCTGGCTAAAAAAGCTCTCCTTAGACCCCTTGGCCAGGCCCACTCCGATTCCTATTATGCCCGGCTGGAAGAAGTGATCCTGGAAAAGGTTAACAGCCTGGGGATAGGTCCCCAGGGCTTTGGAGGCAGAATCACGGCCCTGGCCGTTCATATTGAATATTTCGCAGCCCATATAGCCTCTTTACCCGTAGCCGTTAATTTAAACTGTCATGCTTCCCGTCATGTGGAAAGGGTTATTCAGGGGGTGAAAAAGTGAAGGGAAAAAAAATAAAACTTCCCCTCCAGGAGGAAGAAATCAAAGACTTAAAGAGGGGAGACCGCCTTCTTCTTTCGGGAACCCTTTATACTGCTCGGGATGCGGCCCATAAACGCCTCCTGGAAGCTTTAGACAGGGGGGAGGAACTTCCCTTTCGAATCAAGGGTCAGGTGATTTACTATGTGGGGCCTACGCCTCCTCCTCCCGGTAAAGTAATTGGCTCTGCAGGGCCGACCACCAGTTCCCGGATGGATTCCCTTACCCTACCCCTGTTGGAAAGGGGGCTAAAGGGTATGATCGGGAAAGGGAGCAGGTCAGAGGAAGTTAAAAGAGCCCTTCAAAAACATGGGGCCCTTTACCTGGCAGCGGTAGGAGGGGCAGGAGCCTTTTTATCTAAAAAAATTAAATCAGCCCTGGTAGTAGCTTATGAAGATCTGGGCCCCGAAGCTATTTATCAACTGGAAGTAGAGGATTTTCCCGTGGTGGTAATAAATGATATCCATGGGGGAGACCTTTATGAAGAGGGAAAGGCCCGCTATGCCAGGGAAAAATAAAAATAAGGGTTTTTAAACCCTTATTTTTATGAAAACTTATTTTTATTTTAACTTCTCCCCCAAAAGTTTATTAACCATCTGGGGGTTTGCTTTTCCTTTGGTGGCTTTCATTACCTGCCCTACCAAAAATCCCAGGGCTTTTTTCTTGCCTCCCTTAAAATCTTCTACGGGCCCCGGGTTAGCTTCAATGACTTCCTCAATGATTCGTTCCAGTTCCCCTTCATCAGCTATCTGGACCAGGCCTTTTTCTTCAACTATAGTTTCCGGGTCTTCTCCCCTTTGAAACATTTCTTCAAAAACTGTTTTGGCGATTTTACCGCTTATGGTTCCTTTATCAATTAGCTGGAGCAATTGGGCAAGCTGCCGGGGAGCGATCTTACAGCCGGTTATTTCCATCTTTTCTGCCTTGAGGTAAGCCAATAACTCACTCATTATCCAGTTGCTGACGGTTTTAGGTTCGTTATAGTCTTTAAGGGTTTCATCGAAAAAGTCAGCCAGTTCCCGGGAACTGGTAAGGACCTCTGCATCGTAATCGGGGAGTTGATATTCTTCTTTAAATCTTTCCTGTTTTTCATCGGGAAGTTCTGGAAGCTGGTTTCGAACCTCCTCTATCCAGCTGGAGTCTGTCTCTAAAGGAATGACATTGGGGTCAGGAAAACAGCGGTAGTCAGAAGCGGCAAATTTGCTGCGCATGGCGGTGGTAGTTCCCTTATCTTCGTTCCAGTGCCTGGTTTCGGGAACTACTTCTTTGCCATCTTTATATATGCCAGTTTGCCTCTTTATTTCAAATTCAATTCCCCTTTGCACCGATCGGAAAGAGTTCATGTTTTTAAGTTCCGTCTTGTTCATAAAGGTATCGCTACCCCGGGGCCTGATGCTTACGTTGGCATCACAGCGCAGGGAGCCTTCCTCCATTTTGCAGTCGGAAATACCTGTATATAACAGGATGGTCCTAAGCTTTTGCAGAAAAAGCCGGGCTTCTTCGGCACTTCCCACATCGGGTTCCGTAACAATTTCAATTAAGGGAACTCCTGCCCTGTTAAAGTCTACCCGACTGTAGGGAGAGGCCAGGATGTCTCCTACATGGAGAAGCTTCCCTGTATCCTCTTCCAGGTGGAGCTGGTGGATACGAATCCTCCGGCTTTCTCCATTGACGTTAATATCTACATATCCATTGGTTCCCATAGGGAAGAAGTATTGAGATATCTGATAGCCCTTGGGAAGATCGGCATAAAAATAGTTCTTCCGGTCAAAGGTAGTATAATCTACAATGTCACAATTCAAGGCCAGAGAAGCTCTCATGGCAAACTCCACAGCCCTTTTGTTTAAAATGGGACGGGCTCCGGGAAGACCCAGGCACACGGGACAGGTTTGGGTATTGGGCTCTGCCCCGAAGGTTGTGCTGCAGCCGCAGAATATTTTTGTTTTAGTTAATAATTCCACATGAATTTCCAGTCCAATAACAGGTTCAAACTTCACTGTTTTCACCTCTTTCACCATTAGTTTGAAGGATCCTGCATGCTGCTCTTTTCCAGGGCATGGGATACTTTAAGGAGTAAGTTCTCCTGGAAGGGCCTGCCCATAAGCTGTAAGCCCGCGGGCATAGTTTCAGCCTTTACAGGAACTGAAAGGGAGGGAAGCCCTGCCAGGTTGGCTGCTGATGTAAAGGTATCGGCAGCAGGAGCTATACTGCAGTCCTTTTCCACCCTTTCTAGAGAAGGTGCCATAAAGGGCACCGTAGGAGTGGCGATCATATCTACTTCTTCCAGGATTTCTTCCAGTTCATCCTTAATCCGGGTTCTCATTTTCTGAGCGGGAAGGAAGTATTCCTGGAAGTGTTTTTCTGAAGAAGCCAGGGCCCCAAAGGCTAAAAATCTTTTTAGATGTTCTCCAAAGCCTTCAGTGCGGGTGTTTATGTACATTTCATGGAGGTGGTTGGAAGAAGCTCGAAATCCGAAGCGGACTCCATCAAAGTTGGCCAGGTTGGAAAAAGCCTCCACAGCTCCAATAATGGCAGCCGTATAGGGAGAATGGAAAAAGGAAGGGGCATTGACTTCCATTATTTCTATACCCATATCCTTTAACTGTTCCAGGCCAGCTTCAAAAGCTTTCTTTACTTCTTCTTCAAGGCCTTCTACTTCATCCCATTCTTTAATTATACCTATTTTCAGTCCCTTTGGTTTTTCTATTAGCTCTTTGTGATAGTCCAGGACAGGTTTGTCCAGGGAAGTGGGGTCACCTTCATCTTTGCCAGCGACCAGGGAAAGAATTAGTGCTGTATCCAGAGCGTTCATGGCCAGTATTCCTATTTGATCCAGGGAGGAAGCATAATCAATTAAACCATAGCGGGATATCCTGCCATAAGTAGGCTTTAACCCCGTTACACCGCAGTAAGCGGCTGACTGCCTCAAGGCTCCCCGGGCGTCAGAAGAAAGGCCGATAAGGGAGGTCCCCAGGGCTACTGCACAGGCTGCTCCGCAGCCAGCAGTGCGGCTTTCCACCCGGGGGTTTTTAGAATGGGCAAAATAGGAATGACCCCTGGCATCTCCAATACCAAATTCGTCCAGGTTTGTTTTACCTGTAATAACTGCCCCTGCCCGGGTAAGCCTGTCTACAACAAAGGCTTTAATAGGAGAAACATAATTCTCCATCATTTTAGATCCACAGGTGGTTTCCAGAACATCTGTACATATATTATCCCCTAAAGATACGGGTACCCCCGCCAGGGGATATTCTTCTATCTTTTTTCCTTTTACCTTTTCAACCTGTGCCAGAAAATCCTTATCCAGGGTAATATAGATATCGTATTTTTCCTGGGCTTTTTGGGCCCGGTCATAAATAGTGCTGCAGGTTTCAGAAAGGGCATTTTCTTCGGCTTTGTAAATTCCATGAAGTTTAGTAATGGTTAAGCTGGATATTTCCAATGGATTACCTCCTCTCACCCTTTTATTCTTCTATTATTCGGGGTACGTTAAAACAATATTCATCTGCATCAGGAGCATTTTTTAAGGCTACCTCCACGGGAAGGGAAGTTTTTTCCTCATCTTCCCTCATAACAGAGGTTATGGAGAAGGGATGGAAGGTAGGCTCCAAGCCTTCTGTTTCCTTTAAGAAACCCAAAGCTTTCTTTAAAAGTTTTTCTGCTTCTTCTCTTAATACACTTTCCTCCTGGGAATTAAGTTTTAACCGGGCATCCCAGGCTGCATTTTTTATTTCCTCTGGGGAAATGCTCATTCTTTCACCCCTTTTTTAGTTTATTTTCCGTTAACAATTATAACATTAGTTGGAGTTGGAAGGGCTCAAGAGGGGAAAAATTTTATAATATGCATAGGGGTTTCATGAAGTGGGAGATAGGTGGGGAGCAGGGAGTTGGAAGGCTTAAGGTTTTGAGTTAATGTGACATAAATAGATACCTATGAGGAATTGAAACCAGTAAATGGAGGGACAAGAGAGGCAAATTATTATGTAGAGTTTTTAACTGGTACAAGGAAGATTTTCGTTCACTTTTACTGTTAGACTCTTTCGTTTCCTTGTGGTATGGTGGCATTATTGGTAACCTTTTGTTTTGGCTACAACGGGCTGGGAACCGCCACTTAAATTTCCACGTCTATTGGGACATCCTCAAAAAAAGCACACTCTTGCTTGCCTCATTTCGTTTTCTATGTTCTAGCCACTTTCCAGTTCCCGGAAGTAAACAAAAAATGAGTTATATCGAGAGGAGTTTTCTGAATGAAACAAAAAATGATTGTGATGGTTGTGTTGGTTATCCTGGTAACATACTTAACGGGTGGGCTTGCATTAGCATCTGTCGAAAATGAAACTTCATCCAACCTCCCAAACGAGCCACAATCCACAGTTTCTACAGACAACTTTATCATTGATAACTTGATGGAAGCCATAGCCGAATTAATAGAAACTATTAGAGCATATTCGGAACAGGTTGAGGAAGCTATCCGAGACATAATATCCAGGGAAGAGGTGGAGCCGGAACCCGTTGAAGAACCGGCGCCTTTGCCGGAGGATGAAGTTCCTGCCACAGGGATAGTTGAAGGCCGACTTGTTGATGATGAAAATAATTCGTTGTCCAGAATGCGGGTTATCATGGGTGCCAGGGAAACCATAACGGATCGAAACGGATTTTTCTTTTTCGAAGACGTGGATTTTGGCAGCCATGAACTTTATTTATCAGATCCAAACCTTCAAGAAGAAATTTTTTTAACAAGTTTTAGTATTGATGAAAATAATCCCAATTACAATGTAAACTTGATTGTTTCACTACCTGACCCTGAAGATGAGGTGGAAGAAGTTGAAGTTGCTCCGGCTCCGGTCGAGGAGCCTGATGGGGCGCCATTCCTTCTTTTTGGAATCTTCGCTATACTGATAGTTGCAGTAATCAGTTTCTTCATTTTAAGGCGAAAGCATATCAGGATTGTAGACGCAAAAACCGGAGAATTCATTAAAAAGCAAAAAATCAAGATATATCCCAGAACAAAAATTGATTTAACTGAAGCATTTGAATATGCTTACGAAGATGCGGTCAGGGTGCAGTTTTTAAAGCCTGCCATCAAAAAGCTGGTAGGTCATCGTATTGTATTTATGAAAGATGAAGAGATAATAAGTGAAATTGAAGAGTATACCGGAGAACTGGAATACCTGGTTAAACTGCCTGAGACTTCAGAAGAAGAGACATCCGACCCTGAGTTTACTTCTCAAAAACCCGAAGAATCATCAGCTCCAGAAAACCAATCCCCTGAAGATCAAGCACCAGAAGACAAAGATAGATGATATTAGGATAATCTCATTTATATAGAATGATGTAGAAAAAATAGAAGGTGAAGAATAAATGATAAATATCAACAAAGAAAGAGTCCTGAATGAGTTTATAGAAGTTGTTAAGGTTAACAGTTATACCCGCCAGGAGAGGGAAATGGCTGATCTGCTCCTTGGTAAGTTAAAAGATATGGGGCTGGACCCCTACGAGGATAGGGCCCATGACGAGTTTGGGGGAAATGCGGGTAATATAGTTGTAAAGTTGGAGGGGAGGAAAGATAAAACTCCCCTTTTATTTTGTGCTCATATGGACAGGGTAGCACCAGGAGAAAACATTAGCCCTGTTATTAAAGAAGAAAAAATATACAGTGATGGGACTACGGTACTGGGGTCTGATGATGCAGCAGGGATAGTGGCTATCCTGGAAGCCTTGAAGTGTATCCAGGAAAGGAACATTGAACACGGGGATTTAGATTTTGTTTTCACTGCGGGAGAAGAAGAAGGCCTTTTAGGCTCTAAAAATCTTGATTTTAAGAAGCTCAAGGCTTCTTATTGTTATGTGCTGGATGCGGGAGGTCCTGTGGGAACCATTGTTAACCAGGCTCCCGGTCAGTATGAAATACTTATTACCGTAAAAGGCCTGGCTGCCCATGCCGGGTCCGATGTGGAAAAAGGGATCAATGCTATTATGGTGGTATCCGATGCCGTAAGTAGTTTAAAGTGGGGACGGATAGATAAAAGCACAACCTCTAACCTGGGGGTAATTCAAGGAGGCAGGGCTACCAATATAGTATGTGACCTGGTGGAGTTGAAGGGCGAAGTCCGCAGCCTGGATATGAATAAACTGGACCTTCACAGCCGTCGCATTGGCGAACATTTTAAAAGCATTACCCGGAAGTGGGGAGCTCAACTTGACTTTCAAAAGATTCATTTATATTCCCCCTTCCAGCTGGAAGAAAATGAACAGATTATCCGATTGGCCCAGAAGGCAGCCCTGGAAACGGGGGTGGAACCCCTGGCTAAATCCAGTGGGGGAGGAAGTGATGCCAATGTTTTTAATGCCCGGGGGATACCTGCGGTTAACCTGGGGATAGGCACAGAAAAGGCTCACACCAGGGAGGAGTATATTGGCATACCTGATCTTTTGCATCTGGCAGAACTGGTCCTTAATATCATAAAGTTATCTTGATTAAAAGGAAGGGAAGTTGAGAAAGTGTCCGTAGATAGTTTAATTACAGCTCGCTTGATTAAACGTTTAAACAGGTTTGCTGCTTTAGTAGAAGTGGAGGGGAAGGAAGAAATGGCCCATATTCCCAACTCGGGGAGGATGAAAGACCTTCTTTATCCCGATGCCCGGGTAATTATAAAAAAAGCAGGAGGAAAGGGGCGCAAGACACCTTATGACCTGTTGTTTGCTTTTCACGGGGAATATACCGTGTCAATTGATTCCCGCCTGCCCAATTACCTCTTGGAAGAAGCTATAAAAAAAGGTAAGATCCCTGAGTTATCCGGGTACCAGCAGATAAATAGGGAAGCCAGCTGGGGGACCAGCCGTTTTGACTTAATTTTAAGGGGAAAGGACCGGAAGGACTGTTTAATAGAAATAAAGTCGGTAAACTTAGTCAGGGAAGGGGTAGCCCTTTTCCCTGACGCTCCTACCACCCGGGGACGCCGACACCTGGAGGAACTGGGGGAGGCTTATCAAAAGGGCTTCAGGGCAGTGACCTTCTTTTTAATTATGCGGGAAGATGCTGTTGTTTTTAGTCCCCATGATGAGATGGATCCTCCCTTTGGCAGGGCTTTACGGGAGTCTTTGTCCCGGGGGATGGAAATAATGGTACGCAGCTGCAGGTTCAGTGGTTACCGGGTGGAAGTGGGAGATTCTCTTCCTTATTATTTAAAAGAATTAGAAGCTCCATAAAGGGACCATGCAGGTGGTTCTTCTTTATGATAGAATATAATTGTATGAATAAAAGGGATGAAAAGGTGTGGGAGAATGAAAAAGAATGAGAAGATTATAATAATTGATGGGAACAGCCTGGCCAGCAGGGCTTTTTATGCCCTGCCCCTGTTAAAAACCTCCCAGGGGCAGTATACCAACGCTGTTTATGGTTTTACCAATATGCTATTAAGACTTTTAGAAGAAGAAAAGCCTGAATATATGGTGGTTACCTTTGATATGGCGGCTCCTACCTTCAGGCATGAAGCTTATAAAGAATATAAAGCCCAGAGGGAGGAGAGCCCTACCGAATACCGGGAACAAATACCCCTTATTAAAGAAGTCCTGGAAGCTCTATCTATTCCCATTTTTGAGATGGAGGGATATGAAGCTGATGACCTTATTGGAACTTACTGCAAGAAGGCTGAAGAGGAAGGTTTGGAGTCCTTAATAGTTACCGGTGACGCCGATGCTTTTCAGCTTATATCCTCCCGGGTAAAGGTCCTCATGACCAGGAAAGGCATTTCCAATATAGAGAGAATTGACCAGGAAAAACTCCAGGAAAAATACGGGTTGAAACCCGAGCAGGTGGCTGATTATAAAGCTTTGAAGGGAGATCCTACTGATAATATCCCCGGCATCCCGGGGGTGGGAGAAAAAACGGCCTTGAAACTCCTGAAAGAATTTGGGTCCCTGGACAATCTTTTGGAAAATGTTCACCAGGTTAAAGAGAACAAATTGCGGAAAAAAATTGAGGAAAACAAGGACCAGGTTTTAATGAGTAGAGAGCTGGCTACCATTATGACGGAGGTGGAGGATGGTTTTAATCTCCAGGATTGTAGAATCAGGGAAGAGGATAGGAATTATTCCCGCACCAGGGAAATATTTGAGACCCTGGAGTTTAAATCCCTTTTAGAAAAGCTACCTTCTTCAACCCGGGAGGAAAAAGAAGACCGGGAAGAGGGTACAGAGTACCTCCTTATTGATAGTAAAGAAAAGTTTGAAGATCTGGCCAAAGAACTGGATAAAGACGGGGAGATAGCCCTTTTACTGGAGGTTACCCATACCAATCCTTTTAAAGCTAATATGGCAGGAATAACCCTGGGAAGGAGTTCCAGGGAAGTTTACTTTGTTCCTTTGATGGGTATGGAGGAGGAAAAAAATCTTAATAAGGAAGAGGTCCTTCAGGCATTAAAGCCTGTTTTAGAGAATAAAGAAATTAAAAAGATATGTCCCGACGGCAAGCTGGTTATGAATATACTTAAGCTGGAAGGAATTAACCTGGAAGGGCTGCATTTTGACCCTTATATTGCTGTTTATCTTTTAGCACCTGGAAAACCCGTCCAGTCTATTTCTCAAATAGCAGAAGAGTTTTTAGGCAGTTATGTACCCTCCCGGGAGGAAGTCCTGGGAAAGGGTGCTAAAGCCAAAAAGATTACGGAGCTTGAAACCGGAGAGCTTAAAGATTTATCCTGCCGGGAGGGGTCAGTCTTATTTAAACTGGCTGAAGTGTTAAAGGAAAAACTTAGAGAATTGGACCTGGAAAATCTCTTTTTAAAAATGGAACTGCCCCTGGTTAAGGTCCTTTCGGCCATGGAATTGGAAGGGATAAGGATAGACAAGGAAAAACTCCTGGAAATGTCCCGGGAGGTAAGGGGTAAAATAGAAAAGGTGGAAAAGGAGATATACAGCCTGGCGGGCCAGGAATTCAACCTGAATTCTCCCAAGCAGCTTTCCTTCATATTATTTGAAAAACTAAACCTACCCGTAATTAAAAAGACTAAAACAGGATATTCTACTGATGCCGAGGTCCTGGAAGAACTGGCTTCCCATCATGAAGTAGTAGATAAAATCCTCCTTTACCGGCAATTAATAAAGCTCCAGGGCACTTACCTGGATGGCCTTTTAGAATTGATTAACCCCAATACGGGAAAGATTCATACTACCTTTAAGCAAAACATTACAGCTACAGGTAGATTGAGCAGCGCTGACCCCAATCTTCAAAACATTCCCGTTCGACTGGAAGAAGCCAGGAGAATCAGGAAAGTATTTATTCCCCAGGACCCGGAGGCTTTTCTTTTAGCAGCGGATTACTCGCAAATTGAACTGCGCATACTGGCCCATATTTCCGGCGACCAGCAGTTAATTGATTCCTTTTTAAAGGATGAAGATATTCACCAGAGGACTGCTTCAGAGATTTTTGAAATTCCCCTGGACCAGGTTACTCCTAACATGAGAGGTAGGGCCAAAACAGTTAACTTTGGAATCGTATATGGTATGAGCGATTACGGCCTATCCCAGAACCTGGGGATTAGCAGGCAGGAGGCCAGGTCATATATACAGAGTTACTTTGAAAAATATCCGGGGGTTAAGGAGTATACTGATAGGATTATTGCCCGGGCCAGGCAGGAGGGATATGTTACTACCCTGTTAAACAGGAGGAGATACCTGCCCGACATTAATCACCGCAACCGGAATATCCGCAGCTTTGCTGAAAGGACGGCTATTAATACCCCCATCCAGGGCTCTGCTGCCGATTTAATAAAAATGGCCATGGTTACAATATATGAAGAACTAATTGAAAATAATGATTACCACAGCAAGATGCTTTTACAGGTCCACGATGAGTTGATTTTTGAAGTGCCTTCGGATGTGGTGTCAGAACTAAGCAATATGGTGAAAGAGAAAATGGAAAGGGTTTACGATTTAAAGGTTCCTTTAAAGGTTGATTTGAAGGTGGGGAAAAACTGGTTTGATATGGAAAAAATAGTACAGTGAAATAATAAAAAGGGGGAGGTACTGTGCCGGAACTTCCTGAAGTAGAAACCATAAAAGAAAGCTTGAAGGAAAATATTATTTTTAAAAAGATAATAGATCTGGAGGTTTTTTGCTCCAGCCCTATTAAGTACCCGGAACTGCCGGAGTTTTTAAAAAACATAAGAAATAAAAAGGTAAAAAGCCTGGACAGGAAGGGCAAATTCTTAATCATTAAGCTCTCCGGTAATTACAACCTGGTGGTGCATATGGGTATGACGGGGCAGCTGGTTTATTATGCTTCCCAAAGCTATTTTGACAGGCATACTCACCTTATTTTTAATTTTGAAGACGAAACCAGGATGCAGTTCAGTGATATCCGTAAGTTTGGAGGACTATGGCTGGTTAGAAAGGATTGGAATAAATTTGTGCCCGGGCTGAAAGAATTGGGAATTGATCCTCTCCAGGAGGAGTTTTCCATGGAAAATTTTCAAAAGCTTTTGGAGAAAAAAAAGGGCATTATAAAATACTTTCTTCTTAACCAGAAAAACCTGGCGGGGTTGGGGAATATTTATGCTGATGAAGTGTTGTTCCGGGCGGGTATCAAACCAGAAAGATTGATACCCCACATTTCTACCCAGGAAAGGGAAAAACTATATTATGCCATTAAAAACATCCTGGGTGAAGCCATAAAGTCCCGAGGCACCAGTGTGGTAAACTATACCGATGGCAACGGTAACCAGGGATCCTATCAAAATAACTTGATGGTTTATAAGAGATTGGGTAAACCCTGTCAAAATTGTGGGACTCTCATTGATAGGATTGTCCTGGGGGGCAGGGGAACCTACTTCTGTCCTACCTGCCAGGTTTAGTTCTGCACCCTGGAGACTGGTGGAAAGACATGCACGATAGAGTTACTATCTCCATACTATGGTATTGTATATCTACGATACCAGGAGGTAGTAACTTTGTCTGTATTTTCATTGATTCTGCTGGGTCTGGCTGTTAGCCTAGATGGTTTTGGAGTAGGTATTGCTTATGGTATTAAGAATCTTAGGATACCTTTTTCCTCTCTGATAATTATAAGTTTTTCTTCGGCCCTTGCTGTACTATTATCCATGTTCACCGGCAAGATGTTTGCCTATTTATTTTCTCCCAGGTCTGCTTCTATAGTGGGTGGGGTAATACTGGTGATGGTAGGAATATGGATAATTAAGCAGTCTTTTTTTGAACAAACGGTTCCATATGAACAGGAGGAAAACCCTAATTCCATATCTCTTTTTGCTAATCTACTGAAAGAACCCCAGGGAGCAGACCTGGATAAGTCGGGAGAAATCAGCTCTGGTGAAGCCTTGTTTTTAGGTTTGGCCCTGGCTATGGATGCCTTTGGAGCAGGCTTTGGAGCAGCCATGATGGGTTTTAATCCCTATATAACTTCTGCTTCTGTGGGAATCAGTAAGGTTATTTTAGTCTCGTCAGGTTTTTATCTGGGGAGCAGTTTTATGGCCAGGATTCTTGGGGAGAGGGCCTCCTGTCTATCAGGCTTTGTCCTGGTTCTTTTGGGGGCCCTTAATTTGATAAGCTTTTGATTAAATAGTTATAACGGGGTGGGAGGATGATCACAGTTGGCTTGACGGGAGGAATAGCTTGCGGCAAGTCCTTTGTTACTAATTTATTGCTGGAAAAGGGTGCCGTTATTATTGACCTGGACCAGGTTGCCAGGGAAGTGGTAAAGCCCGGCAGGGAAGCCTGGTCTGATATCCTTTCTTTTTTTGGTCAGGAATTTGTTGATGAAGAAGGAAACATTGACCGTCAAAAACTGGGGCAGGTTGTTTTTTCTGACAAAAAAAAGAGGGAAAAGCTTAATCATATAACCCACCGTCGGATTATAGAACATGTACAGAAAAAAAAGGATGAATTTTGCAAAAATCCAGAAAATAAGGGGAAGGTGCTGGTAATAGATGCTCCCCTTTTATTTGAAGCGGGTATGGATAAAATGGTGGATAAAGTAATAGTAATAATATGTGATAGGGAAATACAGATGAAAAGGTTGATGGAAAGGGATAATCTTTCTAAAGGGGAATCCGGTAAAAGGATTAATTCTCAGATGCCCCTGGAAGAAAAAGCCCGTTATGGGGATTATATTATAGACAACAGTCATTCCCGGGAGCATACCCGAAAACAGGTAGATGAAGTTTGGCAAAGTTTGATTCGGGAAATGTCCCAGGGATGATATAAATTGGAGTGGTTATGTGGGCATAATTATTATAAAAAAAAGAGTCTTAGCCTGGATTGTTTTTTTTATTTTTTTAATTGTTTTATTAAACTCAAAATATTTTTTAAGGGTGTTTTATCCCATTCATTATCGGGAAGAAATAAATAAATATGCTGAAGAATACCAGGTAGATCCTCTTTTAGTTGCTTCAATTATAAGGGTAGAAAGTAAGTTTAACGAAAGGGCTAAATCCAGCAAAGGTGCCGTGGGGCTAATGCAGTTAATGCCTTCTACAGCAAAATGGGTGGCTCCCCAGGTGGGGATAGATAATTTCGAGCCCTCCATGCTTTATGACCCTTCTACAAACATTAAAATAGGAACCTGGTACTTATCCAGTTTAAAAAAGGAATTCCCGGAAAGGTTAAACGTTGCCATAGCTTCTTATAATGCCGGGAGAGGAAGGGTCAGGCAGTGGCTGGAATTTGAAGTGTGGGACGGTAAAGAAGAAAACCTTTCAAAAATACCCTATTCTGAAACCCGGAACTTTGTGGGTAAAGTTCTTTATTACTACCGGATATACAAAAAAATCTATTAATGATAAGGGTTGGCAGGAAAAGCAGCGACAAATAGAGAACTTTTTAAGCAAAAGCCGACACAAAATATAGAGCTAGAGGAGGAAATTATATTGATTAGAAAAATAATGTTAATTATTTTAGTACTTATTTTAGTATTATTGTTAGCTTTTAGTTTTTCAGGATGCAACCTTGAACAATCTCCCGACGGGCAGTTAAGGGTATCTTCTCTGGGAAGTCCTATAACTCTAAATCCCCTGTATGTAAGGGATAGTTTTTCTGCTGAGGTGGTTTCTTTTCTTTTTGAAAGCCTCCTTAAATCCAATAAAGAAACTTTGGAAATGGAACCTGCCCTGGTATACGATTGGGAGATAAAGGAGGAAGGAAGAACTTATTTACTTAATTTTCGGGAAGGTCTTCAGTGGTCAGATGGTGAACCCCTGACTGCCCAGGATGCAGCTTTTACCCTGAGAGTTATGTGTCATCCTGACTTCACCGGTCACCAGTATTCCCTTTATTTTCACCCTATTGTTGGAGCAGTGGAATACCATTTGGAGCATGACTCCTCCCTTGCTGATGGGGATATCCAGGGGATTGAAGTGATTGATGAAGATACCTTAAAAATAACCCTGGAACAGGCCCTGGCTCCCTTTTTATCCTACCTGGAGTTTCAGCCTTTACCCGAGCATATTTTAGGAGAGGTTCCCGTAGCAGAAATAGAAGGTCACCAGTTTAGCAGGTGGCCGGAGGTAACTTCCGGCCCTTACCTTTTAGAGGAATGGGAAGTGGACGAATATCTAAAAATGACTTCCAACCAGGATTTTTACATGGGAGCTCCAAATATAGAAGAAATATATTACCGGATTATACCCAACCAGGAAGCCCAGCTTATTGAATTAATAAATGGAAACCTGGAATTAATACCTACGGCAGTTAAACTGGAGGATGTGGAGGATTTAGAAGAAAATCCCGAAGTAGAGATTTATTCCAACTTACGCCTGGTTTATGATTACCTGGGCTTTAATATGAAAAGAGAAGATACTCCCCTTCAGGAAAGGGAAGTGCGAAGGGCTCTTTCTATGATTTTGGACAGGGAAGCCCTGGTTGAAGATGTCCTTTTGGGGTATGGGGAAGTTCTTCACGGTCCCCTGGTGCCCCTCCAGTTTCCTTATGATCCTGAATTTGAATCTTTTTCCCCGGACCTGGGAAGGGCTGAAGAAATATTGGAAGAAACCGGCTATGAAGATGGTTTTGAACTTAAATTGATAGTAAATGCCGGTAACCAGGTGAGGGAAAATGCGGCTTTAATGTTCAAGGAAGCAGCTTCTCAAGTAGGAGTGGAGGTAAACATACAGGTATTGGAGTGGCAGGCTTTTCTGGAGGCCAGTCAACAGGGTAATTATGATTTAATTATATCCGGCCAGGGAACGGGTGTTGACCCGGACCTGACCTTCAACTGGCACAGCCAGAGTCCACTAAACGAACTGGGTTATGCCAATTCCCGGGTGGACGAGCTTATTGAGGAAGCCCTGGTAACCATGGAGGAGGAAGAAAGGGCTGAAATATATCGTCAGGCCCAGGAAGTCATTGTTGCTGATGCACCCATGATATGGCTTTATACCAGGGAAGCAGTTCATGCTGCTTCCAGCAGGCTGGATAATTTTACTCCCCATCCTGAAAACGCTTTTTACAAAATATATCAGTGGGAAATAGAATAGAGGAAGGAGAGATTTGTCCATTACATGTATCCTTTCTTTTCCCGGAGAATTTTTCATGCCATAATTGTTTTATTAGGGGTGTCCCTTCTTACTTTTGTTATGATGAATTTGGCTCCCGGGGATCCCTATCACCTGGATCCTGAACTGAGATTTAATCCTGAGGCTGTAGCTCGTTGGAAGGAGCTCAGGCAGCTGGATCAGCCCCTTCATGTCCAGTACTTTTCCTGGCTGAAGAATATGTTGCAGGGTGATTTTGGTATTTCCCTGGTTCATAATAAACCTGTCTGGGAGTTGATGATGGAAAGGGTGCCTGCTACCCTCCTTCTTACTGGAACATCTCTCCTGGTTTCCCTTCTTATATCTATCCCCCTGGGGGTTTTTTCAGCTCTCAGGAAGGGAAGCTTTTGGGATCAGGTTATTTCCAGCTTTACTTTAGGAGGAGTGTCTATACCAAATTTTTGGTTGGGGATGCTCCTGATTTTATTTTTTTCTTATCATTTTAAATGGCTGCCAGCAGCAGGTATGAGAACGGTGGGGATGGAGTTTTCCCTCCTTGATTACCTGAAACACCTCCTTCTGCCTACGGTTGTCCTTTCTGTTGCCAGTGCTGCCTATTTTATCAGGTATGTGAGGGCAGGTGTTTGGGAGGTTATCCAGCAGGATTACATAATTACCGCCCGGGCCAAGGGCCTGGGGGATATGACCATACTCCTTCGGCATGTATTGAGAAATGCTGCGCTGCCTTTGATAACGGTTATATCTTTACACCTACCCTACCTTTTTACGGGGGCCATGCTTACTGAATATGTTTTCAGCTGGCCGGGAATGGGAAGGTGGATAGTTTCTGCTACCCTGTCCAGGGATTATCCTTCCGTAATGGCCATTAATATTATGGTAGCCTTCCTGGTTACCCTCTTTAACCTGGTGGCAGATCTTTTATATGCCTCCTTCGATCCTCGCATAAAATACAGATAGGGTGAAGTAAAATAAAATGATACTGGGGAAAAGGGTTCAAAAAAATAAAATATTTATTTTTAGCCTGGTAATTATTACAGGACTTTTTCTCATGGCTCTTTTTGCTCCTCAGCTGGTAAGTCATGACCCTCTAAAGACAGAAACGGAAAACTGGTTAACTCCTCCTGGACCTGATAACTGGTTCGGAACGGACAGGTTAGGGAGGGATATATATAGTCGAGTGGTTTTTGGTTCTCGCATTTCCCTGTCCATTGGATTTATTTCGGCAGCTATCATGATTTTTACAGGAACCCTCCTGGGGGCCCTGGCCGGTTATTACGGTGGAATAGTGGACAACCTTATTATGCGCTTAACGGATATCATAATTGTTTTTCCAGTCCTTTTTTTGATCATAACGTTGATTTCTTTATTTGACTCTGGTTTTATACATATTATACTGATCATTGGTTTTACAGGGTGGCCGGTGGTGGCTCGTCTGGTAAGGGCGGAATTTATGTCTTTACGGGAAAGGGATTTTGTGCAAGCTATCCGGGCCCTGGGGGCCTCAGATTTAAGAATAATTACCCGGCATATCCTTCCTAATGCTTTGGACCCTATTGTGGTGGCAGCCACCTTAAGTGTACCGGCAGCCATTCTGGCAGAGGCAGGATTAAGCTTTTTAGGCCTGGGGATACCGGCTCCTGTTCCCACCTGGGGTAACATATTACGGGAGGCCCATGGTTATTTTCGTCAGGCCTGGTGGTATGCTGCTTTTCCCGGCGCTTTTATATTTGTTACCGTAATGGCCTTTAATTTATTGGGGGAATCCCTTAAAGATTTATTAGATTCTTAGATTTTGGAAGGAAGAAGGATCATGATGGAAAAGCCCTTACTGGAAGTAAAAGACTTAGCCGTTAATTTTAAGAGAGAAGAAGGCTTTTTTAAAGCTGTGGAGGGTATAAGTTTTAAAATATGGCCTCGGGAGGTGGTAGGACTGGTGGGAGAAAGTGGTTCAGGCAAAACTGCTGCCTCTTTGTCCCTTTTGAATCTTACATCTTCCCGGGGAAAAGTTGGTGGGGAAGTTTTTTTTGATGGAGTTAATATACTAACCCTACCTGAAAGGAAGCTAAAAAAATTCAGGGGCAGGCAAATAGGAGTAATTTTTCAAGAACCCATGACCTTTTTAAATCCGGTTCTAACTATTGGAGTGCAGATAATGGAGCCCATGGTAGAACACTGGAAAATTTCCTGGGGCCAGGCCAGGGAAAGAGCCCTTTACTTATTAAGTGAGATGGGAATAAAGGATAGTGAGAGGCGCATGAAGGAATATCCCCACCAGTTAAGTGGAGGAATACGCCAGCGGGTAATGATTTCCATGGCCCTGGCCTGCTCCCCTCGTTTATTGATAGCTGATGAACCTACTACAGCTTTGGATGTCACTCTCCAGTCTCAAATAATTGAACTTTTAAGGAGAATAAGGGAGAAGACACCCATGGCAATTTTGCTGGTAAGTCATGACCTGGAAGTGGTGAGGGAGCTTTGCGATAGGGTGATGATAATGTACGGGGGCAGGATTGTAGAAACAGGGGGCATAAGGGAAATATTTAAAGACCCCCTCCATCCATATACCCGATCTCTGGTAGAGGTATCACCTTCCTTTGAAAGGGTTGCCTGGAGGTTACCTGGGGAAGATGCTCCTTTTTCCTACCAGTCTAATATACCTGCCGGCTGCAGGTTTCAGCACCGCTGTTCCAGGGTAAGCAGAGAATGTAAAGGGGCAGAACCTTCATTAAAGGAAATCGGAGGTAAAGGATGGATAGGTAATAGTTTTTCCTTCCACCGCCAGGTTAGGTGCTGGAAATACCAGGAAGGGGCCCTGGAGAAGGATGAAAAACCCTTATGACTTATCCTCTACTGTCAGTAAAAAACTTAACTAAATATTACAAGAAGGAAGGAAGCCTTTTTTCTCCTCCTGAGGATGAAGTGCTGGCCCTTGATGACGTAAATTTTGATATGTATGAAGGGGAAACCTTAAGTATTGTAGGTGAAAGTGGATGCGGTAAGACTACTCTGGCTAAATTGATTACCCGGCTTATTGAACCTACCAGGGGATTTATTTTTTTTCAAGGAAAGGATCTTATCAGCTTAAATCCTGGAGAAATGAGAAAGATTCGAAGAAAACTGCAGATAATTTTTCAGGACCCCTATGCTTCCCTTCCCCCCAGGATGAAAGTTGGAGAAATAGTAGGGGAAGGCCTGGAAATACATGGGCTTTTCAAAGGTGGAAAGAAGATGGAACTGGTGAAAAGGGTTTTGGGAGAAGTGGGCTTAAACGCCGGGGACATGAACAGGTATCCTCAAGAGTTCAGTGGGGGTCAAAGGCAGCGGATAAATATAGCTCGGGCCCTTATTTTGCATCCCAGGTTGGTGGTTGCTGATGAACCTGTATCGGCTTTAGATGTTTCAGTTAAAGGACAGATTATTAAACTTATGCAGGATTTAAAAGAAAACTACAGGTTTAATTATATTTTTATATCCCATGACCTTACTACTGTAGAAGAATTCAGCCACAGGGTGATTATAATGTACCTGGGAAGGATAGTGGAATTAGCTTCCACCAGGAAGTTATTTGAAAAACCCATGCACATTTATACCAGGGCTTTAATTTCTGCTGTACCCCATAGGAAAGCTTTAAGAAATAAAGAGAAATTTATACTGGAAGGGGAGGTGCCGGATCCCCGGAATCCCCCTTCAGGATGCCATTTTCATCCCCGCTGTTCATTTTCTCAGGATATTTGCCAAAAAGAAAGGCCTTTCTTAAAAGATATGGGGAATAATCACCTGGTAGCCTGTCACCTTTATTAAATTTTTGATATAATTAAAAAGATGTAGAAAAAAAATAGATAGATTAAAAGTTGGGAGGTTTAATAATGCTAATAACATTAATCCCCGGGGATGGAATAGGTCCTGACATAACTGCGGCAACATTAAAGGTGCTGGAAGCTACAGGGGTTAAACTGGAATGGGAGAAAATGATTGCGGGGGAAAATGCCATTGAAGAATATGGAACTCCCCTACCCCAGGAGGTTATTGATTCCATAAGGAAAAACAAAATAGCCTTGAAAGGACCCTTAACTACCCCTATAGGTACTGGATTCAGGAGCATTAATGTGGCCCTGCGTAAAGAGCTGGATCTATTTGCCAACTTACGACCTGCCAGAAGTATCAAAGGAGTCCAGTCCCGCTATGATAAGGTGGACCTGGTAGTGGTCAGGGAAAATACAGAGGATTTATATGCAGGAATTGAACATATGGTAGGAGAGGATGCAGCGGAAAGTATAAAGATAATTACCAGGAAGGGATCAGAGCGGGTGGTAAGGTTTGCTTTTGACTATGCTGTAAAAACAAACCGAAAGAAAGTGACGGCTGTTCACAAAGCTAACATTATGAAATGTACCGATGGACTTTTCCTGGAATGTGCCCGGGAAGTGGCCAGGGACTACCCCCAGGTTGAGTTTGAGGACCGCCTTATTGATAACATGTGTATGCAGTTGGTCCAAAAACCCCAGGACTATGATATTATGGTAATGCCAAACCTTTACGGTGATATTGTATCCGATCTCTGCGCTGGGTTGGTGGGAGGCCTGGGCATGGCCCCGGGAGCAAATATAGGGGAAGAGGCTTCCATCTTTGAGCCTGTTCATGGCAGTGCCCCTAAATACGCTGGTATGGATAAAGTAAATCCTTCTGCGATGATTCTATCGGCCTCCTTGATGCTGGAGCATCTGGGGGAGATGAAGGCAGCAAAGAGGATTATAGAAGCCCTGGAAAGTGTAATAGCTGAAGGAAAGCATGTTACTTATGATTTGGGTGGAGATGCCCAAACTTCTCAAATGGCGGAAGCCATTGTTTCCAGAATGCAGTAGTAGGGTAGATATTTTCTGAATCCTTTAAAGAAATAGAAGGAGGGGATGAACAATGTTTGAAGTGAAAACTCTAAAGGATAACGTATTTTTATTTCAAAGTTCCTACTGGCAGTTGAATTCTGGTTATGTCAGGGATAAAGAAGGATGGGCAGTAATAGACCCGGGCTTTTCACCGGCAGAAATGGAAAGAATTAGGGATTTTGTAGGGGAAAAAGGAGAAAATGAAAAAGGATACCTTATATATACCCATTCAGACTTTGATCATATAACGGGAGAGCCTTATTTCCCTCAAGCCAAAAAAGTTGCCCAATCAAACTTTGAGCTTTGTTCCAAGGACAAACAGGTTGCCCACATTAAGGAGGCGGATGAAGTCCACCAGTTAGAACGTCCTGAGTTTATTTTCCCTTCTCCCGACATAACCTTTGATGAGAAGTTAGACCTGGAATTAAAAGAAGAAACAATATCTTTAATTGCCGCTCCCGGTCATACCCGCGATTCCCTTTTTGTGATATTAAAAAATAAAGGGGTCATGTTTTCAGGAGACACCCTTTCCAATATTGAGTTTCCCTTGATATTCTTCAGTGGGGAAAAGTACCTGGAAACTCTTAAAATGGCTGAATGCCTGATTGATCGTTATGACATTAGATGTGTGGTGCCGGGTCACGGGAGTGATGCCCAGGGGAAGAAGGAAATCTTAAAGAGGATTAAAGATGACCAGCAGTATCTTAATGATCTAATGGGTCAAATAGAAGATTTTTTTTACATGGGACTGGCTACCATGGAGATAAAGAGTGTTTTAAGGGAAGTGCGTTACCGGGGGGATTATATCGGTGCGGAATTGATGCCTGTTCATGAAAAAAATATTGAACTGGCTATAAACGAGGTGGGGGATAATCTTTAAAAGGAAAGCTCCGGGTATTTTAATATTAAGAAGTGCCAATAATATAATTAACTAAAATAACCTGGGGGATATAGGATTTGGAAGTTGCACAATTGATTGCTGGTCTTGCTTTTATTGCCGCAGCCTTAACCAGGCTGGAATTAAATATTCTTAAAAGGGCTGACATTCTTTTTGAAGAGGATAAACTGGTAGAGGCGGGTCCTCCTCCTGATGGCATTCCTTCTATTGATAGGCCTGTTTTTGTTAACATTCAAGAGGCAAGGGAGTGGCTTAGCGATAGGGAACCTGTTATTGTTTTGAAACTTAAAGATGAAGCCCGGGCCTACCCTTTACAATTGATGATCTGGCATGAGATAGTCAATGATTATTTTGAGGATGAACCTGTTGTCATTACTTTTTCTGCTATTTCTAACAGTACAGCTGCCTTCAGGAGGCAGGTTAAGGAGAGAGGGTTAGAATTTGGCACCAGTGGAAAATTATATTACGGAGCAACTGTAATGTATGACCGGCAAACAGGCTCCCATTGGCTGCATTATACCGGTGAGTGTATTAAGGGGAGATATACAGGGAATAAGTTGAAAGGTTTTCCTTTATACCTGTTATCTTTCCGGGACTTTAAAGAAAGCTTTCCTGAGGGGAAGGTTCTTTCCAGGAATACAGGATTTAGCAGAAACTATGGCCGGAGTCCCTATATTGGGTATGGCAGGGCAGATCAACCTCCCCTGTTTTTTGAAGGGGAGATTGATGATCGGCTCCTCCCTAAGGAAAGGCTTGTAGGTATAAGGAATAATGGAGAGGCGGTTGTTTATCCTTATTCTGTTTTACGCCAGCAAGGGAAAAGAGGATTAATCCAGGAAACTAGCTTAGAAGGACCTGTGGTGGTTTTTTACTCCCGGGGGACAAATTCCGTTGTAGATACTGCTTCTATAAGGTTTTCCAGGGATGCGGGATCAGCAGCTGCATTTTCTCCTCGGGTAAGGGGAGAGGAGCTGATTTTTGAACCCCAGGAAGAAGGTTTTAAAGATAGGAATACTGGAAGTCTATGGAGTATGGCTGGCAGGTGCCTGGAGGGGTTTTATGAAAAAGAAGAGTTAAAACCCCTGGAGCATATGAATTCTTTCTGGTTTGCCTGGTCCCTCTATTATCCCCATACTAAAATATACAAAGAATTTTAGAGTTATTATAACCACCGGCAGGTGGTTTTTTTTGATACAATTAATTTCTATGATATTTTCCTGTTGCAGGAAAACTTTAAAAGGTGGCGAAAAGTATGTCAAGAATGGAATTGTAAAAGGGAGGAAGTGGGCCTAATTGAAAATTGCCGTGGCTCAATTGAATTCTTTTGTGGGTGACGTGGAGGGGAATTTAGAAAAAATTATTAAAGTGATAAAGGAAATAGGATTAAATGCTGATTTAATTATAACTCCCGAACTGTTTCTCACGGGATATCCCCCCTGGGATCTCTTAGAAAAATCCTGGTTTATGAATAAAACTAAAAAAGCCGTGGAAAAACTCAAGGAAATATCAAAGGAATTTCCTGAAACGGGCATTCTTACTGGTGCGCCTACTTATGCCCGGTCTGGTATCGGCAAAAATTTATATAATTCTGCTTTACTTATAAGCAAAGGGAAATTACTTTTTCAACAGCATAAGTCTTTACTCCCTACTTATGATGTTTTTGATGAAGCACGTTATTTTATACCTGCGCCAGAGATTAATGTGATTTCTTTTAAGGGGGAAAAATTGGGAATTACTATTTGCGAAGATGTTTGGAATAACCCTGATCTTTGGCCAGAAAAACTAATGTATGATTTTGATCCTGTGGAAGAGCTGGTGGAAAAGGGTGCTACCCTACTGGTTAACATTTCCGCCTCTCCATTTCATGTGGATAAAGAAAGGGCCAGGTATAAGCTTCTCAAAGATCATGCCCAAAAGAATAAAATCCCCCTGGTATTTGTTAACCAGATAGGAGGAAATGATGAATTAATTTTTGACGGTCGCAGCATGGGTTTCGATAAAAAAGGCGAACCTGTTTTCATTTTTCCTTCTTTTAAAGAAAAAACAGAGTTAATTGATATGAAGGGCCGGGGGACACCTGGCCTTTATATTCCCCAGGATAAAAGGGAGTCCATATACCAGGCCCTTGTTTTAGGAACCCGGGATTATTTGAAAAAATCAGGCTTTTCCCGGGCTATCCTGGGGCTTTCCGGTGGAATAGATTCTGCGGTAACCTGCTGTATAGCTGTTGATGCTCTTGGAAAGGAGAATGTATCAGGGATATCCATGCCTTCCCCTTATTCTTCCCGGGGTAGTGTAGAGGATTCAAAAAAGCTTGCCCGCAACCTGGGCATTGATTTCAAGGTTATAGATATATCGCAAATTTATTATTCTTACCTGAATAATCTTAAAGACCATTTTATGGGTCAAGGGGAAGATGTTACTGAAGAAAACATTCAGGCCAGGATCAGGGGCAACATTTTGATGGCTTTTTCTAACAAGCTGGGACATCTGGTTCTTGTCACGGGGAATAAAAGCGAGATATCCGTTGGTTACTGCACCCTTTATGGGGACATGGCAGGAGGTTTGAGTGTCCTTTCTGATGTGCCTAAAAAGGAAGTATTTTCCCTGGCCCGTTATATTAATAGAAAGAAGGAAGTAATACCTGAAGAAATCATTGTTAAAGCTCCTTCGGCAGAGCTAAAACCTGGCCAACTGGATGAAGATACCCTCCCTCCTTATGAAGTTCTTGACCAGGTTCTTAATTACTATGTTGAAGAAGGTTATTCTGCCGAAGAAATAATTAGTTTAGGGTTAGATCCTGAAATGGTAAAGTGGATTATCAGGGCTGTTGATAAAAATGAATACAAAAGAAAGCAGTCGCCCCCCGGACTAAGGGTAACAACAAAGGCTTATGGAGTAGGGCGAAAGATGCCTATTGCTGCCAAGCATTATTATTAAGAGGTAATATAAAAGTTACTCCTTTACCTCCAGGATATTTTTCCGGGAGATTTTTACCAATTCCTTTCCTGTAAGCAGGCGTATTTCCTCTGCCAGGGTGTCTATTTTTTTGACTATCCCCCTTGTTTTTAAAGGGATATTTCCCGCCAGGTGGGTTAGTTCAATCTCTAAACCCTGATTCAAGGATTTTTCTATGGTCAGCTGAAATAGTTCTTCTGCTTGTTCATCTCTGGAGGAAGGGGTGGATTCTTTTTTTGTCATATTTCTGTGGTGTTCCTTTAGTTTCTCCCGGTGCCAGGGAAGAATTATTCTGCTGCCGGTAAACTGGTTAAAGATTTTTTTAACCATAGTGTTATCCCTTCCTTTATCCTGTTTGCTGGGGAAAAATCAAACATAAGTTCTTATAGTGAGTATATCACATAACTTTTCAGGAAGAAAACTTCACAAAATAAAAAGAAGCCTGGTTTTCAGGCTTCTTTAGAGGAATATCAGGTTAAGGTAACTATCTTTCATCCAGAGGTATAAAACCTCTTTTTTCAATAATATTTTTATAAGCGGGACGAATTATCTTTCCTTCGTTAACAAGTTCTTCAAGCCTGTGAGCGCACCATCCTGCTACCCTGGCTGTGGCAAATATAGGGGTGTAAAGCTCGATGGGTATATTTAGCATTTTGTAAACAAATCCTGAATAAAAGTCTACGTTAGGCACCATGGTGCGGACATCTCTACCTTCTTCGGCAAAAATTTCAGGAGTTAATTTTTCAATCAAATTATATAAACCCAGTTCTTCCTCCATATTTTTTTCCCTGGCCAGTTCTTCCGCTTTTTGTTTAAGAAGAACGGCCCGGGGGTCGGAAAGGGTATAAACAGCATGTCCAATCCCGTAAATCAAACCTTTCCTATCATAGGCTTCTTTCCTGAGTATTTTACACAAATAATCCTTGAGTTTTCCTTCATTATCCCAGTCTTTAAGATTGTTTTTAATATCTTCAATCATTCCCACTACTTTAATATTGGCGCCACCATGTTTGGGTCCTTTTAGTGAACCTACTGCTGCGGCAATAGCAGAATAGGTATCAGTGCCGCTGGAGGTTACAACCCGGGTAGTAAAGGTGGAGTTGTTTCCTCCTCCGTGTTCAGCATGAAGAATTAAGGCCAGGTCCAGGAGTTCTGCCTCCAGCTCAGTATAATAATTATCTGGACGCATTAAGTAAAGGAAGTTTTCTGAGGTGCTT
>Ga0207421_10001442_pt1 | contig 30553 bp, 28 predicted proteins | sample SodLakKL_010_SED_4_FD_187542 | JGI IMG/M metagenome (GOLD analysis project Ga0207421, IMG submission 187542) | Alkaline sediment microbial communities from Lake Tanatar, Kulunda Steppe, Russia - 8KL_010_SED (SPAdes) (version 2) | ecosystem: Environmental > Aquatic > Non-marine Saline and...
AGGGTGACAGGGGGACGGAGTAATTGTCCTCCCGGAGAAAGAGGACAATTACTCCGTCCCCCTGTCACCTCCCCCTGTCACCCTCGGTTTTCCTTTCTTCATTGAAAAAGCCGCCGGTTAGCCCGGCGGCTTTTTTGTTGGTTTTAAGGATTTATTTTTCGTTTTCTGCGAATCAGTCTAAAATGTACACTCGTACATCCCTTCGACCATAGCGCTGGGCTGCACCCAGATTTTCAAAGTATAAGTCAATCCTGTTGCCTTTGATGGCCCCGCCGGTATCTTCCGCTGTGGAATAACCGTAGCTTCGGGTACCGTCCAGGGACTCTACGTAAAGCTTGGTTCCCAGAGGGATGACCCGAGGATCCACTGCTACCACACCGGGTCGAACCCGGGTGCCGCTTCGGGTGACTCCGTAACCGGGATCTCCCGGTCGCTTTCCGGTGCTCTCAAAGCCTGCGGTGTATGCCGTGGCTTCCATGGTTACTTTCCGGTCGTAGCGAAGGCGGCTGCCGTCGGCGGTGGTAAAGTAATTAGCTTCCCCTTTTTCAATGATTTCATTTTGAGGGGCTTCCACCAACTCGTGGGCTTTCAGCCTGGTATCCACCACTTCTCCGTTTTCAAGGGTATCGATATAAGTTTCTATAATTTCGCCGGTCTGTCCTTCCCGGACTACCCGTTCCTGATCCGGATCCAAGTCCTGAACGTATACCACTTCACTGGAGTAGGAAAGCGCAACGCTCTCTCTCCGCCTTTGGTCTCTTACCCGGGTGATTTCTATTTTACCCTCTTCTTCCAGAGGATCTTCCAGGTCATAGTTTATCCGGTCCTTTGAACTTATGTCAATCTCCAAGTCCTCCAAGACCTCTTCTACGGTATTCCATGTGGTGTAATGAAGGGACTCCTGTCCTCCGTCGACTACCCGGATTTCTCTTCCCCGATGGACCCTAATCACTTCACCGCTTTTGATGTTGTCCTCGGAGGGGGCCTCCACCCGATCATGCTCACCTATTTGAATTTCCTGTTCTTCCAATATTTTCTCCGGTTCGCTTGAGACCGTCTGTGCCTCAATAACCCGATTGTCTGCTTCTATGATTACCGTTTTATAGCTTGCGCCCAGAAAAAAAACGGCTAAGAAAATAATGGCTACCAACCCAAGTAAAGCGTTGTTTTTCGTCAGCTTTTTCTTGTAGTTTGTATTCTCCATTGTAATCCTCCTTTATATTTTCATCCTTTTCTTACTTATTGTTAACCAACTTTGATCATTCTAAAGTAATTGAAAATGTTTGTCAACCGTCAGGGAAAAGTTTGAAAATTCCAGCGCAAAAAACCAAGGCTTTGCAACCTTGGGAAGGATAATCTTTTTTTGTTTTCCGGGGCTTTCTACCCGTTTTTTATTGGAATACCGTGACTTTTAAACCATAATGCAGCATTTTCTTCTATATTTTAGTAACATTTTTCGATCTGCTTAGTAAAAAATATCGATCTGCACCTTTTCATTTTGGGAATCCCTTAGGTCCAGGACTTTTCCGTTTTTCTCAAGTTTGATCATGGGTCTCCAGGAATACTGCTTCGGCACAAATACGATCTCCCCTACATCCCCGGTACTGAGTCCCACCTTCTGTCCGATAAAACAGGTGCTGAGTTTGTTTAAAAACACCAGTAACAGCTCCACGTCCAGCTTGTCCATTAACTCCGTCTCCAGATGTTTTAAGGCCTCTAAGGGATTTTTCTTCGCATTGAAGGGACGCTTCGAGGTAAGGTCGTTGTAGGTATCGGCAATGGCAATAATACGGGAGTACAGAGGGATTTTATCCCGCTTTAGACCGAAGGGAAAACCGCTTCCGTCCACATTTTCATGATGCAGTAAAATCGCCCGCTTAATCTGTTCATCCACATAGCTGTCACCTTTAACGATGGCATGGGAATAAATGGCGTGTTTTTTCAACTCCAAAGCCTCTTCCTCGGACATCTTTTCCGCTTTTAAATACTCCGGGTCCACCTTCAGTTTTCCGATATCATGCAGGGCTGCGGTCAGGGTCAGTTCATTTAACCGTTTCTCGGAAAGATCCAGCCATTTTCCCAGATAGTAACTGATCAGCACCACATTATGACAGTGATTGTATACCATATCATCTAAATCCTTGGAGGACTCAATGAGTTGAAAGGGATTGCTTTTTCGTTTCTGAGCGTTTTTTATAACCCGTTCAATGCTTTTTTCCAGATTCAAAGAGGCGATTTCCGCGCCTTTTAAAATCCGGTCAAAATCCCGCTGCAGAGCCTTTTTCTGTCGGCTGACATGGGTTTTGTACTGGCTTAAATCATCGGCGTATTGGGGTTCATAGGTTACCCGTTCCGGAGCCTTTGTACGCTTTTTCGCCGGCTGCTCTTTTTTCTTTTCCTCGGTCACCTCTTTGATCACGGGAACCCGTATGCCCAGGCTTTTTATTTTATGCTGCTTTAGAAAACTTTGTACCCGCTTAACATCCTCAATGACGTATCCTATGGGCATTAAAATATTTCCCTTGGCATTGGTTACGTTCTCCGCTAAGGTCATGGCGATTTTTAAGTCTTCCCCTTGGATTCTGATTACTTTATATTCCGTAACTTCCTTCATAATACCCCTCCGATTCCTGATTTACTCAGCATTGCTACTTATTATACTAAAAAAAGGAAAGCACCGACAATAGTGCTTTCTCCCTAGGCAAAGTCTTTGATCCGGTAACCGGTGTCCCGACTCAGATCAATTAACTTCCCATGAACTTCCACAATGGGCCGTGTAATGTCCTGGGAGGGCATGAAAACAATTTTTCCCTCATCTCCGTTATTGAGGATTACCCGCTGACCGATGAAATTATCTCCCATTTTACGCAGAAAAGTATACCAGATGGCACCGTCCAGCTTGTCAATATAGTCCTGCTTAATGATTTCAATCGCTTCAAAGGGGGTTTTCGCTTCCCGGTAGGGCCGTTTGACCGTAAGGGCGGCGTAAAGGTCGGCAATGGCCAGAATTCTTGCATACAAGGGTATTTCTTCCCCCCGAAGGCCCATGGGATATCCGCTGCCGTCCATTCGTTCATGGTGATAGAGTACCGCTTCTTTTACCGCTTTTCCGATGCAGGAATAATTTTTGATCATATCATAACTATGTAGCACATGACGGCGAACTTCCACTTTTTCATCATCGGTTAGGGGCTCAGTTTTATACAGGGTTTCCTTAGGCACTTTCGCCTTTCCGATATCAATCAGCAAGGATGCTAAAATCAGCTCTTCCAGCTCATTACTGGAAAGATCCAGCCATTTCCCCAGGGAATAGGCGGTCATGGCCACGTTTTGTCCATGGGCATAGGTAAGATCATTGACTTCCTTTAGGCTTTGCATCAGCTGAAAGATGTTGTTTTCCTTTTGAAAAATTTCTAAGGTATCCTGAATCCGGGGATACAGATCTTTGGATTCTATAGCTTGTCCCGTTACGATTTTTTCAAAGTCGGTTTTCAACTGTTCACATTTTTCATGGAACTGGTCTGTAAAATCCCGGCGCCACTTCCTATCCTTTTGGACCTCTTTTTGAGCTTCGCTCTTTTCCGTAACAAAGGGTTTCAAATCCGAAGCGACTTCTTCCAGCGCCTCTCCCTTTTCAATACTTTTTTGCTGTCCTTCCACCCTTACCATGGTAATACGGTTCATTTTCATAATGCTCTTGATCCGATGAGGTTCTTTGATTACGGTCCCCTTAACCAGTAATCGAATCCCCTCCTCATTGAGGATGTCCTCGGCTAAAACCATTCCCTTTTCCAGTTTGGTTGAAAAAATTTTTTCCCATGATTTTTTCACTTTCTCCACACTCCCACCCCTTTTTTGTTAATCCTTACCGATAAAAACCCAAGAAAACAAACTGCAAAAAAATATTTCGCTTTTCTTAAGGACCCCGGCTTATTAAAGGGGCCCTGAGCATTCAATCGTCACATTTTTCCTTTGACCTTGTCCTTTAAAGGATCTTGAAAAACCCTTTGGCATTGGCTTCGGTAACCCGGATTACTTCTTCAGTGGTAATCCCTTTGGCTTCGGCGATTTTCGCCGCCACAAAACGCACCAGTAAGGGTTCATTCCGTCGGCCCCGTCTGGGCTCCGGCGCCAAATAAGGGGCGTCGGTTTCAATTAACAATTGTTCTAAGGGTACGACTTTTGCCACTTCATAGGGTTTTTTCGCATTTTTAAAAGTAATCGGTCCCCCTATGGAGATATGGTATCCTCTTTTCACATACTCCTCCGCAAGTTCGGGACTTCCGGAATAACAGTGCATAATACAGCCGTATTCCTGGGCCTCATAAGCGGTTAACGTATCAAACACCTCTTGGTTGGCTTCCCTGTCATGTATGATTATCGGCAGCTTTAACTCTTTACTTAACTTAATTTGGGCTTTAAAGGCCCTTCGCTGGGATTCTTTGTCAGAGTAATTGTAATGAAAATCGAGACCGATCTCTCCAAGGGCCACCACCTTCGGCTCCTCCGCCAGGCTGCGCAGGGCCTCTTCCGTACCCTCATCATAATCCTTGGCGCTATGGGGGTGTACACCGATGGCGGCATAAATCATTTCATTCTCCTTGGCTAAGTTTACGGCTTTTACCGAAGAGGTCAGATCCGCCCCGGGGTTTACAATATAGTTTACCCCGGCGGTTTTTGCGGACTTTAAAACTTCCTGTCGATCCTTATCAAATCTTTTATCATCCATATGGGCATGAGAGTCAAACATTGTAATCCTCCTTTTATGCCTATTATCTTTGTTTTCGAAGTTCTTTTCAGCGACATTTCCTATCGGCACTACTCACTAACTTTCGTCGGTTGCTTTGCTTTCCTTCACTACTTTCCTTTGCTTCGCTGCTTTATTTTCTTAGCTTACCTCGGTACCGGAGGGGATTTCCCCGTCCAGGGTACCCAGTACCAGCTTATCTTTGTTGGAAGCTGCAAGAATCATCCCTTCGGATTTTTCTCCCCGTAGTTTTACGGGCTTCAGGTTCGCAACCAGAATCACATCTTTACCCACCAGATCCCCCGGTTGGTAATCCTTGGCTATACCCGAGACTACCTGCCGGGTCTCTTCTCCCACCTGAAGCTGAAGAACCAGCAGTTTGTCCGCATTGGGATGGGCCTTTGCTTCAATAATTTTTGCAGTTTTAAATTCCAGCTTGGCAAAGTCCTCTATGGTTGCCGCGCCCCTTTCTTCCGGTGCATTCTCCGCAGTCTTGCCGGCTGCTTTATCCGCAGCACTGTTGTCGCCTTTCTCTGCGGATTTTTCAGCCGTTTTCCCGGACTCCTTTAACGCCGCTTCCTCTTTGGCAGCCTGCTGGGCTCTGGCGACTTTTTTATTTTCCTCTTCCAAAAGTTCCACTTCTTTTTTAACATCCAGTCGGGGGAATAGGGCTTTTCCTTTTTTTACCTTGACCCCGCTGTCGATTTTGCCGAAGTACTTGGCATCCTCCCAGTGCAGCTCTTGGGTAAGACCCAGTTGTGTCCGGATCTTTTCCGATGTGGATTCCATAAAGGGTTTTAGCAGGATCGCAGTGATTCTAAGGGCCTCGGATAAGTTCCGAAGTACCGTATCCAGTCGGGGTTTGTTTCTTTCATCCTTGGCCAGTACCCAGGGGGTGGTCTCGTCGATATATTTGTTGGTTCGTCCGATGACTGTCCAAATTTCCTCTAAGGCGTCATGGTACTGAAGGTCCTCCATATGTCCCTCCACTTTCGCCGCGGCGGAAGTAAGGGTTTGCTGAAGCTCTTCGTCAAGGTCTTCCACCATCCCGACCTTAGGAATGATGCCTCCGTTGTATTTTTCCACCATGGCCACGGTTCGGCTTAAAAGATTTCCCAAGTCATTGGATAGATCCGCATTCAGTCTCGTAATAAAGGTGTGATTGGTGTAATTTCCATCCTGACCGAAAACAAACTCCCGAAGTAAGAAGTACTTCAATGCGTCCAGTCCGTAGCGTTCAATCAATACTTCGGGATAGACCACATTGCCTTTGGATTTTGACATCTTATCGGCGGCAAATAAAATCCAGCCGTGTCCGTACACCTTGTCGGGAAGAGGTAAATCCAGAGCCATCAACATCGCCGGCCAGATAATCGTATGGAATCGTACGATTTCTTTTCCTACAATATGCACATTGGCGGGCCAGAATTTTTTAAAGTCCCTGTCCCGCTCTTCTCCGTATCCCAGGGCCGTAATATAGTTGCATACCGCATCAAACCATACATAGATTACATGGTCCTTGTCGAAGGGTACGGGAATGCCCCAGTCAAAACTGGTTCGGGAAACACAAAGATCCTCAAGACCGGGCTTAAGAAAATTATTGATCATTTCCCGTCGACGGGTTTCCGGGTAGCAAATTTCCGGATGGTCTTCAAAATACTTCATCAGTTGATTCTGATATTTGGAAAGCTTAAAGAAGTAAGCCTCTTCCCTGGCCATCTCAGTTTTTCTTCCGCATTCGGGACAGGCCTGTTCTTCTTCCAATTGAGACTGGGTCCAGAAGGATTCACAGGGCTTACAGTAATAGCCTTCATAAAAGTCCTTATAAATATCCCCCTGGTCATAGAGTTTCTGGAAAATCCGCTGCACCCCTTTTTTATGTCTTTCATCGGTGGTTCGAATAAATACATCATGAGAAATATCCATGGTCTTCCACAGGGCTTTAATGCTTTTGACCATTTCATCCACATGTTCCTGGGGGGTTCTGCCCAGTTTTTCCGCAGCCTCCTGAATCTTCTGTCCGTGTTCGTCGGTTCCCGTTAAAAACTTTACGTCATAACCGGTAAAGCGCTTAAATCTCGCTAAAGCATCGGCGGCCACCGTGGTATAGGTATGACCGATATGCAGTTTTGCATTGGTATAGTAAATCGGGGTCGTTACATAATAATTTCCTTTTGACATAAAACTCACTCCTCATATTAAAAAGTTTAAACAATAAATTTGTATTAAAAAACTTCACACCTAGGGGGTCCCGATTAGGGTGAAGTGCTTCAAGGCTTCTTAAACACTCATTATACTATAGATGATGTCTAAAGTGTAGTCTCTTTCCAAATATTTATCCGGTTTCCCTTGGCGACTTTGCAAAATATTTGTTATAATCTGTTATAGTACCCAAATGACAAAAAATAATCAGCAATTTATCCATCATTCTAATCATATTCCCTCTGAAGAATGAAATAAAATAAGAAAGAGGTAGAGCCATGAACGAAATGAAGCACCTTTCTTTACTTACGGACTTTTATCAACTGACCATGATGAACGGTTACTTACAAAACGACATGATGGAAGAGGAAGTGGTGTTTGATCTTTTTTTCAGAGAAAACCCCTGCCATAGCGGATACACCATCATTGCCGGCATCGAACAGGTTATTGATTATATTGAGAACCTGAAATTTCATGAGGATGAGCTTGCTTATCTGACTTCCCTTGGAACCTTTGGAGAGGATTTTATTGAAGCCCTTCGAAATTTTACATTCAACGGCACCATTTACGGTGTGGAAGAGGGCACCATCATGTTTCCCCAGGAACCCATCCTGCGGATCAAGGGCAGCTGTTTTGAAACCCAATTGATCGAAACCGCCCTGCTCAATGTGATGAACCATCAGTCCCTGATTGCCACGAAGGCCGCACGGATTGTTACCGCCGCTAAAGGGGACCCGGTCTTCGAGTTCGGTCTTCGAAGGGCCCAAGGGCCGGACGCGGGGGTATACGGTGCCCGGGCCGCAGTCATCGGCGGCTGCAGTTCCACCTCCAATGTCTTGGCGGGCATGAAATTTAAGCTTCCCGTGGTGGGAACCCAAGCCCACAGCTGGGTTCAAAAGTTCCCCTCGGAACTGGAAGCCTTCCGGGCCTATGCCAAGGCGTATCCCGACAATTGTCTCTTACTGGTGGATACCTACAACACCTTAGAGGCCGGAGTTCCCAATGCCATTACGGTATTCAACGAGCTGCGGGCCCAGGGCCATGAACCCAAGGGGATCCGCATCGACTCCGGAGACATCGCCTACCTTTCCAAACAGGCGCGCAAAATGCTGGATGAAGCCGGTTTCCCTGAGGTTACCATTGTGGCCTCCAGTGATTTAGATGAAGATACCATCTCTTCCTTAAAGGACCAAAAGGCCAGAATCGACGGATGGGGCGTCGGTACCAACCTGATCACCTCCAAAAACTGTCCCGCCCTCGGCGGTGTGTATAAACTCAGTGCCGCGGAACAGGACGGAAAATTGATTCCGAAAATTAAAATTTCCAACAATCCGGAAAAAATCACGAATCCCGGCTATAAAGACGTTTACCGGATCTATGACAAAGAGAGCGGCAAAGCCCAGGCGGATTTAATTACCCTGGCGGAGGAAGTCATCGATGAGGAAAAACCCTTAACCATTTTCCATCCGATTTATACCTGGAAACAAACCACCTTCACCGAGTACCGGCTGAAAAAACTGCTGACCCCCATCTTTGTTGATGGAGAACTGGTTTACAGGCGCCGCAGTACCCAGGAGGTCAAAGATAAGGTCGCCGGGGAATTAGACTCCTTTTGGCCGGAATACAAGCGACTTACCCGGCCCCAGCTTTATAAAGTGGACCTGTCGGAACCCTTATGGCAACTAAAGCAGGATCTGGTCAACGAAAATAAGATTACTCCGAAAAAGTAAGCTTTTAGGGCAAACTAAAACCGTCGGTCTTAACTGCATTTCGCAGAAAAGACCGGCGGTTTTAGTTTGCTCCATTATTGTTTTTCTTTTTTCCAATGACCCTGCTGCTCCTTAACGGGGTAGTTCTTTTTCAGATACTTCAGGGCCCCTTCTTTATGACTGGAAATATGACCGTAGAACATGGCCTTCTTCAAGTCCTCCAATACTTCCCCCACAAAGGTACTCTCAGGAAGATTTACGGTTTCCATGATTTCCTGACCGGTAATAATTCCGGTGATGTCCTCAATGGGTTTGTAGCGGGTAATGTAGTTATTGGCAATGTACTCTACATGAATTTTAAACATTCCCATTTCTTCATGGGGATCCAGCAGTTTTCGGGTGGATACAATATCCGCCAGGGCAATTAACAATAAGTCCAGGGTTTCCTTCCCCGCTGCGGAGAAAAATTGATACAAGGCTCTTCCGCTGACATCGTTTTTCTTATATAGCACCAGGGGCGTCATGTGCTGGGCTACATATTTATACAATAGGGCACTTTCCTTTTTGCTCCATTTCAATCGCTCGGCGTATTCCTTTACCAGTTCCGCCCCGGTGATTTCATGGCCTCTAAAACGGGTCCTGCCCGTGGGATCCACCTTTTTTGCCGAAGGTTTGCCGATGTCATGAAACAGGGCTCCCAGTTTGATCAAGTCGATCCGTCGATGGGTCCCGGAAATCAGCTCTTTTGCATGTTCTTCATAGGCTTGGCGAATATGGTCTTCAAAATAACCCTGGGCATAAATTACGCTCTCCGCCACTTTCACGGTATATACCGAGTGGGTCCAGCTATCCACCACATGATATTTGCATTCTCCGATATCTCTCATATCTTCGATTTCAGGAAAGATTTTATTTAAAATATTAAGTTTTTTATCCATAAAGGTTAAGAAGTGATAGGTTTTATCCTCCCGAAGAATTAAAAACAATTCGTGGGTAATCCGCTCCCCCGCCACATTTTTCAACAGGTGGGAATGCTTTCGAATTGCCTCTATGGTCTCCTCTCCCATGTTAAAACGAAGCTGACACATAAACCTCGGTGCTCGAATGAGTCGGAGGGGATCTTCTTGAAAGGCTTCCTCCCGGATATGACGGATCCTTCGTTTTTCAATATCCCGCTGTCCTCCGAAGGGATCGATAATATACTCCTTTTCCATGGGCCAGGGGGCCTCTAAGGGGTACGCCATGGCGGAAATGGTGAAATCCCGCTTCTCCAGGTCACTTTCAATCCCGTCACCTTCAATTTGGGTAAAATCCAAAATTAAACCTTCTTCCAGACGAATTCGGTACAAACGTTTTTCTTTATCCATGGGAATCAATTTTCCCTGTAGGGTTTCTAATAGACTTTCAGCAAAGTCCCCGGGATCTTCCTTTGTTACAAAGTCCAGGTCTTGAATCATCAAGTCCCGATTTAACAGAATATCCCGTATGCTGCCTCCAACTAAGTAGCAGGGCTCCCCCCGATTCTTAGCCACTTGGGCCACGGCATTTATGACTCGATCCATAACGATCATCTCCTAATTCAATGTCTTTCTTATTATTTTACTCTTATTCTATAATTTTGCAAACCATTCTTCTTTTGTCATTATTCTTGTTCCATCATTCGTCATACTACATCACTCTTCATAACATTCTTCCCGCTTTCCCCAGACTAAGGATCGCGGTCCCTCGGAATTTTGCTTCTACTTCCATATTTACCCCGCATATATAAGATTTCACAGAAAGTTTTGTTAAGTTTTGAAGATTTACAAAAAACTTTTCGAGAATTGTTGACTTTTTATGGTAACTTTGGTATCATTTAAAATGAAAGATGTCGAATTTTGTTGTAAAAGCTCGAATTTATTCCAGCTTTTTATAAAATTATTAAATACATTTAAAGGAGGATTCAATAATGATGAAGTCTACCGGTATTGTAAGAAAAGTGGATGAACTGGGACGTGTGGTACTTCCCATCGAACTTCGTAGAACCTTGAACATCATGGAAAAAGATGCTTTAGAGATCTATGTAGACGGCGAAAGCGTTATTTTAAAGAAATATGAGCCCGCTTGTATTTTCTGCGGAAACGCTAAGGATGTTGCACATTTCAAAGGAAAAAATGTTTGTGATTCCTGTATCAGCGATATCAAGTAAGTTTTTGGTATCAGCCCCAGGAAGCAGTTATAAAAATCGGGTCCTTTAGGACCCTTTTTTTATGTGGGGGCTTAGTCATCGGCGGGGGGATTCTCAAAACCGATCCCCACATCATAAACTTCCCGTTTCGGAATTCCCCGATCCTTCGCCACTTTTTTGACCGCGTCCTTTTTCGACAATCCGGTCTCCATCAGCAACAGTAAATGCTCCTCCAGGCTTAGGCCTTCAAAGGATTCCTCTTTTTTACCCCGGAAACCTGCAACAACCAGCACCATTTCCCCCTTAAGAGGGGCTTTCTCCAAGCCCTCTATAAGAGCGGTCACACTGCCGCGAATAAACTCTTCATAGCGTTTGGTCAGCTCCCGGGCAATGGCTGCCTGTCGGGGGCCGAAGATTTCTTCCATATCCTTCAGGCTTTCCTTCATCCGATGGGGGGATTCGTAAAAAATCATCGTTCGTTCCTCTTCCTTCAGGGCTTCCAACCGTTTTTTCCGCTCTTTTCGTTCCCGACTTAAAAACCCTTCAAAGACAAATCTTCCATTGGGAAGTCCCGAACCCACCAAGGCATTCACAAAGGCCGCGGGGCCGGGAAGAATCTCCAGGGGAAGGTTTTTTTCGATTACCCGCTGAATCACTTCAAATCCGGGATCGGATATTCCCGGCATTCCCGCATCGGAGACCAGGGCAATGGATACACCCTTTTCCAAATCCGCGGTAATACCCTCGCTCCGCTGTTTTTCGTTATGATCATGGTAGCTGATTAAGGGTTTGTGAATCTCAAAGTGGGTTAAGAGCTTTCGAGTGTTTCGGGTGTCCTCCGCCGCAATTTTATCCACCTCTTTAAGGGTTCGAAGGGCTCTTAGGGTGATGTCTTCCAGATTTCCGATGGGGGTGGGAACGATCCACAGGGTCCCGGGAGAATTCCCCTGATTTTCCCTGCCTTCTTTTCCGGCTTCCTGATCCCCTAGGGTTTCGCTATTTCTTACTGACTCCTTATTTCTTGGGGTTTCTTCCCCCCGTAAGAGCTTGGTCTTTGTTAATCTTTGACGTCGCTTTTTCGACTCCTTCATTCTGAACCCTCCGTTTTTGTTGAATCCTTCCTTTTGGCTTTCCCGTTGAACTCTCCACGGATTCCTGCGGGAATTCCGGTTTCTGTTGCGGATTTTCGCTTTATCTTCCGTTAACGTTCTAAATTTTCCTGATTGTATAGTGCCAGGGTTTCTTCGGTATAGGAACCGTCCTCTTGATAAATGATCAACGGGGTCTTTATTTTCAGTTCTTTTTTCGATCCTTTTTTCCCTTCAATGATCAATAAATTCGGGGCCTTTCCTTTTTTCGACTGAATCATGGTCAGCTCCTTAGGCTCTACATCGTGCTTCCGCATATAAAACATAATGTCCACCAGTCGATTGGGACGATGAATCATATAAAACCGTCCATGGGTCCGAAGAAGGCCCGCGGCTCCCCGCACCACATCTTCCAGGTCGCAGGCCACTTCATGACGGGAGATGGCCTTTGCGTCCTTGGGATTGATCAAGCCTTCCCGGTGCATATAGGGGGGATTGGCGGTTACCACATCATAAATGCTTTTCGGAAACATCTTCCCCAGGGCCTTAATATCTCCCTGAACCATTTCAATTCGGTCTTCCAGATGATTCAGCACTACGCTTCTCCTGGCCATGTCAAACACCGGGTCTTGAAGTTCCAGCCCCTGAAATGTACAGGTTCTGCTTTTCCCCGCCAACAGTATGGGAATGATGCCCGTACCGGTGCCAAGATCCACCACCCGGTCTTTCGGTTTCAATTTCACATGGTTTGCCAGCAGTACCGCATCAATACCAAAACAAAACCCCTCGGGGTTTTGTATGATTTTCAGTCCTTTTAATTGTAAATCGTCGATTCGCTCCATTAGGGCTCGTTCCTTTCCAACAGTTGCTCTACATCGGCCAGCAGGGTTTCTTCAGTGGTTAACTCCGAGTATTCCTGAAACACCACTCCCTGTTGATCGATTACGACGGTGTAGGGAACCTCCCGTCCTTCGGGCTCATACACCGATAAAAACGCCACTTCCTGTTCCAGGAGTAACAACAGATTATCCAGAATCGCCAACTGCTCCTGGCTGTCTTCGTCATCCTCTTCCCAGAAGGTCATGAGTATGGGCCTTCCTTCATGTTCCTCGATGGAGCTGGTTTCTCCGTCCAGATTTTCTATCGACAGATCTTGGAAAGCCTCGGATGCAATAGTTTCTTCCGGAGCCTCTCTTCTTCCATCGTTGTTCTCCATGTTCTGTTCATCATTAAAGACCGCTCGGAAAATCCAAACCAATGCAAAGATCACCAGAATTATGGCGCCGATTTTTAATATGTCTGTGTTTTTCATTCTCATAGGGCTTCCTCCCCCTTATTCTTTCGTCGGTGGATTCTTCGGTTTTCCTTCAGGGTTGGATTTTGGCTTTCCTTCCCTTGATTTGTTCTTTTTATTAGGACCTTTTGGAGGTCTTTTTCTCCCCTGGGGTCGTTTGGATCGCTGCTTCGGCTTCCTTTGCGAAGCCTTTTGTTCCTTATTCCCTTTGTCATCCTCGGGAGTTTCTGTTTTCTCTTCCTTTACGGGATTGTTAGTACCGCTTTGGGATTTCCCATGGGATGTTTTTTTCTCAGAAGAAGGTTTTCTTTCATCGGAGGATTTTTTATTCCCATCCTGCTTTTTTTCCGATGAAGGGTCCTTGGATTTGTTACTCTCCCCGTTTTTTGTAATTTCTTCGGTTTTTTTGCCCTCCTCGGGTTTTCCCCGATTTCCCTTAGGAATCTTGGTGATCTCATCAATATGAAAGACTTTCATTTCTTCGGTGCCGTCCTCATCATTGGTTACCCGAACCTTAACCCGCTCTAATAAGGGGTTGGTATTGACGATCACGCCGCTTCCCTGAAGGGTTTTTACCCGGTCTCCCTGCTGAGGCATCTTTTTCAGTACCGCTTTGTACACCTCATGTTCGTACTTTAAGCAGCAAAAGAGTCTTCCGCAGACCCCGGAAATCTTTGTGGGATTCAGGGATAAGCCCTGATCCTTGGCCATTTTAATCGATACGGGATCAAATTCTCCCAGCCAAGTGGAACAGCAAAGGCTGATTCCGCAGGGACCATAACCGCCGATCATTTTCGCCTCGTCCCGAACTCCGATTTGTCGAAGCTCAATCCGGGTTCGAAATACCGAGGCCAGATCCTTTACCAGTTCCCGAAAATCCACGCGGCCCTCGGCAGTGAAATAAAAAATAATCTTATTGTTATCAAAGGTAAACTCCACATCCACAAGCTTCATTTCCAAGCCGTGAGTCTCTATTTTTTTGCTGCAGATCTCAAAGGCTTCCTTTTCCTTTTCCTTGTTCTCCTGATATATTTCCAAATCTTGTTCCGTGGCTTTTCGTATAACCTCTTTAAGAGGGGCCACCACTTCGGCTTCGGAAACTTCCTTAGGACCTACCACTACCTCTCCGAGTTCTACCCCCCGGGCGGTTTCTAAAATTACTTTATCGGTTTTGAATATTTCTAAATTCCCCGGGTCAAAGTAATATACTTTTCCCGCTTTTTTAAATCGTACACCCACTACGGTTTCCATAACTTTTAAACCTCCTATTTATCACGTAAAGCCTGATGTATATTCAGGACTAACATTTCTAAAATCGATTTCGCGCTGACATTGGCTCTGGTATAACCCTGCATTTTTTCAATTTCTTCAAGGGCTATTAGGATACCTTCTTTACTGCAGCTGTTCTCCAGGGATTGGATGATTTTTTCCTGATCCCCGTTGATCAGCCACCGGGGCTCCTGCAACTCTTTATATAATAAAAGATCCCGAAAAAAACTGAAACTTAAATCCAAGACCTCTTCAATTTGATCTTTTTCAACGGAAAGCCCCTCTAGGGCTTCCAGACTTTCGGTAATGCCTTTTTCCCCCATCTGTCGGTATAAGTTGAATAATAGCTTTCTTCGATTTTCATAATCTTCATCCTCTAAAAACCTGAGGGCGGTTTTAATTTTTCCCCCGGCAATCTTTGCGGCTTCCCGGGCTTTGGCTTCCTCGTATCCCCGGGTATTTTTCAAATCCTCGTAGATTTCTTCCCGGGATACGGGTTTAAGGCCCAGGCCCTGGCATCTGGATTGAATCGTGGGCAGCAAGGCTTCCTTTGCCCGGGCAACGATTAATATGATTCCGTAACTCGGAGGCTCCTCTAAGGTCTTAAGCAGTGCGTTTTGCCCTTGGGGGGTCATGCCCTCGCCGTAATTGATAATATAGATCTTTTTCCCGGCACTGTAGGGCTTAATATGAATATCCTTCTCCAGATTTCGGATGTTCTCCACCTTCAGGGTTTCTTCCTGATAGATCACTAAATCCTCATGATTGTTACTGAGTACTTTTTTGCAGGCAGTACAACTGCCGCAGGGGATTTGACCCTGTTTATCCATGCATAAAATTCCTTGGGCGAAGACCTTGGCAAATCCCTGGGGGTCGAGGCCCGGGTTTCCATAGATTAAATAGGCATGGTTCAGGGTATTCCCTTTAATTTGTCTGAGAAGCTCTTTTTTTAAAAGCTCCTGGCCGAGCACTGTTGAAAATCCCATATTGTATCTCCTTGCGGTTAAATTTTAAAGTGTTTTTCCACATCCACCACAAATACCGTGGCTCCCCCAACATTCACTTCGATGGGATGGGGTACATAGACTCCCGTGGTTCCGGATACCGGAGCGGGGGAGGTGGCTACCTGCTTTCGGGTTTCACATTTCTCTTTGATGATATTCATCACCTGATCCACTTTATCGTCTTCGGTTCCGATTAAAAAGGTGGTGTTTCCCGCTTTTAAAAACCCTCCCGTGGTGGCAAGCTTGGTGACCCGGTGTCGATTCTCCGTTAAAGTGTCCAAGAGTTTGTTGGCATCCTCATCATTGACAATGGCAATTACAAGTTTCATTCCATAAACCTCCTTTAGTTTTTCTATGACAATCCCCCGGATCTCCCGGCGCATTTCATCAATGCTTCCGGTTCCGTCTAGGGCCTTAATTCGATGGGGGTGTTTGTTCTTCAGTTCCTGATAGCCTTCGTACACCTTTTGATGGAAGTGAATCTCTTCCTTTTCCAGGCGGTCGGCTTTCCCCCCGGAGGCTACCCGTTTTAGGCCCTCTTCCACCGGAAGATCAAACCAAAGGGTAAGATTGGGACGGAGGCTCCCTGTGGCAAAATCATTGATGCCCTCTACACTTTCCATGCCGATGTTTCGGGCTTTACCCTGATAGACGATGGAGGAGTCCACAAACCGGTCACAAAGCACCACTTTTCCTTCCTTCAGGGCGGGAAGGATGACCTCTTCCACATGCTGAGCCCTTGCGGCGGCATAAAGAAGGGCCTCGGTTTTTTCTTTCATCTCTTCGTTGGCATTGTCGAGGATCAGTTCCCGAATTTTCTCACTGATTTTGGTGCCTCCCGGCTCCCGGGTTAAGATCACCGAGAATCCCCGGCCTTCGAAAAACTCTTTCAGATATTTCATTTGTGTGGATTTCCCTGCGCCGTCGGTTCCCTCCAGGGTAATAAAAAATCCCTTTTCCATAGCATCACTCCTCGGTTACAACCATTATTTTCCCCTCTTTGATTCCAATCAACTTGATGTTTCTTTTTTCGTATTCCAAAAGTTTATCCCTAAGCCTAGGGCTAATTACCTCCCCGGGAAGAATCAGGGGAATCCCCGGAGGATAAGGGGTAACCGCACTGCCTGCCCTACGGTTTAGACTCTTATTTATTGATACCCTTTCTTTGTCGCTGTAAAAGGCGGTTCTTATAGGGATCCCGGAAGGCTCCTCCTGTTGTCTTTCGACTTCCCTGTCAAAAATCCCTTCTTTTCGTAAATTTCCCGCGAATTTTTCCATCTTTCCCTTATTATATAATGTTTCTTCCAGTTCCTCAAAGGCTAAATACAGTTTTTCCAAATCTTTTTTACTGTTACCCATGGAAGTCAGGGCCAAAAGCCCCTGGGGCATGGAAAGCTCCATATCGATTCCATGGTTTTCCCGGAGATAGGTCTCCACCTCGCTACCGCTTTTTCCACTGTTTTCCGTATGGATCCAGATCTTTGTCCGGTCCTTTCCCGGGGCTCTGTCCAGCTGAAAAAGCTGTAAATTTTGAAATTTCTTTTCGAATTTATCTATGCCCTCCAACAGCTCGCCCATCTTTTCCTTTCCCTCTTCACTGTAATACCTGGTTCCCTGTTCAATGGAGGCCATTAAAATATAGGAGGGGCTGGAACTTTGATGGATGTTGAGGTGTTCCAGCAACCGGTCCCGATCCACCCGGTCTCCCATTGCAAAGAGGACGGCACTTTGATTCATGGCGGGAAGGGTTTTATGAAAACTCATCACCGTAAGGTCCGCTTCCGCATCGATCCCCGACAGGGGCAGCTCGGGGTGAAGGCCCAAATGGGCTCCGTGGGCCTGATCCACCCAAAGAATTATTCCCAGTTTCCTGGTAAGTCTTCGAATTTCCCGGATCTCCCCTCCCCGACCATAGTAATTCGGATGGGTAAGGAGTACCCCTTTGCAGTTCGGATATTTTTTCAGGCCCTCCTGTACTTGCTGAGCCGTGATGCCTTTAGGGATGTTCAGTAAGGGGTCAATTCCCGGTTGAATAAACCTCGGAGTAAGATCCCCGAGAATAAGGGCATGAATTACGGATTGGTGCACGTCCCTCGGTAACAGGATTTCATCCTTCGGTTTGGTTTGAGAGAGCACCATGGAAAGAACCCCGGCACTGGAGCCGTTGATCAGATAATAGGCCCGGGAGCTTTTAAAAACTCCTGCAGTCCACTGTTGGGACTCCCTTAATACCCCCGAGGGATCCTGCAGTTGATCCGTGCCGAAAACCTCGGTGGTGTCGTATTGATAAAGGTTCTCCCGGATTCCTCCATCCCCTGTGTTTTCATAGGCTTTTCCCTTTTTATGCCCCGGGGTATGAAAGGAAATTCGATTTTCTTTATTTAAGACTTCCAAGGTGTTAATCAAAGGGGTGCTCATGACAACCCGTCCTTTCTTTATTCCTTTCCCTTGGGAATTTCCCGGCGCAGGACTTTTAAAAATCCGGGGTTCGGTTCGAAAATAAAGCGGTATTTATGCCTGCCTTCTTGAAATTTTCCGACGTAAAGACTGTCTCCTTTGAGCTTACAGGAAAACATATAGGTCCTTTTTACTTTTTTTCCCTGATTTTTCTCCCGCTCTTCCTTCAGGGGGATGATTTCCGTAATATCTTCCAGCTTCACCTTTAACATCATCTTTTCCCGGGATCCGATTTTTTTAAACACCAGGAGTTCCCTGTCAATTATAGAATAGATGTATTCCGCTAATTTGCGATTGATTAAATAGGAAGTGAGCAGCACGGTCATAATAATGATCCCGATACTTAACATTCCGCCCCATAAAGGAGGCAGGATATTGCTGATCATCACTAAGCCGTTGATTCCCAAAATAATCACCGCCACATATAGGGCCGCGGTTTTCATCGACGGTTTTTCCTTGACGGAACATCGCGCCATTTTACCCATGATTTCACCTCTTTGCTCCTAAGGGTTTTTTTTGTTGCTTTTTCCACCCTTGGTAATTTTTCGATCCCTGGCTTTATTCCCAGCCTTGGCTGTTTTTTCATCCCCGGAGGTTTTCACCAGCCGGGGTCTGCTTTTCGGTTGCCTAGCTTTCAGTTTCGGTTTTTTCTCCCGGTTGTTCCCGGCTTCAAGCTCCCGTTTCTGTTTTTCCCGGTACTCCTTAAAATAATCCTGCAACAGGTCCTGAATAAAAAAGGAAAATAGTAGGAAGGTACCGATCACCAGTATAATCAAAATAATCATTTCCACAGTAATATAACGCTGTGCAAAATCGAATAGATTTTGAAGCTGTTCCATGATTCGTTCCTCCTATAGGGCTTCTTCTCCGTTTTTAAAAAGATAGGGGGTCAGGGCTAAGACCAGTAAAAATCCCAGAGCAAGTATGGTTTCGAAGGCAAATATGTCCTCCAGACGCTGACCTAAATACCCGTAGACCGCAATTTTCGGTACGGACCCCAAAAAGCTTGCCCAAATATATATATGAAGATCCATCTCCACAAATCCCGCGCCAAAACTGATGGCATCCACAGGAAATCCGGGAGTGACCCGCATCGCAAAAATTTGTTTGAAGGAGCCCTTTTTTTTCGCTTTTCGCAGTTTCTCTACATAATTTTCGCTGATAAATCGCCGAATGCTCTCTTTAAAACGTGCACCTATATGATAGGCAAGAAATATGTTTACCATATGTCCAGAAACCGAATAAAGGAATCCCCAAAAAGGGCCGAAGATCAGACCCCCGGTGATATAAACCACGGTTGTGGGTAAGAAAAAAATTTGACGGAACATACAAATAAAGATGAAAATCATAACGCTCCACATACCGCCGTCTTCTATTAACGCCCGAATGCTGTCTACATCCAATTGAATTCCCAGGATTCCCAGCCGGTCCAGGAGATATAGTATGAAAAAGATCAGCACTCCGGCTATTATTCCTATGGATCGTTTTTTTTTCGTCATTGCAAAAGTCCTCTCTGTTTCATATCTATGTTTCGTCGCTGTGTTACGCAGCTGTGTTTCTTATCTTTTGTTAATAGTTTTTATCTTTCCCATTATAATACAAAGCCCAAGGGAATTCAAAAGTATTTTCCGAGGAAAGCCTTATTTTTTCAACTTTTCCAGGGAAAAGTAAAACACCACTCCATGGTTTTCATTGTAGACTCCAAAATTGCTGTTCATCAGCTTTAACAGCCCGGCGGCAATGGAAAGGCCCAGACCGCTGCCTTTTTTCTCTTCCCGCTTATAAAAGCTCTCCCATATTTTTTCCCGGTCTTCCTCGGATAAGGGAGGCCCTTGATTTTTTATTTCTATTCGAAGGTCGGGGCGGGTATCCCGGCGTTCCGTTTCCTCCCGCAAACGGATTTCAATATCAAAGCCCTCTCCATGCTCAATGGCATTTTTGATGAAATTGCTTAAAATCTGTTCCAATCGATAGGGATCTCCTTTAATAAGGGTCTGGGCGTCTTCCAGATCGTCGATCAGTCTCAGCTTTTTATCCGTATCAAGGGCTTTAAATTTTTCCATGATTCTTTCGGTATAGCTTTTGATTTCAACCGCTTCTTCCTTCAGTTCCACATGACGGGTTTCCAGCCGGGAAAGATCTAATATTTCCCGCAGCATCTGATCCATTTTCATGCTTTCCTCCTGAAGAATTCTAAAGTATTTTCCTTTTTCTTCCTCGTCCTGATAGAGCCCGTCCTCCAGGGCCTCGGAATACCCTTTGATAATGGCAATGGGGGTCTTCAATTCATGGGAAACCCGGGCGATAAATTCCCGCCGAAGATTTTTCAGATTTTTTTCCTTCTCCAGCTCCTGCTGCAGCTGATCGATGGTCTTCTTTAGGGTTTCGGTCAGGTGATTCAGAGTGTTTCCCAGCTCCCCGATTTCTCCTTTTTCCTCTCCCCTGTAGCGGACATCAAAATTCATTTGGTTCATTTCCTTTGCAACCTGGTTCAGGTCTTCTATGGGACGGGCAATTTTTCTCGAAAAAACCAGGGACAGTGCCAGGGCCAGCATCCCTCCGAAAGCCAGTACCCAGAGATAAAAATCCCGGGTCAGTTCAAGGCCTTCCTGTATGGGATTCAGGGTCGTCTCGAGACGAAGGATGACCCCGTCTCCCATTACGTAGGTATAAAGAATATCGGCCTCCTGATCTCTATGACCCATGGCTCCGTGGCCCATAGGGCCCCGTTGGATATCCCGGGTTTCCCTGGTTGAGAGGACCACCTCTTCCCGCAGAACTTCCAGGGCTTCTTCCGTTAAGGTATCCGCCCTTCTTCCATGGCCCATCATGGGCATTTGTCTTCGGGGGCCGGCTTCATAAAGAATTTCTCCCTCAGGGGTAAATAAAAGGATCTCCGTACCGAGAATTCGGCTTTGCTGTTCCAGATAAAGGGCCAGCTCCTCACTTATATCCCCTACGGGTTGGATTTCCTCTATCAGGGCTCGGGCATTGTTCTCCAGATTTTCGATGGTCCGATCATAATAATATCCTTCAAGAAACTGGGTCTGCATAAACCACAGTCCTCCGATCAGGAGAACGGTCAGAATCATAAAGGCGGTAAACAATTTGATAAAAATGCTGGATCCCTTCATTTTACTCCTCCTCCAGACGGTACCCGATTCCCCGAACCGTAACGATGCTTTCTCCCAGGGCACCCAGTTTCCTGCGAAGTCTTTTCACGTGGGTATCCACGGTGCGAAGATCTCCATAATAGTCGAATCCCCAAACCCGGTCTAAAATCTGATCTCTGGTTAAGGCTTGATTTTTATTTTCTAAAAATAGCTGCAGCAAATCAAACTCCTTAGGGGTAAGGGTCAGTTTTTCCTTGCCTATCCGAACCTCGTGCTCCAATAAATTCACGGTGAGCTCCCGGTACTCCATCTTCTGATCCTTGCTGATATCTTTTCCCCGTTTCAGCAGTGCCTTTATCCGGGCCACCACTTCTTTGACACTGAAGGGCTTGGTTACATAATCATCCACCCCAAGCTCAAAGCCGAAAAGCTTGTCCTCTTCCTCTTCCCTTGCGGTCAGCATCAGCACCGGAAGATTGCTTGTTTTTCGTATCCTTTTCAGTACCGACCATCCATCATATTCCGGCATCATTACATCGAGGATCAAACCGTCTATGGTCTCCATTTCAAATATCTCCAAGGCTTCTTTACCGTCTTTTGCTTCATAAACCTCAAAACCTTCTTTTTTTAAATACAGGGTTAAGAGATCCCGGATTTTATTTTCATCTTCCGCTACCAGTATTTTTTCTCCCGCCACGTTATTCCCTCCTAATAAACCTCTGCTCTGGGTTTAGTATATCAAAAAAACCGGCAATATACATTGCCGGCTGAAAACTTATATTCTTTTCCTTAACGGTCAGTTCCTCCTGTACTCTTTCATTTTTAAGGGGAGGGCTTACCACATATGTCCTCGGCTTCTTCCTGGACCTCGCCCGGGACCTCGCTGAAAACTTCCTTCCTCTTCAAAGGATCGGCTTCGTTCTTCCAGTATTTCTTTATATTCCAAAGCTCTCTCCTCCGAGATTTCTCCGGCTTCCAAGGCTTGGTCAACGGCTTTTACTCTTGTCTCTAACCACTGCTGCCGGTACTCTTCAGCATCCAGGTCTTCTTTCTCCGCACCGTAGAAATAACAGTGTTCCGATGCTCCAAATCGGAAAGAATCTTCCCGGACGTCTTCCCGGTCCCAATCTTCTCTTTCAAGGTTTCTTCGGTGATGGCCTCCCATGCCTCCAAAGAATCCTCTGTTGCCAAATCCCGGTCCAAAGAACTCCCCTTCCCGATCGGAAATCGTATCGGCAAATACAAATCCTGTCATTAACAGTACCGCCGCGGTAATCAGGGCGATAAGCATTTTTTTATTTTTCATGTTTTCTTCCTCCTTGTGTTTTATTGATTTTCTGTCCTTTCCTTATGCTGTAATACCATCTTACAACTGTTTTGTGACAGAACCGTGACAAATAAAAGAATTTTTTTTCATCCTTCTTTGATGATCTGGTACTTTTTACCCCTCATACATGGTGTTATTTTGAATTTTTTGATATACTTAAAAAATCATAGAGATTTTCGAAGAAAATTGTCGAAACTTCTTTAAAAACGAAAAAGGAGCGAATACTACCCTATGAAAATTAAAGCTCGCATTATTTTAATTCTTGCTATTCTTATTGTGGTTCTTATCGGCGCCGGAGTATACAGTTACCTCACTTTTATCCCCAATTATCTGTCCACGGGAGCCAATGAAGAGACGGTAACCGTCGTGGTTTCCCAGGGAGACAGCTTACAGGATGTTGCCAACTCCCTCCACGATCAGGGGGTTATTCGAAACCGCTATTGGTTCCGACGGGAAGCCCGGGAGGAAGGGGTGGACCGAAATATTCGCCCCGGCACCTATGAAATCCCGCCGGAAGAGCCCTTTACTGAAATCTTTGAAATCCTCCAAGTGGGAGAGCAACGGGAATCCGTTGTGGTAACCTTTCCTGAGGGACTGACCCTTTATCAGATGGGCGAACGGGTGGAAAACTCGGGACTTGCCACCCAGGAAGCGTTTATTGACGCCACGGAAGACTATTATCAGCGTCAGGGCTTAAGCTTTGATGCCGAACCGCTATTTTTCAGTTTGGAAGGCTATTTATATCCCGATACCTACCACTTTGATGAAGACCAGACCGCCATGGAAATTGTTGAAATTATGAGCGCCCGTATGAACCAGGTCTTTACGGCGGAGGATTATGACACCATGGAAGAAAAAGGTCTTACCCTGCATGAAGTGCTGACAAAAGCTTCCCTGATTGAGCGGGAATCCGCCTTTGACGAGGAAAGCGGCCTGATCGCCGGGGTTATTGAAAATCGACTGAACCGGGATATGCGGCTGCAGATTGACGCTTCGGTGATTTATGCGGTGGGAGAAGGCCGGGAACATATTACCCGGGTGCTGTATGAACATTTAGAGGCGGACAATCCCTTTAACACGTACCGATTTGCCGGTCTTCCACCGGGGCCCATAGCCGCTCCTAGAGAATCCTCCATCCGGGCCGCCATGGAACCGGAAGAGCACGCCTATTTATTTTATGTGGTCGGTGAAGAAGGCCATGTGTTTGCAGAAACCTACGAAGAACATCTAAAAAACGTTGCCGCTTACCGGGAAATGCAGGAAGGGGCCGATGATGAAGTCATGGAAGAGGCTCCGTAAATCAATTAAAAAACTCAAAAAAAGATCGAGGAGTAATTTCCCCGATCTTTTTTATTTATTAATTTTCAGTTTTCATTTGCTGACTGCGGTGCTTTCTTAGTTGATTCCGATAATTACAGCAATACTCATGAAGATAATTCCCGATAAAAACCACATACCCATAAGCGGCAGGATCCATCGGAACCATTTCTCATAAGGAATTTTTGCAATCGCCAGGTAACTCATCAATACTCCTGAAGTCGGAATAATGGAGTTGGTAAAACCGTCCCCAAACTGATAGGCAAATACAGCAATTTGTCTCGGCATTTCCAACAGGTCTGCCAAGGGTGCCATGATCGGCATGGTCGTTGCCGCCTGTCCGCTTCCGGAAGGAATAAAGAAGTTGAGTACCAGCTGTACCACAAACATCAGGTTTGCGGCCATGATATCAGGAAGTCCGGAGATGGACTCACCCATTGCGAAAATAACGGTATCAATAATCAGACCCTGTTCCATTACAACCAGAATCCCTCTTGCAAGACCTACAACCATGGCTCCGAAAACAATGGTTCTTGCGCCGTCCACAAAATGACCGGCGGTACGGCTGGGTCCAACCCCTCCAGCAAGGGAAGCAAAAATTCCCATCATAAAGAAGATGGAGGTTAACTCTTTAATATACCATCCGTATTCGATAATTCCGTAGATCATTACTCCGAATCCTAAAATAACCACCAGGAAGGTGAAAATATGATATTTTGTGAACTCCGGAATATTGGAAAGATCCAAGGTGGACTCTGAGTTTTTCTCCAGTTCTGCAACCACACTCTTGGAAGGATCTTTCTTGATTTTTATGGCATAACGCATGGTGTAAATCGCTGCAATCGCCAAGGTTACCACCAAAATAATGATCCGGTACCAAGCGGCGGAATAAATCGGAATTTCTGCAATTCCCTGGGCAACCCCAACGGTAAAGGGATTCGCTACCCCTCCGGTAAATCCTGCAGCGGCTCCCAGAGCAATCATCGCCGTACCTACAATGGCATCATAGCCTAAGGCTCTGGCTAGTGCAACACCGATGGGTACAAATACTATGACCTCTTCTGCCATACCGATGGTAGCTCCACCAACGGAGAATACGGCCATCAGTACGGGTATTAGAATAATTCCCCGGTCTTTTAGTGCCAGGGCCACTTTACCGATACCGGCGTCCACGGCTCCGGTACCCTGGATCATGGCAAAGGCGCCGCCTACGATCAGGATAAAGAAAATTATCCCCGATGCGGCCTCCATACCGTTAAAAAGCGCTGTAAATAAATGATCTTCAGCAAAAGAGAAAAATGGTACGGGGTTCGGCTCCAAATACTCGAAGGATTCCGCATCTACAACCATCCTGCCCGTAGCCGGATCTTCCACCCGTTCATATTCCCCTGCGGGAATGATGTAGGTGCCAATAAATGCAATAAGAATAATGGTAAAGATAATTACATAGGTGTGCGGTACTTTAAAAATCTTTTTCTTCTCTGTCACGATTTTCACTCCTTTTGACTTATTTTTGCTTCTTACTCTTTTTAGTATAAAACCGGCGGTAAAAGTTTGTATGAAAAAAAGAGGCATGCATATGACATACCCCTTTTACTCGATTTTTAACTTTTTTTTGTATATTTATAGATTTTTTTTGATTGCTTTTCTCTTCTGCCTCAGGGAACCCTTCTACTCTCAAGCTTTTTCAGTTCTAGTCTTCATCCCGGATCTCCACGACTTCATAGCCCTGGTCCTCAATGGAAAGTCTGATTTTATCGTCGGAAAGTTCTTCTTTTAAGATAATCTCCACCTTTTCCGCTTCCAAATCCACCTGAACATCTTCGATTTCTCCAAAATCCGCCAGACCATTTTTCACCGCTGATACACAGTGCATACAACTCATACCTTTAACAATTAACTTTTTCTTCATTTATAGGGCCTCCTTATCATAATATATCTCTAGATCTTTTATGCTTCTGTTCCATATCTTTCTATCTTTCTGTTCATCTTTATACGTTTTTTATACTTCTTTTGTGCGGAGCTTCTTCTTATTTCGTCAACCGCTTTACGGTTTTCAGTACTTCTTCAATAACTTCATCTTCGCCCTTTTGCAGTTGGTCTTTTACACAGTGTTTGATGTGGTTTTCCAACAATACCAGCTGCACCGACTTTAACGCGGAGCGGGAAGCCTCAATTTGATTGATCACATCATCACAGTAGGTATCCTGTTCGATCATTTTTCGAATACCTCGAAGCTGTCCTTCGATCCGGCTCATTCGATCCAATAAGGGCTTTTGTTTTACCGCCGCTTCAGTGGCAGGGGTCTTTCCCGAGGTGGGGGTAATGATTTTTTCCATTGTATACGCCTCCTAATCTCTGGCTAAACCACTTTTGTTTGCGCTTCAGCATGCTTTTTCCTTAGGCTTATCCTTACTATACCATACCCCTAGTGGGTATGTAAAGAGGCTTTCCTAATCTTTTTCCACCCCGCAAAACTCTGCGGCGGCTAAAAAGTAAACCTCCACCGCTTCTTTTAGTTCCTTGACGGCTACCTGCTCATTCTTTGTATGGGAATAGGAAATATTTCCGGGGCCGTAAACAATGGTGGGAATTTTTCCAAAGTTGAATAACAAAGAAGCATCGGTCCACCCTCTTTTCGTGGAAAGGGTAGGTTCTTTTCCCAGTACCGTGCCCAGGGCCTTGGTCAGGGCTTTTGTAATGGGATCCTCCAAATCCGTGGCCAGGGGAAGATGATCCAGGGTCAGCATGTTGTTTTCCATCCGCTTAATGCTGGCCTTAAAGGTTTCATCTTCCAGTTGCAGCTTGTCAATAATGTCCTGATACTCCTGAATAACAGACTGCGGGGTTTCTCCGGGTACATAGCGGCGATCAATCTGAATAATGCATTTTCCCGCCACGGTACTGGGTTGAATCCCGCCGTTGATATGTCCGAAATTCATTACGGAACTCCCCATTAAGGGATGACTTCTTTGGTTAATCTTCGGATACAAATCCCGCTTAACCCGCTCAATAAAAGTGGCGGCCTTTTCAATGGCGTTCACTCCTAAATGGGGCATGCCTCCATGGGCGGCCTTTCCTTCAATTTCAATTTCCAGCCATTCCAATCCCCGATGACCCGCAGAGTATTGGTAGCTTGAAGGTTCGCCCACTATGGCTCCGTCAGCCTGAATGCCTTCTTTCACAATTTTCTCCGTGCCTTCGCTTTTTTCCTCTTCTCCAATCACCCCGGTAAATATCACGTCTCCTTTGAGTTTCATGCCCGAATTTTTCAGTGCCAGCATCATGGTTACCATGGAGGCAATGGGTCCTTTCATATCCACGGCTCCTCTTCCCTGAATCATTCCTTCCACCAGAGCGCCCCCATAAGGATCAAATTCCATTTCACCGGGAGGTACCGTATCCAGATGTCCATTGAGAAGCAGATTTTTTCCCCCGCCGCTGCCTGGAAGGGTGGCAATCACGTTAACTCTACCATCCATTACCTCATCGATTTTCACTTCCAGTCCCCGACCCTTCAAATACTCTCCAAGAAACAAGCCCACTTCCCGCTCTCTTCCCGGATGATTGACATGGCTGGGGATTTGAATCAGCTCCTGTGTTAGATGTATCAAATCCTGCTCCTTGTAATGTTTTTCTATAAAACCCTGTAATGATTTCATCATCGCTTCCCTCCATTTTTTATTATGCAAACGAGCACCGCTTTAATACTTTTTTTCATACCCTATTATCGGGAGATTCAAAACCTGACGAAGTAAGATTTTTTACCCTCTTCTGTGATATACTATAGTAAATTAAAATTATTCCGTATTTTTCGTTAATTTGACCTTACAAATACAGGAGGTGGATAATGATGTATGATTTGAAAATTATTAACGGGCAGACGCCAAACTTTACAACAGGCACGCTATTAAAGCAGGACGTGGGGATCCGGGACGGTAAAATTGTTGATCTCGGGAAAGACCTGGGGGAGGCAAAGGAAGTGCTGGATGCCAAGGGTAAAGTGGTTTCTCCGGGATTTCTGGACATTCATATGCACGAAGAGTTCTTACGGGAAGGATCGAATAAAATTCATTATGATATTTCCAAACATATGGCCTTAATGGGGGTAACCACAGCCCTGGCCGGCAACTGCGGAAACAATCGAATGGATATGAGTTTCTTTTCTCAGTATGTTACGAAATACGGTGCACCGGTAAATTATCTTTCCTTTATCGGCCATAACTATCTTCGGCAACAGGTGGGCATTGAGGACCGGTATCGGGGAGCTAGGGATGAAGAAATCAAACAGATGCGAGCACTCCTTCGAAAAGCGTTGGATCTCGGAGTTGTGGGGGTTTCCTTCGGATTGGAGTATTCCCCCGGTGTCAGTTTGCAGGAGGTGGAAAAACTGATTGAGCCCTTTAAAAACAAAGATCTTTTACTGGCCACCCATTATCGTAAAGATGCAAAATATGCCTTGGAGGCAATTCAGGAGATGATTGAAATTTCCCGCCGAACAGGACTTCCCATGCAGATCTCCCATATATCCAGTTGCGCCGCCTTCGGTATGATGGATGAGGCCTTGGCCATGATTGAAAAAGCTCAAAAGGACGGACTGGATATCTCCGTGGATACGTATCCTTACAACGCCTTTAGTACCTTCCTCGGTTCCGCGGTATTTGATGAGGGCTGCTTCGAGCTTTGGGGAAAGGGGCCGGAAATCATCATGCTTACGGAAGAACCTTATCGGGGACAGTTCTGCGATATGGAACTCTTTAAAAAGGTGCGAAGGGAACGACCGGAAATGCTGGTTGCCACTTTTGCCATGGATGAGGCGGATATTGACCTGGCGGTAAAAGCCCCCGGAGTGATGATTGCCAGTGACGGACTTCTAAGAGAAGGCCAGGGACATCCCCGGGCAGCGGGAACCTTCCCCAGAGTATTGGGTAAATATGTACGGGAAAAGGGCTCTCTGACCCTGATTGACGCCTTGTATAAAATGACCCTGCTTCCTGCAAAACGCATGGGTTTGGATGATCAAAAGGGAAAAATTGAAATCGGTTATGACGGGGATCTTGTGATCTTTAATCCCGATACCATCATAGACAAGGCAACTTTTGAGGAACCGGTGCTGCCTCCTGTGGGCATAGATTATGTATTAATCAATGGAAAGGTTGCGGTTAAGGGGCAAAAGCTTCTTCGAGAAGATCTTGGAACCTATATTCCAAAAAGCTTATAATAAAAACGAGGTTACACGACAGCAAAATATTATATACGAGGAGAGTTGACGATGAATCAATCAATTACTGAAAAAGCTTTAAAGACAGCAGAGTCTTTAAAGGAAGACTTTAAAAAACTGAGTGATGAAATATTGGCAAATCCGGAACTGGGCTACGAAGAATTTGCATCGTCCAAAGCCCATAAGGTCCTGTTGGAAAAGCACGGTTTTACCGTAGAAATGCCTTATATGAATATGGACACAGCTTTTAAAGCCGTTTATGATACGGGAAAAGAGGGGCCCACCATCGCCTATTTATCCGAATACGACGCCCTTCCGGGAATCGGACACGGCTGCGCTCATAACCTGTTAGGTACTACAAGTACCGGTGCAGGCATTTCCCTTCGTTATCTGGATGAATTTCAAGGAAAAATCATCGTCTTTGGTACCCCGGCGGAGGAAACCAGCGGCGGTAAGGTGGATATGGTCAATAAGGGCGCTTTTAAAGAGGTGGACGTGGCCCTGATGGCTCATCCCGCTGACAGTCACATGAAAAGCGGAAAATCCTTAGCCCTGGAAGCCCTGGAATTTAGATTTACCGGCCGAACCTCCCATGCTGCCGCCTCTCCGGAAAAAGGCATCAATGCTTTAGACGGTGTACTTTTAATGTTTAACAACATCAATGCTCTTCGGGAGCATATCCTTCCCTCTGCCAGAATCCACGGAATCATTACCAAGGGCGGAGAAGCGGCAAACATTGTTCCGGGAGAGGCCGTGGCCCAGTTTTATATTCGAGCCACCACAAAAACCTATTTAATGGAACTGAAAGAAAAGGTTCTTAATTGCGCTAAAGCCGGAGCCCTGGCCAGCGGAGCCAGTCTTGAGTATGACAACTATGAAAAACCCTATGACAATCTGGTAACCAATGAAAAATTATCGGATCTTTATACAGAGCAGTTGAAGGCTGTAGGCGTTGAAGAAATCCATGAGGAAAAGGGCAGCACCGGATCCCTGGATATGGGCAATGTCTCCCATGTGGTCCCTGCCATCCACCCTTATTTTGATATTATCGAATCCGGTGATGTCTCGGCCCATACCGTAGAATTTAGAGATGCTACCAAGACCGACTACGCCTATGACTCCATGATCAAAACCATGACCGCCTTAGCTCTGACCGGACTAAAAGTGGCTCAGGACCAAGATTTATTAACAACTATCAAAGAAGAGTTTGCAAATACCCAAAAATAATCTATACCTCAAATAAAAGCTCTCTAGTCATCTTATCAGTGATTGATTTACTGTAGGATAATCAGAGAGCTTTTTGTTTTTAGTTTATTTCCTTCGTTTATATATTTATTTCTTTCTTTTCTATCCTCTCAAAACCGGTTCTTCTCCATCGTTTTATCATTAATTTTATTTATTAATTTAATTCATTAATTCTATTCATTAATTTTCCCAATAAAAAAACACCGACATCTTAGGAGTCCTGGAAAGGGCCACTAACATTCGGTGGTATCACGGTAGAAACTCTATATTAAACGTCGCGACGACCTACTCTCCCAGGCAGTCACCCACCAAGTACCATCAGCGCTAAAGAGCTTGACTTCTGTGTTCGGGATGGGAACAGGTATGACCTCTTTGCTTTTGTCACGACATATT
>Ga0207421_10001445_pt1 | contig 30524 bp, 26 predicted proteins | sample SodLakKL_010_SED_4_FD_187542 | JGI IMG/M metagenome (GOLD analysis project Ga0207421, IMG submission 187542) | Alkaline sediment microbial communities from Lake Tanatar, Kulunda Steppe, Russia - 8KL_010_SED (SPAdes) (version 2) | ecosystem: Environmental > Aquatic > Non-marine Saline and...
ATATAAGCTCATATGAGAATTTTCTATTAATATCAACAGAAATTAAAACCCGAACCTTATATGTCCTTATATGTCTTATATGGTTTAAAAAGTCAGTCGAGTAAATCTCTGTAAAATTCATTAACAAAAGTTTTTCCTGTTTTCCAGATAGGACACCCGCTTTGCAAAAACAAAATGTGTAAACCAAAGAATAATAGAGCGTTATAAAATTAATGAAAAATTCATCCGGAACTCAGGAAATAAAAAGAGAAAATCAGGATATGAATTGGTTGAATAAGCTTACAATAACTTGTAACTTGTTATAATATCATGGTTAAAACAAAATTTTTGCCTGAAAAACTATAATGACAATTTTAACTGTTCTTTTACCTTAAAACTTCGCCTGTGGTATGGTGATAATCCATGCATAAGCACCATTTCACGATGATGTTTTGTGGGGTAGCCTTTGTTAATATCCCATCGATATTGCGGATATTTCTTATGCAAGAAAATCATATGCTGATCCCTACATGTTTTGGCAATAATTGAAGCCGCAGCAATTGACATAAATTTATCATCACCCTTTACAATACACTTGTAGGGCTTATCCATGTATGGTTTGAAGCAATTCCCATCAACAATAATATGCCCGGGCTCAACAGACAGCTTATCCAGGGCACGATGCATAGCAAGTATAGAGGCATTAAGAATGTTTATTCTATCTATTTCATTATTATCAACAGCTGCAACTGACCATGAAACAGCTTCCAGCTTAATAATATCAGCAATTTCAAGGCGTTGAGACGGCGTAAGCTTCTTTGAATCCTTTAACAGATTAGAAAGAGAAGCAGAGTTTTTTTCTGATAATATAACAGAGGCAGCATAAACCGGGCCAGCCAAACAACCCCTGCCGGCTTCATCACAACCTGCCTCAACACAATCATCAGAATAATAAGACTTTAGCATCTCCCTCTGTTTGCTGTTTATATTTGAAATATGTTATTCACCAATATTTTTTTATTGGCCAATTCCCTGAAATATTGTAAATAAATATCTTTTTGTGAATTAAAAGAATATTTTTTTATAACGGTTTTGCGGCCTTCTTTACCCAGCCGTTTCCTTAATTCAAAAGAATCGACCAACATGCTAAGCTTTTCAAACCAATCATCATCATCTCCGGCAATAAATCCGTTTTTACCGTGCTCAATTATCTCCTTGTTAATACCCACAGGCGACATAACAGCAGGAATCTCCAAAGCCATATACTGAAGCCCTTTAAAACCACATTTGCCTCTTGTCCATTGATTATCCGGTAATGGCATAATTCCGATATCTAAAGTATTCAAATCTGATACTTCACTCTCCTTATTCCATTTAACATTTTCCAAATCTTCAATATCAACCTGCAATGGTTCGTCAGAAATAACTTTAAAACATACACTGTCACCATATTTTTCTTTTATCCTTTTCAAAACAGAAACAGCCATATAAAGATGTTTCAGTGTGGTTGAAGAGCCTGTCCAACCAATGCAAACAGGGTTGTGTGGAACTTTTTCAACCGGAATATAATAATCTGTATCAATGGTAGTAGGAAAAACCTTAACATTTGAATTATATTTGCGGGCATATTCAGCCAGAAAGGTATTACCAACCAAAACAACATCAGATAATTTAATAATAACAGAGGTTTTTGAAGGCCTTTTCAAAAAAGCAACACTCCGGTTACCGTCAGAAATGTCTTTGAGCCATATAGAATCATCAAAATCAATAACAATTGGTTTACCTGTCTTTTTAAGCCGCCTTTCAAAAAATGTAGTGCCAAGCATAATGGCTTCGCGGTATAAAAAAACCACATCATAATTTTTAGCCATTTTCAAATCAGCCAGCCTCTTGCTGATACTTTTCAACAAAATGCGAAATTTCGTTAAAAATCTGCCTGGTGAATAAAAAGCTTCATCATCTTTTTCTTCAATAAGGTAGGAAACATGCGCATAAAAACCGTTTTCTCGCAGATAATCTAAATATTGTTCAAAACGGAATCTCTGGCCCGGAGATCTTCCCGGGCGATGAGCAACCAAAAAAAGAATTTTTTTCACAATACTATTAATAACCAGGCTTTAACAGCACATACATATATGATCATATGTATAAGATTTTATTATAATTCAGTAAAACTGTTAAATGATTAAACCTGGTAAATGATTTAAAATTAAACACCAACTTTTAATTCTTTAAATATTGATTCAAATACAGCCTTCCCATCTGTATTGAAAAGCTCTTCGTCAGCAGCCCTTTCGGGATGTGGCATCATGCCAACCACGTTTCGCCGCTGATTACAAATACCTGCAATATTTTCAACCGAACCATTCGGATTTGCTTCATTTGTAATATTTCCAGCCTTGTCACAATAGCGGAAAAGAACCTGGTCATTATCGTTAAGTTTTTTAACAACATCATCAGATGCATAATACTTGCCCTCACCATGAGAAATAGGAATTTTGTAAGGTTTATCCTTATTTAGCAAAGAAGTTGCCACACTTTTATTGGTTTGTGGTAAAACATATGAGTTTCGACATATAAACTTATGATTATTATTATGTAACAAAACCCCGGGCAACAAATGTGCTTCACAAAGTATCTGAAACCCGTTGCATATACCCATAACAAACCCTCCCCTATTGGCAAACTTTACAACCTCATCCATTATAGGCGAAAAACGTGCAATTGCACCGGAACGCAAGTAATCACCATACGAAAATCCTCCAGGCAAAAAAATAAAATCACAGTTTAGTAAATCATGATCTTTATGCCATAACTCTACAACCTCCTTCTTAAAAATCTTCCTTAAAACATATATAATATCGTGATCACAATTAGAACCGGGAAAAATTACAACACCAAATCTCATCTGTATAAATTATGGTTATTAAATTGTTTTACAATGATTTACATCTTTGCATATTTGAACTTCATTAATTTCCGTTGAAGCACCGATAACAATGATTTAACTATTACCAGTAGATTTATTATCAGTGATTAACAGCCAGTTCAGCTTAATCCGTGATCTATCTTTTATTTGTATAAAATATATTTGAAGCTCAAATATTCAATCATTTAGCAACGGGTTTTACTTAGTCGACCCATTTCATGAAGCAATAAAGCAACTAATCATCACATCAAGCCGTTACTTGTCACCCGTCACTATTATTGGTTAATGAGGGTTTCATTTCTATAAAATTTACTTGTCAAAAGTAAAAAATATTTTTTAAAATCGACCAAATAGCTTTGATTTGATTACATAAAAAAGTAATTCTTTATTGTTAGCTTTGTAAAAATTATAGTTAAACATGGCCAAAAAAAAATATTATGTAGTCTGGAAAGGATATAATCCGGGAATTTATGATAACTGGCAGGATTGTAAGCAACAAATTAGCGGTTACAAGGGGGCAGTTTACAAAGCCTACCCTGATATGCTGTCGGCAAAAAGAGCCTTTAATGACGACTACAACATGCAAATCGGAAAAAACCCTGAAGGGCAAAAAGTTGACGAAGAGTTATTAAAAAAAGCAGGAGCTCCTCTAATGGAAAGCATTTCGGTTGACGCAGCCTGTAACATGGTGAGCAAAAAGATGGAATACCAGGGTGTTTATACAAAAACAGGTGAAGTGTTATTCAGAAAGGGGCCATATGAAGGCGGAAGTAATAATATTGGCGAGTTTCTTGCAATTGTACATGCTTTAGCACATTGCAAAAAACATAATATAAAACTACCTGTATATACAGATAGTGCAACAGCTATTAATTGGGTTTACAAAAAAAAAGCCAATACTAAAATAGTAGAAGAATGTCATAACAAAAAACTATTTGACTTAATTCACAGGGCAGAAAAATGGCTTCATGAAAATACATGGGATAACAAGATTCTAAAATGGGAAACTGCAGCCTGGGGAGAAATACCTGCTGATTTTGGCAGGAAATGATGTTAAGCAATTTATTTTTGCCGGGCTGACACCCGGCTGTAATTTTATTTCGAAAAAAGTTTTTTTTATTTCAGAAATTCTATATATTTGCACTCGCAAATTTTAATTAAGCGGAAATAGCTCAGCTGGTAGAGCACGACCTTGCCAAGGTCGGGGTCGCGGGTTCGAGTCCCGTTTTCCGCTCAAAGCCTCTTTAATGAGGTTTTTTTTTACCAAGTATTGCCCAGGTGGTGGAATTGGTAGACACGCAGGACTTAAAATCCTGTGGCCATCGCGGCCGTGCCGGTTCGAGTCCGGCCCCGGGCACATACTTACTGCTTTAACAATATGCAATTTTTTGAAGCTTGCAAAGTCCAACCTGTAGTACTTTTTTAAAAATCCCAGCCGAATTAAAAGTATGTAAATCTAAAATCTGCTTATATCTTTTTTGTAAAAAATAAAAAATATTTTGCCGCCTTTATAACCACAAAATATTTCAGCCATTGTTTTAAAATTATTACTTTTATCTCCACAAACAAAAAAATTACATCAATTATGATAAATAAATCAAGTGCCATTTTTAATTTTTTTCAAAACTCCCGGTTTACTATAATTTTTTTCTTGCTCATTTTACCAGGTAATATTAATGCCGGCATTCCTTCTCCACATTCACATTTTGGTTTTAAGCCGGGCGAGGATTACAAACTGTTTAAATATGAGCCCCTTATAGAATACCTTGAAAAACTTAATGCTGCTTCAAACAAATTATCAATGAAGCAAGTCGGTTATTCAGAAATGGGCAAGCCATTATATACGGTATTTGTTTCATCAGAAGAAAATATTGCCAATCTTGATAAATTGAAAAACATTAATCGCGAACTGGCATTAAATAATGAACTCACATCAGAGCAACAAGATTCTCTGATATCAAAAGGAAGAACCTTTCTTTTCCTTGCAATGTCAATGCATGCCAATGAAGTTGGCCCTGCACAAGCTACACCCGATATAGTATATGAATTAATTACATCTGATGGCAGGGAGTTCAAAAAAATTCTGGATAATACAGTTTTAATGATCATGCCCAGCCATAATCCTGACGGCATGAACATGATAGTTGAACATTACGACAAATACAAAGACACACCATATGATGGTAGCAGAATGCCCGGCGTATACCACAAATATGTAGGGCATAATATCAACCGTGATTTTATCACATTAACACAATCCGAAAACCAGGCTGTGGCAAGGATTTACAATACCGAATGGTTTCCGCATGTTATGGTTGAAAAACATCAGATGGGCTCAACAGGCCCGAGGTATTTTGTATCTCCGCCACATGACCCTATTGCCGAAAACGTTGATGCAGGTATATGGAACTGGATGCGCGTATTTGGATCACGTGCACTGACCGAGATGACTGAAGCAGGATTAAAGGGTATTTCTGTTAACTACCTGTTTGACGACTATTGGCCCGGAGCAACCACAACAAGCATCTGGAAGGGTGTTATTGGAATGCTTTCTGAAGCTGCAAGCGTTAACCTTGCTTCACCAATTTATATTGAGCCCAATGAGTTGCGAACTATCGGCAAAGGTTTGGGCGAATATGACATTAGCATTAATTTCCCTAAGCCATGGCCCGGAGGGTGGTGGCGGCTATCAGACATACTCGAGTACGAAAAACAAAACACCTTTTCTTACCTAAAAACGGCCTCTATACATCGCAAAGAAATACTAAAATTCAGAAATGAATATTGCAAAAGGGAAGTTAAAAAGGGAAAGAACAAACCTCCCTTCTATTATATCATGCCCAAAAAACAACACGATCAAAGCGAACTTGCTGATCTGGTTAACTTGTTAAATAAACATGGCATAAAAACACACCAGCTAAAAGAAGAAGTTGAAGTAGAAAACCGTCAATACAATCCGGGTGATATTGTAGTTACTCTTGCACAACCCTTCCGTGCATTTATCAAAGAGATAATGGAAGAGCAGGATTTTCCGGCAAGACATTATACTCCCGGCGGTGAAATGATCAGACCATATGATATCACTTCATGGTCACTACCACTTCACAAGGGCGTTGAAACGATAGAGGTCAATACAAGAAATCTTAAAATGGAGGAATTGCTTGAAGAAACAAAGTCTCCATATTCTATCCAAACTGAGAAGCCAAAAGAATATGAACACCTTCTTTTCACAGCCACAAACAACGAAAGCTACAAAGCTGCTTTCAAAGCCATGCATAAAGGGCTTGCGGTTTATCGAACCAAAAGCTCTTTCGAATACGAAGGAAACCGGTACCCAAAAGGCAGCTTTATCATAGAAGATCACAGGAACATTGATGATGTTTTGGATCAGCTTAAAACAGGACCAACATTTATTACAAATATTAATGTTGAAACACAGCAAATCCAACACCCAAGAATTGCCTTAGTTGAAAGCTGGTTCCATGATATGGATGGGGGTTGGACAAGATATATTTTCGATACCTACAATATATCTTATGATGCCCTAAGGCCTGAGGATCTCAGAGAAGAGAACCTTTTAAATGATTATGACCTGGTAATATTTACAGATGAAAGCAAATCTGTATTATTAAACGGAAAATATGAAAGAAACGGCAGGGTAATCATTCCAAGGTACCCACCTGAATATACAAAGGGTATGGGAAGCGAAGGCCATGAAAATATATTGACTTTCATTGATAATGGAGGTAAAGTTATTGCCTGGCGAAGATCTGCAAAACTTTTTACCGGCCCGCTAAGCTTTGAAAAAGATGATGAAAAACAAGAATTTCAATTGCCATTCAGAGATATTTCAGACAATCTTGCCAATGAAGGCTTATACGTGCCGGGTTCATTATTAAAAACAAAAATAAGAGAAGATCATCCGGTAACACTTGGTATGCCTGAAACAATTGGTGTTTTCCACCGCGGCAGCCCGGTGTTTGCCACATCAATACCTTACTTTGACATGGATAGAAGAGTTATTGCATCATTTGCAAAAAATGAGATACTTATAAGCGGATATGCCGAAAAAGAAGACCTGCTGGCAGAAAAACCTGCTGCAGTCTGGCTATCAAAAGGTGAAGGCCAAATGATACTTTTTACCTTCAACCCTCAATTCAGAGCATCAACACCTGTTACCTATAAACTTTTGTTTAATGCATTGCTTATGAATTAAACTAAAAATCATGAACACAAAAACACAAATTTGGACATTATTGATTATTTCTTTCACTGTTTTCAATTTAGCAAGCTGTGGAAAAGAAGAAATCAAAGACAACGATTATAAACAAGACATTAAGAACAAACTATTAGGATTATGTATAGAATTATCTCCTACTGATTCATTAAGAACATATGAGTTTACAGAACAAGATTCAATTATTCAAAAAAAATTATGGTATGAAAATGATGATAGGCTATCTTATTATTTTCAAATTATTGCTATCTGCCGATCTTACTCTTTCAAATAGCCAGATTAAACATATTTTGACAAGCACTGATGAAAAAGTTGGAGGCCTGGACAATGAATATTGATGGTACTGACAGAAAACAACTGACATACAAGCTTATAGCTGCGACTGGAGTCCATGTGGTAAGTATATTCTATATACCGATTCGAGAAGAGAACGGCAGACATATACGGTCAAATTAACCCTCTTTATGATAACCAATTACTCCATTATGGAACACATCTTTTTCTCGAAAAAGGGGATACCATAAAAAAGAATAATAACTCAAATTCAATATGGAGTGGTAATGCTGTAAAACTTTTAAAAATTCACGGTGAATTGATTCATGATGAAGAAGGGAATCCAATGAAAACCAATGAAGGTTATTACAAATATGAATGGGATGATAATTGGAATATTATATATAAAGAAGCACCTGATTTTTTTCTTGGGTTTAAATTGAAAACTGGTGAGATCGAAAAAATTGGTTGGATGCTCCTGGATTTTAATAAAGAAAATGGAGAAATTTCAATTATTGAAAGTAAAACAACTGATTCTGATAAACTTGTAATAGAAAGATGATCTATTGCAATTCCCTTAACTTAATATTTAACAAAATATTGGGCTTAAAATATAAGATGGCAATAGTAATAACTCACAGGCTATATATTATATTGATATAAATAATATACAGTTTTTTTGCAAAAATCAGGTTGTTTTTTGTATATTGCGATTCTGATTTGTATTATTTTTTTTAACCATAAACAATTTTACTATGAGAAACATCTGGATTTACTTAATTTTAGTATTAGTGGCGGTTTCATCCTGCGAGGTTCCCCCGGAAAATCCTTTTTTTGCCGAGTATGATACTCCTTATGAAGTACCACCATTTGATAAAATTGAAAACAAGCATTTTATGCCGGCTATTGAAAAAGGCATAGAAGAACAGGAAGCAGAAATTAAAGAGATAGTTGAGAATCCTGATCCACCTACTTTTGAAAACACTATTGAAGCCCTGGAATACAGCGGAGATTTATTGAGTCGCGTATCCTCAGTCTTTTTCAACTACAATTCGCACAATATATCTGATGAAATAGAAGAGCTGGCAAGGGAAATATCACCCAAATTATCGGCTCACCGCGATAACATTTATCTTGACATTGACCTCTTTGAGCGGGTCGATGATGTTTATAATCAAAAAGATGAGCTCGACCTTAATTCCGAACAGAAAAGACTGCTTGAACAAACTCACAAAACTTTTATTCGCAACGGTGCCGGTCTTGAAGAAGAAAAACGTGAAAGATTTCGTGAAATAAACGAAAAACTATCATCTCTTACTTTAGAATTCGGGCAAAACGTACAAGCTGAAACTAATAAATTTGAACTTCTTATTGAAGATGAGGAAGACCTGTCAGGCCTTCCGTCTTCTCAAATTGAAGCGGCAGCTGAAGAAGCAAAAGAAAGGGGCTACGACGAAGGATGGGTATTTACACTGCATAACCCAAGCGTTAAGCCATTCCTTACATATGCTGACAATCGTGCAAAGCGAATGGAAATAAAGCATGCATACATAATGCGTGGAGACAACAACAACGAATACGATAACAAAGAAAATATCAGGCAGATTGTTGATTTGAGGCTAGAGAGAGCAAATATGCTTGGTTATGACAATCATGCACAATACGTCCTTGAAGAAAACATGACTGAAAAGCCTGAAACCGTAAATGACTTTCTTGATGAACTTTGGGAAGCATCATTACCAATAGCAAAACAAGAAGCTGAAGATTTGCAGGACCTTATTTACAGGGAAGGTAAAGAATTTGACCTCGAGCCCTGGGATTGGCGCTATTATGCAGAAAAATTAAGAAAAGAAAAGTTCGATCTTGATGAAGAGGAAATTAGGCCCTATTTTTCATTGAACAATGTACGCGATGGTATATTTACTATTACAGAGAAACTCTGGGGCATTACATTTGAAGAGCTTAATGATATGCCTGTTTACCATGAAGAAGCAACGGCATATGAAGTTTTTGATCATGACGGTTCGCACCTGGGGATACTTTATATGGATTTCCACCCACGTGAAAGCAAAAGAGGTGGTGCATGGATGAGCAGCTACAGAACACAGCACGTTGACGAAGAAGGCAACTTTGTTAACCCTGTAATTACAATTAATTGTAACTTCTCAAGACCATCAGGCGGTAAACCTTCACTGCTGACTTTCAGAGAAACAGAAACTTTCTTCCATGAATTTGGCCATGCACTGCACGGATTATTGTCTGACGTAACATACCGAAGCCTTGCAGGAACATCAGTACCACGCGATTTTGTTGAACTGCCCTCACAAATTATGGAAAACTGGGTTAATGAACCAGAAGTCATGAAAATGTTTGCCAAACATTATGATACCGGTGAGCCAATTCCAGAAGATCTTACAGACAGAATGGAGCAAAGCGCACATTTCAACCAGGGATTTCAAACTGTCGAATACCTCGCAGCATCATACCTGGATATGGATTATCACACAATATCCGAAAAGAAAGATATTGATATCCACGAATTTGAGCAAGAATGCATAGAACGTATAAATCTTATACCAGAAATAGTTTTCAGGTACAGAAGCACCTATTTTAATCATATCTTCGCCGGAGGATATTCTGCAGGTTACTATAGTTACATATGGTCAGGGTTGCTTGATGCCGATGCTTATGAAGCATTTGTCGAAACCGGCGACTTTTTCCATCAACCCACAGCCGAATCATTCCGCACAAATATCCTTGAAAGAGGCGGAACAAAAGATGCTATGGATATGTATATAGATTTCAGAGGAAGAGAACCTGAAATTGAACCCCTGCTCAGGCAAAGAGGGTTAATTCAGGAATAATAACTTGTAAGTCAGTATTATTTAAAAAAATGGGCGGAAACAAAAATTCCGCCCATTTTTTGTCCGTTAAAAAATAATTTATCCCACAAATGATATGTTATTTCAATTGTGATATCAGCTTTTCTTTGCTTCAAAATGTTCTTCCAGCAAACGAGCAACATATTTGCCAATAATGTCAAACTCCAGGTTAACAACCGTACCCTTCTTAAAATTCCTGAAATTGGTTACTTCATAAGTGTAAGGAATAACAGCAACCGAAAACATGCCGGGTTCTGAATCAACAACAGTAAAACTAACTCCATTGACACTAATAGAACCTTTCTCTACAGTGATATTTTTTGGGCCTCTGTCATATTCGAAATAATACTTCCAGCTACCGTCAAACTCCTCAATCTTAGTACATACAGCTGTCTGGTCAACATGGCCCTGCACAATATGACCATCCAGTCTGCCATCAATGCGCATACACCTCTCAAGATTAACTTCATATCCAACTTCCCAGGTTCGCATGTTGGTCTTATCCAAAGTCTCCTGAATAGCAGTCATCTTATACTGCTTTTTTGACTTATCCACATCAACTGTGGTCAAACAAACCCCATCATGAGCAATGCTCTGGTCTATCTTAAGCTCATCAGCAATATCCGTCTGAATATAAAAATGAATATTACCCCTGTCTTTTTCAATTTTTACCACTTTACCAGTGGTCTCCACAATCCCGGTAAACATAATTAAAACTTTATTTTAGTGAAACAATAAATAATTTTCTTACATGTCTTTGCTCTATATTAATTAAATTAAGCAAACTTAAGCATTCTTATCATCAAGGAAAATTCTAATATCCCTCAACAATATTTAATTAGTTTTAATACAAATATATCAATTTTAAATTAGCTTTACTGATAAAATCCGGCAAAATTAAATAAATGCACCTTAATTCTAAAAAATGAATTCTATAAAAGAAAAAAGCCCTGTTGACAATTAATATGGTTATCCAAAAATAAATTAATGGTTACACTGAATAAAAATCAGTATTTTACTTAGAATGGCAGTTTAAAACCATACTATATTTGTTATGCATTAAATAATTAAATAATACTTCTTAAAATAATCTGATGTATTAAGTTAATTGTTTTTTGGTTCTTGGTTAAGGTTAATTGGGTTTTAAGCCACCCTTTTTATAACTTGGTTCAGTAATTAGGGTGGCTTTCCTTAGAAAAGTAATTTTTTCATAATTATAATTTTTTCTGATGCATTAATTAATTTTTTTTTGATTCTTGGTTAAGGTTAATTGGGTTTTAAGCCACCCTTTTTTATAACTTGATTGATTAATTAGGGTGGCTTTGATTAGCAAAGTAATTTTTTCATAATAGTAAGTTTTGTGATACATTAATTAATTGTTTTTTGGTTCTTAGGTTGAGGTTAATTTAATTGCAGCCATCCGGATTATTAAATCAGGGTGGCTGTTTTTTTTATATCATTATATTAAAAATCAAAACATCTTTTTCAAGATTATCATTAACGCCCTCAATAAAAACAAATACCGGTTTTAAAATCCTGAAATTAAAAATATTATTAATTTTAGATGATTTTAATATCTAATTCTTATTTTTGCAATAATTTTTATTTTATTATCAGCTATAACAGAGCATAAGTATACTATGGCTATTATTAATACATTTTTATCCGGATATTTAAGAAGGCGTATTTCGAAGATTGAAAAGTTTTTACAATCACCTTATGAAGTACAGGACAATTTACTGTTTAATTTTATTAACAAGGCAAAGAATACCGAGTGGGGCAAAAAACATGATTTCATTTCGATCAAAAATTATGCTGAATTTAAAAACCGTGTACCTATAAGCGAATACGAAGAATTCAAGCCTTATATTTCCCGTTTGATAAAAGGTGAAAAAGACCTTTTGTGGCCTGGAAAAACGAAATGGTTTGCCAAGTCATCCGGTACAACCAGCGACAAGAGTAAATTCATACCCATAACTAATGATTCTTTGTATAATTGTCACTACAAAGGCGGTCGTGATGTTTTGAGTATTTATTGTCATAATCGCCCCGATACTAAAATTTTTAATGGTAAAGGTTTAACAATCGGCGGAAGTCATAGTGTAAATGAAATTAATAAAAATTCATACACTGGTGATCTTTCTGCAATATTGATGCAAAACATGCCTTTATGGGCGAAAATGGTACGCACACCGTCATCATCTGTTGCACTTATGGCTGATTGGGAAAAAAAGCTTGACAAAATAGCCAAAGAAACAATTAAACAAAATATAACCAACATAAGCGGGGTTCCTTCCTGGAACCTAATTCTTTTTAAAAAGATATTAAAACTGACGGGCAAGAAAAACTTGCTGGAAATTTGGCCCAACCTTGAATTGTTTATTCATGGAGGCGTAAGTTTTACGCCTTATCGTAAACAATTAAATAAACTCATCCCATCTGATAACATGTATTATCTTGAAACCTACAATGCATCAGAGGGTTTCTTTGCCATACAAGACCAAGAAGATTCGGAAGACATGTTGTTAATGCTTGATAATGGGGTTTTTTATGAATTTATACCTCTTAACGAGTTGGGTAAAGAATCGCCTGATATACTATCGCTTGACCAGGTAAAAAAAGGAGATAATTATGCACTGGTCATAACAACTAATGGTGGCCTGTGGCGCTATATGATAGGAGATACCATACTTATAACCGGCACCGACCCCTACAGGATAAAAGTATCAGGACGCACACGCAACTTTATAAACGCTTTCGGCGAAGAAGTAATTGTAGACAATGTTGATAAAGCACTAAACAAAACATGTAAAGCAACCAACGCAATTATAAAAGAATATACCGGGGCACCGGTTTATCTTAATGATGAGCGAAATGCCGCTCACGAATACCTTATTGAGTTTGAAACACAGCCTCAAGATATTGAAAACTTTGCCAAAATTTTCGACCAGGAACTAAAAAACATCAATTCAGATTATGAAGCTAAACGCTCAAATGACATTATGCTAAAAAACCTTATAGTACATAGCATGCCAGAAGGAACTTTTTATAAATGGATGAAAAAACGCGGAAAAGTGGGAGGGCAAAACAAAGTACCCAGACTTTATAACAACAGAAAATATGTGGATGACATCCTTAATCTGCAAACTAAAAACAAATAAAGCTAAAACATATTCAGCTGTTATGGCATGCATGTTTGTGCTATGGCCCGCTATAAACTATGGCAACTCATTTCTTTTTAAAGAATTAATTAAAACCGATGCATCATTTTTTACAGTTGACAATCTCAACAATATTTACTACCTGGAAACAGGTGCAATAGTAAAAAAAGAAAAATCAACCGGCAAAACAAAACACTTTTCCAATCCATTATATGGCCAATTCAATATAATTGACAGCTCAGACCCTCTTAATATACTGGCTTTTTCTTCCAATATGGGTATTATAACTTTCCTGGATAAAAATCTTGTAGAAAAAGAACCATATAACCCACAAGATGACCTTGTTTCGGAAAAACCCGAACTTGCATGTAACTCCAGGCATGAAGGATTCTGGATCTATTATCCGGGAAAATGGAAGTTCTTAAGAATAAACCGGAAAAATCAAGTCCTTGCTTCAACACCGCCAATGAACAAAATTGGCAAAAAATTTTCATCCCCCTGTTTCATGATTGAAAAAAAATCACGTTTATTTGTTTCAGACAAAAATTACGGTATTTTTGTTTTTGATATATTTGGAAGTTTTCTTTTTAAAATACCTGTTGAAAATATTTGCACATTTCAAATTAAAAATAACAAAATAATTTTCCATAAAAACAATCACTTATACCTGTATGATTTTTTTCTTCATGAGGATAGTATATTTTTGTTACCCGAAAAAAAAATCAAAATGGTAAATATTAATAGCCCTTATATATACCTTCTGACAGAAAAAGGCATAAAAAAATATTATATAAATACTGAACTATTCTAGAGCACAACTGATGCGAATAAATTTTACTAAAACTGATAGATTAATATGCACATAGCAATTGCAGGGAATATTGGCTCGGGTAAAACCACACTTGCCAAACTCTTATCAAAACATTATGGATGGGAAGCTCATTTTGAAGACCTGGAAAGCAACCCATACCTTAACAATTTTTACGAAGACATGCAGAGATGGTCATTTAATTTGCAGATATATTTTTTGAACAGCCGCTTCAGGCAAATAATAGATATCAGAAAAACCGGCCAGGCAGTAATTCAGGATCGCACAATTTATGAAGATGCATATATTTTTGCTCCCAACCTTCACGCTATGGGGTTGATGACAACACGTGATTTTGAAAATTACAGCAGCCTTTTTGAGCTAATCAGCACCTTTATCAAACCACCCGACTTGCTGATCTATCTCAAGGCCAGTGTGCCAACACTTGTAAAACAGATCCAGAAACGAGGAAGAGAATATGAAAATACAATACGACTTGATTACCTGAAAAAGCTTAATGAACGATATGAGAGCTGGATAAACAAATATGAGCTGGGAAGTAAACTTATTGTTAATGTTGATGAAAACAATTTCAGCGAGTATCCGACAGATTTAGGAAAAGTAATACAAAAAATTGATGCCGAAATACACGGCTTGTTTTAAATAATCCATTGCAACCAAAATAAAAATGAATTTTACAGGTATAATACCCGCCCGCTATGCTTCAACCCGATTTCCCGGCAAACCCCTGGCAATGATTGGCAAAAAAAGTATGATACAACGTGTATACGAACAGGCACTGAAATCCAAAAAACTAAATAACCTATTTGTAGCCACCGATGACCGGCGAATAGAAAAACACGCAAAAGAGTTTGGAAACGTTATTATGACAAAATCAACTCATAATAGCGGCACAGAAAGATGCGGTGAAGCCATTGAAAAACTCATTGAGCAAAAAATAATTACACAAAATGATGCAATTATTAATATTCAGGGTGACGAACCTTTTGTTAATCCCCTTCAAATTGACCAGGTAGCAAATATTTTAGAAAACCCAAAAGTTCATATCGCTACACTGGCAAAAAAAATAAATAACTACAATACTCTTTTTAACAATAATAGTGTGAAAGTATTATTAAACAAATCATCTAAAGCAATTTACTTCAGCAGGGCTCCATTACCATACTGCCAAAACATTAAAAAAGAAAATTGGCTTGAAAATAATGATTTTTATAACCACGTAGGCATATACGGATATAAAGCCAATGTTTTACTTAAAATAATAAAACTACGACCTGAAAAAATCGAAAAAGCTGAATCCCTTGAACAATTAAGGTGGATCTATAACGAATACGAAATTCATGTTGGCATAACCAAGTATGACAACTATTCAGTTGATGTTGAACAAGACATAAATAATATTCCAAAAAACTTGTATCTGTAATTATTATAAATCAAATTTTATTATCAAGTTAATACTCAATATTATCAAAATCAAATAATATATTTTAAAATTAACATTACAAATGGTTTTTTTTATAACTTAGCATAATAATTTTACGTAGTAATAAAAAAAGAAAAATATTAGTTCCTATTTAACCAAATTAAAAAATTATGAAAATAGGTAAATACATAAGCGAATTATTATTTGAAAAGGATTTTGTAATTCTTCCCGGATTTGGTGAATTTTCTACAAAATACATACCTGCACGCTTTGTGCCGGAGTTGAAAAAAGTTGAAAAGCCATCCAAAATAATCGCTTTTAGTGACAGAAGAAAAAATGACGATGACGTATTATCATCTTTTATTGCTCAAAAAGAAAATATTGAGCCGGAAAAAGCCAAGTCATTTATAGAAGCTTTTGTTAAAGAAATGAACGATACCCTTAAGTCAGGCAAGTCGGTAGAGCTTGAGAAGGTTGGCAAGTTTTCGCCAGGCCCTGAAGACTCTATTAATTTTGAGCCTGACAAGTCGGTTAATTATTTGAAAGACAGTTATGGCATGGGTAGCACAAGGGAGCCGGAAAAAAAATCTGAAGAACAACCTAAAACAACGGCTGACAGCAAGAGCAAAGTTCAACCTGAAAAAGAAGAAACGAAAGAAGAACCTGCGAAGCAAAAAACTGCTGCTTCTAAGAAGGAATCTGAAAAGCCCAAAGACAAAGAAACTGCTGCTGAGAAAAAAGATGAAATTAAATCAGAAAAAGAACCCGGCAAGGCTGAACCTGTAAAACCAAAAGTAACAGAAACCCAACCAGGTTCGAAAAAGCCGGATCCTGCAAGTACAAAAAAACCCGAAACCACTTCCAAAACTCCGGTTTCTGCTCAAAAGGAACAAAAAGCTACAGCACAACAGCCAACAGCCGCCAAACAAGAAAAGCCTGTCGACCAGGAGCAACAGCCAAAACTCTCTCCTGCAATGAAATGGATAGCCTTCGTTGCCGTTCCATTTTTGGTAATAATAATTATTTTGTCTCTCAACTTCAGGTATATTATAGGAGATACAGAAGACAAAAGAGTGGATGAAACAGAAAAAATAGGATTTATAGATAGAATAAGAGGTCTTTTTGTCGACATAGAAGAGCCTGCAGATCCTGAGCCGGTTGTTGCTGAAGAAGAAGTAATTGATGAGCCTGACCCCGAAAAAGCTGAACCGGACGTTGTAGAAACCCCAAAAGAACCTGAACCCGGGCGCACAGTATATCATATTGTTGTAGGAAGCTTTGCGGAAAAACATAATGCCGAAATAATGGTTGATGACCTGCATAGAAAAGGAGCCGAAAAAGCCTCTATTTTTGAACAAACACCGGGCGGCCTTCATAGGGTAAGCTATGGATTTTACTATAGCATGAATGAAGCCGAACGAGATCTGCAAAGTGTGAAAGAATCAGTTAACCGTGATGCCTGGATTTTGAAAAGATAAATTGTTGTATTTTTAGCAAAAAATAAAGCAATTTAAAGTGGGTAAAAACAAATTAAAAAAATTTACCGATATTAATAATTTTCCAAATGTAATTCAACCTGATTATAAATCGGATATTGAAGATTTTAAATATAAAGGAAGGTGGAATACCGGTTTTTTTAAAAACAACAACCCGTTGGTTCTTGAAATTGGTTGCGGCAAAGGAGAATACGCGGTAAACCTGGCAAAGAATTATCCCGGAAAAAACTTTATAGGAATAGATATAAAAGGTGATCGTATTTGGCATGGAGCTAAAAAATCGCTTGATACAGGGTTAAACAACATAGCATTCTTAAGAATACAAGCCGAAAAAATTGAATTTTTTTTTGACAAAAATGAAGCAAGCGAAATTTGGCTTACCTTCCCAGACCCGCAGCCAAGAAAAACCAGGATTAAAAAACGATTAACATCTCCTCAATTTTTAAAAAGATATCAAAAAATCCTTTTGCCAAACAGCCCTGTTCATCTTAAAACCGACAACAAAAACCTGTTTGAATACACTCGTGAAATCATTGCTCAATACAATCATAAAATGTATAACAATATTGAGGACCTATATAATTATACCGAAGATAACATTGACCCACCGGTTAAAAACATACAAACATACTATGAAAAATCTTTTATACGGGAAGGCTCTAAAATATATTATTTGAAGTTTTCACTCAATACCGATAATTCTTTATCATAATTTTGATTTACATGCCCGGTTATCTATTTATAAATCTTTATTAATCATGCCGGATTTATCCTTTTTTGAAAAAGTATATGAAATAGTTTTGAAGATCCCTTACGGAAAAGTTACTACTTATGGTTCTATTGCCAAATACCTGGGTGCCGGCAAATCTGCACGTATGGTAGGCTGGGCTATGAATAAATCGCACACACATCCTAAACAAATTCCGGCACACAGGGTTGTTAACCGTAATGGAGTGCTCACAGGAAAACACCATTTCGGCGGCCCGAACGTAATGCAGCAACTGCTTGAAAACGAAAGAATAAAAGTGAATAATGATCAAATAGTAAATTTTAAAAAACACTTTTGGGATCCCGCAATTGAATTGAAAAATGATCAACAAAACCACAAATAATAATGTCAAAGCAACCGGAAAATATTTTTTGTCCGATTAATTTATTATAAAGATAAAGCTCCGGGCAAAAAACAATACTCCAAACTAATTAATTTAAAAGATATTTAGGATCTATAAATTTATAACCATTTTGCTGAACTTCTTTAAGAATTATTTCCAATGCTTTAAGACTGACAGGCCGGTCATGTATCAAAATGATGCCGCCGTCAATCATGCCGTTTATAGTTCGCCATGCAATTTTTTTATGATCACCCTCTTCAACTTCATCATCAGGATACATCCAGTCATAGGAATTAACTGACCAACCCATATTACTCATCCCCAACTCATGGAGTAAAGAATCGATAAACGGTGTAGATATACCATATGGTGGTCGAAAAAAATCGGGCTTGTAGTTAAACCTGTAATCTAACCATGAGTTTAACATCATAATCTCTTTCAGTACCTCCTCCCTATCAAGTTTATTAAGCTTTTTATGATCCCATGAATGATTCCCGACCTGATGGCCGCGCTCAAGAATTTCTTCAATTAAATGTGGCTGATATACACTCATGTAGCCATTAACAAAAAATAACGCCTTTATACCATACTCATCAAGCAAATCTAAAAAACCAACTGTAGAACCTTTTCGTGGAGAATCATCAATTGTCAACAAAACAAGGCCATCTTTAAGGCCATCACTCTTTTGATGTACCTGCCATAAAACCGAATTAACATAATAAGGTTGGGCACCAGTTTTCACGGAAATTAACATAAAGAATAAAAACATGCAAAAGAAAATAAAATAGATGTTTTTACTTATTGTTGATCCATTCATAGTAATTAAGTATTGTAAATAATCTTTTGACAAAATATATTATGTAAATATAAAAAGTTATTTCTTATTAACCGATGTTTAATATATTATCACTATAGCCGTATAGCCGAGGGCTAAATATTATACAGATAATTAATTGTCAAAAGCACCCATAAATATATTAAAAAGTTTAACAATGTTAAATTTTCATGAATAAAAAAATAAAATATTATTCTTATTAATACTACTTTTGCCTGTCATTATTTTTAAAAATATCTGCAAAAAACAATAACAAATTTTCAATTTGGTTGTATCTATGCAACCAATACTTAAATAAACAATTTTAAAAAAAATACGTTATACAATCTGAGAAAATAAATCTTTATAGTTAAACTTAAATTTTACCAAATATGACAAATTCGAAAAATGCTGATCTTATCAAAAAAGTTGAGGAGATAATTGATCAAATAAGGCCACATCTGCAGGCAGATGGTGGTGACATACGTTTTGTTGAATTAACAGAAGATAATGTAGTTAACGTTGAGCTTTTGGGAGCTTGTGGTTCATGCCCAATGAGTACAATGACCCTTAAGTCGGGAGTAGAACAAGCAATGAAAAAAGCAATACCGGAAATAAAATCAGTAGAATCTGTATGATAAACAGGTAACGGGTAACGAGCAGCCATTAATAAGCAGCTGAAGAGTGACGATTTATTATTAAGGTTGGATGACTGGTTTATCAAATTTAACTCTCCGTTACCCGTTACTGACCACGTATAACCGATAAGTTAAGCATACAATCAAATATTGAAACTACAAGATTTTCTAAACATATACCGGTCTGATGAACAGGTAGAAAAAATTACCGGGGCTATAAAAAATTCGAGGTCCGGTGCCTTTTTCCTAAAAGGCATGGCGGGGTCATCGTCTTCAGTAATTTCTACGGCGGTTTCTGCCTCCACTCCAAACCCATCACTTTTTATTCTGCCCGGAAAAGAAGCAGCAATATATTTTTTTAATGATATAGAAAATCTTTTAAGTGAAAAAGACCTTCCAACTGAAAAACGTTCAACCTTCTTTTTGCCATCTTCCTACAAAAAGCCCTTTGAAAAACCCGAGATAGAAAATAATAATGTGTTGATGCGTTCGGAAATCATCAACCGGTTAGCTCAAAATAAGAACAAATTTTTGATAGTAACATATCCGGAGGCTCTCACCGAAAAAGTAGTTTCAAAAAAAAGCCTGAAAAAAAATACCATCTCGATTAATAAAGGCGAATCAGTGTCAGTTGACATTATGCTTGACCTATTGGTTGAAAATGAATTTGAACGTGTTGAGTTTGTTATTGAACCGGGACAATTCTCTGTAAGAGGTGGTATTGTTGACGTTTTTTCTTTTGCTTATGATTATCCTTTCCGAATAGAAGTGATGGGTGACCATGTAGAATCTCTCCGAACTTTCGATCCCGAAACCCAAATTACCGTTAAATTACATGAAAATATAGAAATATTGCCCGATATCCGGAAAATGGCTCACAGCGAAAAGTTTACCGACTTCCTTTCTGCTATTGCCACACACACAATCATTTGGCTTGAAGACACCTCATTAACCGGCGAAATAATTGAAAAAAACTTTTCAAAAGCGGTTGAAATGTTTGATTCTCTTTATCCCGGGGAAGAAAACAATTTATCTCCTGAAGATGTATTTATCAATAAATCCTATTTTATTGATAAGCTTCGGGAATTTAATGTAATCGAGTTTGGCCGTCAATATCTTGCGCCGACCGGCAACATATTTAAGTTCAATTTTTCGCCTCAGCCATCATTTAACAAAAACTTTGAGCTCTTACGTGAAAACTTTCAAAAAAACAGTGCTGAGAATTATAAAAACCTGGTTTTATCAGATAATCCTCGCCAGATTGAACGGCTACACGCTATTTTTGACACCATAAGTGAAGAAAAGCCTGATACAGGGGCTTTCAAACATGACATTATGATGATAGCCCTGCAAAGCGGTTTTATTGATCATAATAATAAAATAGCTTGTTATACTGACCATCAAATATTTGACAGGTATCATCGCTTCAGATTGCGCGACAGGCTGCCTGCAAAACAAGCTGTTACCCTTAAAGAATTTAATAACCTGAAGCCGGGCGACTATGTTACACACATTGATCATGGCATAGGTATTTTTAGCGGATTAGAAAAAATTGAAGTAAACGGCAAAATACAGGAAGCAATAAGGCTTATCTACAAGGGTGACGACGTTCTGTATATAAGCATTCATTCATTACATCGTATTGCCAAATATACAAGTAAGGATGGCGCCACCCCCTCCTTACACCGGCTGGGGTCCAATGCCTGGAACAAGCTAAAAAATCGCACAAAACAAAAAGTAAAAGATATAGCCAAAGATCTTATAAATCTGTATGCCAAACGTAAATCCAAAAAAGGCTTTGCTTTTTCACCCGACACATACCTTCAAAACGAACTCGAAGCATCATTTATATATGAAGACACCCCCGACCAAATTAAAGCTACTGCCAATATAAAAAAGGATATGGAAAAAGAATATCCTATGGACAGGCTGATATGCGGCGATGTGGGCTTTGGCAAAACTGAAGTAGCTGTCAGAGCAGCGTTTAAAGCAGCCACAGACAGCAAACAAGTAGCCGTCCTTGTACCAACAACCATATTAGCACTACAGCACTATCATACCTTCTCAGAACGCTTAAAAGATTTTCCCTGTAATATCAATTACATAAACAGGTTTCGCACTACAAAAGAAAAAAAACAAATTTTAAAAGAGCTGAACGAGGGTAATATAGACATAATTATAGGTACTCATCGCCTTGTTAGTGAAGATGTAAAATTTAAAGACCTGGGCCTGTTAATAATTGATGAAGAACAAAAATTTGGTGTTAGTGTAAAAGAAAAACTAAAAAAGATAAAAGTAAATGTAGACACTTTAACCCTGACAGCCACACCGATACCACGTACTCTGCAGTTTTCACTGATGGGCGCACGTGACCTTTCCTTAATAAATACCCCTCCACCCAACCGATACCCAATCATTACAGAGGTGCATTTGTTTAACAAGGAGCTAATAAAAGAAGTCATAATGCACGAAGTTTCAAGAGGCGGACAGGTGTTTTTTGTGCATAACCGGATTAATAATATTACAGAAGTTGCAAAAATTATCAAACAATTATGCCCCAATATAGATGTTGCAATTGGCCATGGGCAAATGGAAGGCCCAAAGCTGGAAAAAGTCATGATAGATTTTATTAACGGCGAGCATGATGTACTTGTTTCCACCACAATAGTTGAATCCGGACTGGATATACCCAATGCCAACACCATTATAATTAACAACGCACATCATTTCGGGCTGAGTGACTTGCACCAGATGAGAGGACGTGTAGGGCGCTCCAACAAAAAAGCTTTCTGTTATCTCCTTGCCCCGCCCTTAAGCACACTTACCGATGAGTCACGAAAAAGATTAAAAGCGCTTGAAGAGTTTTCAGAACTGGGCAGCGGTTTTAATATAGCAATGCGCGATCTTGATATCAGGGGTGCAGGTAATGTGCTGGGAGCCGAGCAAAGTGGATTTATTGCAGAAATAGGCTTCGAAACTTATCATAAGATACTGGATGAATCTATTGCGGAACTGAAAGAAAATGAATTCAAAGATTATTTTGACAAAAAAAAGGAAGACAAAGAAAAGCCGTATGTAGAAGAATGCCAGCTTGAAACAGATCTTGAATTACTCCTGCCCAGCGATTATGTATCAAGCGTTGAAGAACGCCTGGCCTTATACAAAGACCTTGACTCTGTCAGTAACCACAAAGAACTAAACTCTTTTGCAACAAAATTGCGCGACCGGTTTGGCCCTATACCTGAAGAAACACTGGGATTATTTGACGCAGTCAGGCTCAGATGGCTGGCAGCCAGGCTGGGTTTTGAAAAAGTAGTTCTAAAATCAGAAAAATTTATAGGATATTTTATCTCCAACCATGAGTCATCATACTACAACTCAGAAATATTTAAAAAAGTACTGCAGTATGCACAACAAAACGGGCGTTTATGCAGGCTGAAAGAAACCGGTAATAAACTTAACATAACAATCAAAAATGTTAAAACTATAAACCGGGCTTTTGAACATCTAAAAGAAATGGATAACACCCACCATTAAAAATATTTGTTTTAACAACAAACAGCCAACAAAAAATTCAGTATTTCCATTGATTTTTCTGATTTATCTTTTTGTGATATTTGCATCAAAATGGCATCCTTTATAAATTTATGCAAATCACAGGCCATTAGCAGGCCTTGATTTAATGTAAAAGATGTTATTGAATTAGGGGCAAACAAAACTCAATGAAATTTACAAAATATTGTAAAGAATAACATTTTCATGAAACATTTTTCATTAAGGTTGTTTATTGCTGCTTTTTTTATAATATCAATGCCTTATCTTATTAAGGGCGAAGATTTAAAAGATGAAAAGGAAACTGAGATTTCCTGGTTTTCTTTTGAGTGGCTGCCTGCACCAGTTTACAGTAATTTGGAAAACCCAAAGGGTATAATGCGTTTTTCACCCACAGTAGATGGAGTATCCGGCATGCAAGGATTCAGGCTAAGCATTGAGTTAAAGGAAAATTACATTTACGAGAGTGCATTGGAAAATCTTATATGGCGTAAACCTGACCTGGAAAACAATATTCTCAGTTTTAGGTCAGCAGGCCGGACAAAGACAAGAGTACTTGAAGATGTTGAATTGGCTTTTGGGAATGAAATTCGTGATTATACCGATTTTGAAGTAATAAGTAATAACAGTGAACCCAAAAATTCTGAGATTAGCGGATTTATTGGCCACGGTTTTTTTAAATCGCGCAATAAAATACTTGTTATTGACTATCCCGGAACACGCTTCACCGAGCTAAGCAAACTACCCGAAAAATGGGAGGAAAAAGCCCATTTCACTGAAATGGAGTCATCTCCACATTTTTTGAGTTTAAACCTCAGGGCTAACAATAGCAGAATAAGGCTTAGCTTTGATCATGAACCCATACCGGCATTAACTTTATATAGAAAATGGGATTTCAGGCGCATAGCTTCAGATGTAAATGTAACAGATAGCCTCCGATATTTTCATCCGCAAAATAACAGTTATAAAATGTTAGGGGGAAAAGAACCTCAAAGAGATATCTACTTTGGCCCATACAAGCTTAAAAGCCACAATGTTTACCTGATGCCCGAAAGAAGACAACGTATCGGTAGTGATAACGGACTGATCACTCAACCCTTTTTTGAGGATTACGTTCTAATCCTGGATTTCAAAAATAAAAGATTTGGAATAATGCCTCCACACTACATAGACAATTAGGTGCAAATGAATCCGGGTATTTTTAAAGCTTTTTTGGTAGCACATCTAATTAATTAAAAACATAAAAAAATAAACCGGGCCAAATATTGAGATTTTGGTTCCCGGTTCATTTTTGAATCTTTGCAAGTTTAATAAAAACTGTTAGTAATTCTCTGCCTTTATTTCAAAATATGCCTGCGGGTGTTTGCATGAAGGACAGTTTTTTAACGCTTTTTCACCTTCATAAACAAAGCCGCACTTACGGCAATACCAAACAACTTTTTGCGGTCTTTCAAATACCTCACCGTTTTTTACACGTTCCATTAATTTTATATAACGCTCTTCGTGTTTCTCCTCAACCTTGGCTACCATCTTAAAGGTATTGGCCACTTGCTTAAATCCTTCTTCTTCGGCTATTTTTGCAAATTCAGGATAAAGATGAGTCCACTCTTCGTTTTCACCTTTGGCAGAATCTTCTAAATTTTCGGCTGTAGTTCCGATTTTACCGGCAGGGTACGACGCTGTGATCTCAACCATTCCTCCCTGCAAATACTCGAAAAAGGTTTTTGCATGTGTCTTCTCGTGGTTAGCAGTTTCTTCAAAAACACCTGCAATCTGCTCGTATCCCTCCTTTCGCGCAACCTTAGCAAATATTTCATACCTGCGTGCTGCCTGCGACTCACCGGCAAATGATTTTAAAAGATTCTGCTCTGTTTTTGTCCCTTTAATATTTTTCTCCATAATTTATAATTTAAACAAATTTGATTAATATAAATATTTATTTAACTATTACTTTCATTCAAGCTACCTGGTTTATTATACCTAATTTGAGTGGTATAAGCGAAGCTAAAATTCCGGCCATAAACATTTTACCTTTGTATTATCTGCTTTCTGTCGGGCCCTGTTGATATAAGCCATACAGGCAATTCAATGTAGTCTTCAATAAATTTAACATAATCTTTAAGCTCTTCTGGTGATTGCTCTAAAGAATCGACTGTTTCAAGAGACTTTTTCCACCCTTTTAATGTTTTATAAACAGGTTTAAGGTTTTTAGTATCCATATTATAAGGAATAAGCTCAATTTTTTTGTTGTCAATTTCATAGTGAGTACATATTTTAATGCTTTCAAAAGAATTTAACACGTCTGCTTTGGTCATAATAAGCTTCTTTACTCCATTGAGCATCACGGCATATTTAAGCGCCGGCAAGTCAAGCCATCCGCACCTTCTTGGTCGGCCTGTTGTTGAGCCGAATTCTTTGCCCTTGTTCCTCAATTCATCTCCTTTTTCACCAAAAAGTTCCGTAGGAAAAGGGCCTCCACCCACTCTTGTACAATAAGCCTTAAAAATCCCAAACACCTCTCCAATTTTAGTCGGTGCCAGCCCAAGCCCAATACAAGCCCCGGCAGTAACCGTGTTGGAACTGGTTACATATGGATATGACCCGAAATCAATATCAAGCAATGTGCCTTGCGCACCTTCTGCCAATACGCTATTACCATTTTGCAATGACCGGTTTATAAACACCTCCGAATTTACCAGCTGCATATCCGAAAGCATCCCCAAACTATCAAACCAGAGCTTCTCATATTCACAAAAATCAACACCTCCTACTTCAAACTTATCATCATAACCAAATGCAGAAGCTTGCCTGAAATGCAGCTGTTTCAAAGACTCATATTTATCCCTGAAATCCGGTTCAACAATACTGCCTGTTCTGATACCAACACGCGCAGCTTTATCTGTATAAGCAGGGCCTATGCCTTTTAATGTACTTCCGATTTTATTGTTGCCTTTATTCCGCTCATAAACTGCATCCAAAAGCCGGTGTGATGGTAAAATCAAATGCGATTTTTTTGATATTAATAAAGAAATTGAACTCATTTCTTTATTCAGACTATTAATCTCTTCCCTGAAAATAACAGGGTCAATTACCACACCGTTGCCTATGAGATTTGTTACATTATTATGAAAAATCCCTGAAGGTATTGTATGTAAGATTATTTTTTTGTTATCAAACTCCAGTGTATGGCCTGCATTGGGCCCACCCTGAAACCTGGCGATAACATTATATTTTGGAGTTAAAACATCAACAACTTTACCCTTGCCTTCATCACCCCATTGCAGCCCAAGCAAGACATCCGCCTTATTATTATATTCACTCATTAGGTTGTTTTATTTATTTTATTGATTACTTGAGGTTTAACATTAACTAATGAATAATTAAGCCAAAATTAATTTATTTTATCAATTGTTGCAACTTTTTGTAACTTGTAGTTTTTTATAAAATGTTTTTGGACAGAAAACCAGGCAGGAGGATTAAAAATTATTTTTTTCTTTTCAAAAAAAAACAAGTGAAAACTTAAATGCATTTATTATAAGAGAATGTAGGATGATCAAATTTTATATTTATCTATATCTTGTTATTTATGTTTTTCAGAACAATTTTTGCAAACACCATAAAATGAAAGAGAACGATTATCAACCTTAAATTTCATAAGTTTCTCAACCGATTTTTGTATTTCATCAAGCCGTGGATCACAAAACTCAATAACACCGTCACACTCATAACATATCAAATGATCATGCTGTTCATATTTAAACGACTTTTCGTAATGTGCTACATTATTGCCAAACTGATGTTTTATAACCAAATTGCATTTGCGCAACAACTCAATGGTATTATAAAGCGTAGCACGACTAACCCTGTAGTTGTTGTTCTTCATTTTTATGTATAAAGATTCTATATCAAAATGCCCGTCAGTATTAAATATTTGTTTCAAAATTGAAAATCTTTCAGGCGTTTTGCGATGACCGGTTTTTTCAAGATATGCCGAAAAAGCATTTGTAACAGTTTCAAAGCAGTCTTTTCTCTCTTTTGTCTTTCTCATAATCAGATGGTTAAAATAACTAACTCAAAAAACGTGTTTATTAATAAACAAATTAATCTTAATAATATAACTTGGTTTTCAAAATATTTGAGGAGGTAAAGATAAAGATTTTATGTTTATTTAAAATAAATAAAAATAAAATCTTTAACCACAACCCGGAAATTTTTTTATTCAGTTAACTGCTTTCTGAGCAATGGCTTGTCATTTTAATGCCCGGTTTTTTGAGAAAGAACCGGCAATAAATTTGTTATAAATATTTTATTTAAAATCCGATGATTCAACAACAACAGAGTATCAATCTTTGCCGATTCTTGTAACCGATCTCACTCCCTCGACCTTTCTTAGTTTTCTTATCAGGCTTTGAAGATGTTTTGTATCTTTAATATAAAGCATAACATTACCTTCAAATTTTCCTGCGCTACTTTCAATATTAATTGACCTGATATTTAAATTATGCTCTTCTGAAATTATATTAGTTAATTTATTAACCATACCAACATCATCAATACCCCTGACTTTAATTCCGGACAAGAAAGCAATTGTTTTTTTTGTAATCCATTTAGCTTTAACAACCCTGTATGCATATTTTGACATCAATTGAATAGCATTTGGGCAATTATTACGATGAATTTTTATTCCCTCCTGAATAGTGATAAATCCAAACACATCATCACCTGGTATTGGATTACAGCATGGCGATAAAGAATAATTCAGATCCTGAATACCGTCACCTATAAGCAATGTATCAGCCTGTTGTTTAAGCTTTTGTCTTATGATATCTTTTTCGCGGTCAATAACAAGTGATTCCGACTCTTTAGATTTTGATGAGAATGGTTTTCTCAAATAGCTCAAAATGCCGCTTGATCTGTCTGATTCTGAAACGAAGTTTCTAAGCTCCTTTGTGGTAATATTTTCGTTGGCAACTTCATAATACAAATCAAGGTGTGATTTGAGGCGGAAATAGTTTACCAGTTGATTAATGTTATTTTTGTTATTATCAATTTTGAGTCGTTTAAGCTTTCTATCAAGGATCTCTTTGCCTTCAACGGCAAGTTTATTCCGCTGTTCTTTCAGGGCAGCTTTTATTTTTCCTTTGGCCCTTGCTGTTGTGGCATAATTGATCCAGTCGGGCTTGGGATTTTGTTTGGCAGAGTTAATAATTTCAACCTGGTCGCCACTTTTCAGTTCATGATTTAATGGCACAAGTTTATGGTTAACTTTAGCTCCAAGGCAATTATTTCCCACCTGGGTATGGATACTATAGGCAAAATCTAATGCGGTTGACCCTAATGGTAATGTTCTTAATTCGCCTTTGGGTGTAAAAACAAATATTTCATCCGAAAACAAGTTAAGCTTAAAATCATCAATAAAGTCTAAAGCATCAGCATCTGATGTTTTCAAAATCTCACGTATTCTGTTCAGCCATTTGTCAATTCCACTTTCAACCCCTTTCGCCTCTTTATACTTCCAGTGGGCGGCATATCCTTTTTCTGCAATTTCATCCATACGTTTAGTCCGAATTTGCACCTCCACCCACTTACCTTCATTACCCATAACGGTAGTATGCAATGATTCATAACCATTGGCCTTGGGAGTAGATATCCAATCGCGCAACCTGTCGGGGTTTGGACGATAAATATCGGTAACTATCGAATATGCCCTCCAACAGTCGGCCTTCTCACGATATTCGTTGCTGTCAAGAATAATACGTACGGCAAATATATCGTACACTTCTTCGAAAGGAATCTCCTTTTTCTGCATCTTACTCCAAATTGAGCATATCGACTTGGTGCGACCTTCTATCTCAAACTCAAAACCATGATCTTTCAGGGCTTTTTTAATAGGAAAGGTGAATTTTTGAATATACTTTTTCCTGGCTTCAGCAGTATCTTTAATTTTTTGAGATATGGTAAAGAAAATCTCAGGATCAGTATATCGCAAAGCCAAATCTTCGAGTTCGCTTTTAATGGCATGAAAACCAAGCCGGTGCGACAATGGAGCAAACAAATACAATGTTTCATTGGCAACCTTAAGTTGCTTTTTGGGTGGCAAAGCATCCAGTGTTCTCATATTATGCAACCGGTCAGCAATTTTTATCAGTATAACCCTGACATCATCCGAGAGTGTAAGCAACATCTTCCTGAAATTTTCGGCCTGAACATAGTCAGTTTGGTCAAAAATATCTGAGATTTTAGTTAACCCGTCAATAATGCGGGCAATATCACTGCCAAAATATTCTTCTATATCGGTTAAAGTGTATTCGGTATCTTCCGCAACATCATGCAACAAAGAACAAGCCACAGACGTCGCATCAAGTCCAATCTCCCGGGCAACAATCTGTGCAACGGCAATAGGATGGTAAATATAGGGCTCGCCCGTTTTACGCCTGTGATTCTTATGTGCTTGCGAAGCAAAATTAAACGCCTTATGAATAAGCTTGCGGTCTTCCGCCTTTATTGTAGCACGACATAATGATAACAATTTACGGTACCGCCTTAAAATCTCCTTTTTTTCTTCCTCCGCATCAAAAACCTTATTGTTCTTTACAATTTGTTCTGACATATCTTTATATTATCAATTAACGTTATACTTTTATCAAAAAAAAATTACTAAAATAGAATTATTTGCATTCTAATATAATAAAAAATACTGAATTTTTGCAGGCTTCTAAATAAAATAATGTGTTTTTTAAAAAGAAGTTATTATAACATAACTTTTTTAATTTTATATATAACAGCTAAAAGATGATAGTTTAATTATTATAACAAATAATTTTTATGAAAGTTGCATTAGTATAAGAAAAATATACTTAAAGTTCTGATATTTATATTCCTGTTTTCCACATTGCAACACCCTAAAACTTTTTAAGCACCATTTCATATAGCTGATTCTGCACAATAATTTTCTATTTTGTTTTTAAATCCCTTTAAACTTTTTTCTTGAAAAAAAAGTTACAAAAATTCAAGGCTGTGGTTTCGCCACCACAAAACTACGCATCAAGGGCTAAAATATTTGCAATGTCGCTTTTGGCTTTGATTTGTTTTTGAGAGTGTTTAATCTGTATTATATTTTTTATACTTTTCCATAACTTTACGGAGCGACTTCAAATATTTTTTAACGCCCTTTTCGCTTGTTTTGTAGGTGTCTTCAC
>Ga0207421_10001446_pt1 | contig 30516 bp, 23 predicted proteins | sample SodLakKL_010_SED_4_FD_187542 | JGI IMG/M metagenome (GOLD analysis project Ga0207421, IMG submission 187542) | Alkaline sediment microbial communities from Lake Tanatar, Kulunda Steppe, Russia - 8KL_010_SED (SPAdes) (version 2) | ecosystem: Environmental > Aquatic > Non-marine Saline and...
GTTTCAGCGCAACTTCCAACACAACAAGGATTGAAATTTTTTGTGAAAATTAAACAGACAAAAAATAAAGGATCATAACTGTTTGGATGCTTTTTAACGGCTTTTTCACCGATAATCAAACTTTATCAGTATATTTGTCGATTAAATGATTGTTTAGAATATTCACCAAATGAACCAGGCCACCATTTCAGTTAGGCTAGTATTTACCTGAAATTTTTGGTGCTTTTCCCAAGTTAATCTGCAAACTTTTTTATCAAATCAAAAAGTTTTTCGGATTGTAGAGGTTTTGACAAATAATAATCGCATCCTGCCTGAAACGCATCTTCCTGCTCATCTTTAAGGGCATTAGCGGTAACGGCAATAACGGGAAGTTTTGGGTTTATGGATTTGATCTTTCGGGTGGCCTCCAATCCATTCATCACGGGCATTCTTATATCCATCAGCACCAGATCGAATTCACGTGATGAGACCAATTTAACGGCTTCTCTTCCGTTGGGGGCATGTACTATTTCAGCTCCGGCATTTTTTAATATCTCCTCAATCAGCATATATCCTGCCATATCATCTTCAGCCACCAGAATATTCAGGCTCCTGTCTAAAGAAGGAGTATTACCGGCTGGTTCACTTACTTCGGTTTCGTGTATTTCCACTGAAATATAAGGGATGGTGAACCAAAAAGTGCTGCCTTTACCCCAGTTGGATTCCACCCACATTTTCCCGCCCAGTTTTTCAATATAGGCTTTGGCTAGCGGCAAACCAAGACCTGTGCCCTGACGGCTCATCCAAATTGATGTCTCCCCCTGCACAAACCGCCGGAATATCTTCTCCCTGTCTTTTTCCTTTATACCGGTGCCGGTATCCTCAACACTGAAAAGAAGTGTATCTTTTTCTTTCCTGAGGGAATACTCCACATACCCTTCAGAGGTAAACTTAATGGCATTGGAGATAAGGTTGGAGAGAACCTGGTTAAGTTTCACCCTGTCACTTATAAAAAGAGGGGTATCCCCTGCATTATACCTCAGCTCCAGACCGGGTTTGAGGGGTTGCATCCTCTCTTTCAGGTCACGGAAAAGTTCCCTGGCATCGATCTTCTCCCACTTTATTTCAACATTCCCCGATTCTACCCTGGATATGTCAATTATCCCCTCGATCAGACCAAGCAGGTAATCGGAATTGGATTTGATAATATCTATGAACTCATCCTTTTTTTCATCACTAAGCTCACGGTCTTTCAGTAAGGCTGAAAAACCGACAATACTGTTCATCGGGGTGCGTATCTCATGACTCATATTGGCAAGGAATGCAGATTTGAGCTTGTCGCTTTCTTCGGCTTTTTCCTTGGCTCTTACAAGCTCATTGACAAGTCTTTTTTTCTCTGTTATATCCTCCATTATAGCAACAAAATTGGTGATCTCCCCTTTTTCATTGAAAAGCTGGGATATAACCGCTCTCTCCCAGTAAAGCTCCCCATCCTTTCTCTTGCTTAGAATTTCTCCGTGCCAGTCCTTTCCGGACAATATGGTATCATATATCTCCCTGTAAAAGGATTCCCCGTGATAACCCGATTTGAGGATTGAGGCATCCATACCGATCACTTCTCCGCCACTGTAGCCTGTCTGATCAACGAACCGGGGATTGACATATTCGATTTTGCTGTCTGTATCTGTAATTATGATACTGACAGGACTCTGCTCCACAACCCTGCTTAACTTAAGTACTTTTTCCCGGCTTCTTTTTCTTTCAAGGTAAACCGAAAGCTGATTTGCAACGGACTCGAGAAATTTCATACTCGATCTGTCATATGCATCAGGGTTGTCAAAGCTTTGCACTATAATAACCCCCTCCACACCGCCGCCACAGCGCAAAGGAACACCAAGCCATTTTTTCGGGAGAGGCCGGTCAAAATTAATGCGCTCTTTGCGGATAAGCTCTTCAATATCTTCACTGCCAAGAAGCAGCGACCTGCCTTCTTTTACAACAATACCCGCCGGCGAGTCCTCTATGGGATATTCGGCTATTTCCCCCTTTTTGCCTTTATTAAAAGGAGCGGTTAAAACATTTTTTTTCTCATTGTAAAAAGTAACTGAAAAAAAGGATGTATCAATCAAAATACTGAGCTCTTCCCTAACAGTTTCAACAAGCAGCTCCAGATCGTCAGCCACAAGTATATTGTTTGCAATCTTATACTGGGCTTTTTGCAGCAACTCCAGATTTTTACGCTCAGTTATTTCTCTCATGGAACCCCACATCCTGACAGGTTTTCCCCCTTCCAGGTCAACTTTAACCTCATCGAGCAACCATACATAAGTACCGTCCTTTTTCCTGAACCGGTACTCAAAACTATGCTCCTGCCCTTTTTGAGTACATTCCATGCAGTAGTTGTAAGCCCAGCCCCTGTCATTGGGATGCAGGCGGTCAATCCAGAACTGTATATCGGTCCACTCCTGCGGCGAATACCCCAAAATTCTTTTTACCTGCGGCGCAACATAAGTCCACCGGTTTTCAGTCAAATCAAGCTCCCATAATATCGTCTCGGTTTTTTCCGCCAAAAGGCGGTATTTCTCCCTGCTTTGACGAAGCTGCTCCATAACGCGGTATTTGTCTGTAACATCAGAAAATACAAATACCACACCTCTTGTTTTCCCCTCGCTGTCCAAAATGGGCGCAGCACTGTCTGCAATCTGCATTTCCCTGCCGTTGCGGGCAACCATAACGGTATGATTGGCAAGCCCCATCAGTTTGCCCGATTCCAGAACTTTTTTTACGGGATTGCCTACTCTTTCACGGGTTCCAGCATTAACAAGAGAAAACAGCTCTTCAATATTTCTTCCCCGGGCCTCTTCAAGCTTCCAGCCGGTAAGCTCCTCTGCAACAGGATTCATCCGCACAATTTCACCTGCAAGGTCAGTTGCAATAACTCCGTCTCCTATTGACTGAAGGGTAATATAAAGATCTTCCCTGCTTTGCCTGAGTTCTTCCTCCATTTCCCTTTTGCTCAGCCAGTTTCCGATCATCCCGGCTACCTGGTCTATGAACTTCTGCTCCTCGGGAAGAATGAAACTAATGTTACCGGGATTATAAACCCTTACAAGACCAAATTTTTTCTCTTTGGAAGAGATGGATGCTTCAATGTAGTTGCCGGTCCTATTTATGTTTTTTCCGGGAAAGATAAATTTGTCTTTGAACTCAAACAAAGGAGATGCTTTTTCGGGGTGGGCCATTCCATCTTTAAGATGTTGGACAGCTTTCATCAGGAATTCATCAGTATCCAGAATCCTTGTGCATCTCTTCACTGATCGAATAAAGACAGGTAAGCTCTTTAATCCTCTCCTGCAGCTCAGTATCAGATTTTGCATCTGACAAGCGGGTTTTCTCCTTCATAGCAATAAAATTGATGCAACATCCATTTTGAAAAGCACTCTCCTGGCACTAAGCATTTAAAAGGCTACCATTGCAATTTACCAAACAAGTACTCTAAAGCCAAATACTGTATCCGGAAAAAATAAAAAAATTTGAAATATGAGCTTAAAATTTAAAACACGTGCAATGCCCATCTTGACATATATCTTATTAGATAACTTGTTATATAACTACTAAATTATAATAATTTTCAGATTTTTTTTTTAAAAAAAAACTTTAATTTTCTCCGGCAATTTAGCTTCTTATTTTATACGAAATATTCGGCTACAGGTTTGATAATATAAATCACCATTTTTTGAATTACTGCACTGATATCTTTGATAAGCCTGCAATTTCAGTTATGGCCTCAACCCAGTCCTCTTTGTCATTGAGGCTTTCGGCCATTACAAGCTCCCGGCCGCCGTGCTTTTTAAAAATATGCGAATACTCAACGGAGATCTCATAAAGGGTTTCAAGACAATCGGCAACAAAGGAGGGTGATACAACCAGTATCTTTTTATGTCCGTTTAAAGCCAGATCCCTTATTACCTCATCGGTGAAGGGGGATATCCAGTTTTTGGCGAATCTTGACTGGAAAGATACCGTAAAACCGCCGTTTTCCAGTCCGGCTTCACGGCTTATTAACCTGGCCGTTTCATAGCAGGCAGCCTTGTAACAAAAAGTGCCATGTTCGGGCATTTCACCGGTGCAGTTACATGTGGCGGGTGATCGGCCGGGGTGCACTTTTTCAATGTGCCGCAAAGGGAGACTGTGGAAGGAAAAAACTATGTGGCTGAACTGTTTCAGGTCATATTTGGCGATATTAGCAGCAAAACATTTTATAAAGGAGGGATGGGAGTAAAACTGGCTCACAAACCTCACCGAAGGGACAACCTCCCACTTTTGAACAATTTTCATTGTTTTCTCAAGCGCAGAGCCTGTAGTTGATGAAGCGTATTGCGGAAAAAGGGGCACAACGATAATTTCCCGGTATCTACCTTTTCTTATATGGGAAAGCACATTTTCAAGAAAGGGCTCTCCGTAGCGCATAGCTCCAAAAACGTCACACTCGTTTTTTAACCCTGAATCAAGCTTTGAAACTAACCTTTCCATGTAAACAAGCAGGGGGGAGCCCTCTTGTGTCCATATTTTCCTGTAAAGCTTTGCCGATTTGCAGGCTCTTAACGGGACAATAACCAGATTCACAAGTATTTTGCGTATTACCAGGGGAAGGTCAACAACGCGGGGATCATTCAAAAACCTGGTCAGGAAAACATAGACAGACCTCCAGTGGGGCCGCCCGGGGGTACCTGTATTTATAAGAACAAGGGCCTTTTTTTTCATGATTGTCCGCAGAGTTTCCCGGCAACTTCCTTTGCCTGTTTCACCCTGTCAGCCATACCTATTCCGTCCCTTATATTGCCTGCAATTACAAGCCCGGGGTTCTCCTTCTCTATACGTGATATGGCAGCCAGCCTCCTTTTGGAACTTATTTCATACTGGGGTATGGCATTCTCGTACCTGAAAACTAAAAGCAGGTCGGGTTGCCTTCTGGTTTTAAGGGATACCTTTATCTCATTCACAGCTATCTCTTTCAGTTTTTCATCGGGTAATCCCTGAAGATATTGATCATTTATCCCTCCCATGAATACAGACAAAAGAGCCCCTTCATCCGGCGCCCTCCCTTTAAAGATTGACGAGGGAAAAAGAATACCCAGCATATCCCTTTTTTCGCATGAAGGAACCAGTCCACCGAAAGCATCCAGGGGCATACCGTCCCATTTCCCGTATCCTGCAACTACAAGTATTATCGGGGCATACCTGAGATCTGAAAGAGCACCCAACTGATCGCCGGGTAAAAAGGGGAGCAGGGATTCAAGAGAAGGTGCGGGATTGGTAGTTACAACCCGGGGGGAGCATATTTTAATTTTCTCACCGTTTCGTCTTGTAACATATGTTACATATTCCCCGTCTCTCTTTTCAATCTTTACCGCGGGGCAACCGGGCAAAATATTGCTTTCCCCGGCCTCCTTTCCAAGTGCCCTCACAAAGTTCAGCAACCCACCCTTTGCTGAAAACACCTCGCGTGTGGCTTTTTTCTCCGTTTCGGTTTTAACTTCGGTCTTTTTTCTGATAGCCCCTCTTATAAAGCTGCCGTAGCGATGCTCGAGGTTATACAGTCTGGGAAGTGAATAACGGGTTATCAACTTACCGGGATCGCCCGCATAAATACCCCTGATGAAAGGATCCACAGCATAATCGAGATAGCTTTTCCCAAGCCTTCTTACAACCAGCCGGGCAACCGTTTCATCCGGATCCCTGCCGGGTCTCCTGAAAGGCTCACCTGCTATTCTCAGTTTGTCTTTTAAACTGAAAAGAGGGGTATTGAGAGCCGAGATCAGGCCGGAAGGCAGGGGGTTCCATTTGCCATTTTTCCATATCAGCCTTTTTTTTGATGAAGAATTGGCCTTTTCAATTTTGCAGAGAGGGTCAAGGTCCTCAAAAAGCTCCGCCAGCTCACCGGTTGCTATAACACCCGTATTCGGGCCCGATTCATATACAAACCCGTTCTCACTGCAGGTATTTATCACTCCCCCTATCCTGTCATCTTTCTCTACGATCCTGAAATCCTTACCCTCCTTTTTTAGATAATAGCCAAGACTAAGTCCCGTCAAACCCGCCCCGATAATGCTTATATCTGTATGAATGACCCTCATAAAGCTTAAACCGGCTTTGAATATTTGTTCTCCTGAACTTTGTAAAACGGATCAAAAGATGCGGCTATATTCCTTACAAAGAACATTCCCTCTTTTGTAACCCTGATGCCGTTCCTGTTATACTCTATAAGAGAGTCAGCGGCAAATTCCTCAAGCTTTTTTTCATCTGCAAATTCCCTTACATCATTTGTATAATCGCCGAGCTCATCCTGCAGCTGAACCCAGTTAAGACGGTAATTGCACATCAGCCGGGTTATTATCTCGCGTATCACCTTTTCCCTGTCAGAAAGCCTGTATCCTTTCTCAACGGGGAATTCTCCTTTTTCGATACCTTCAGTATATTTATCCATATCCTTGGTATTTTGCGAGTAAGCCCCCGAAAGCTGACTGATGGCAGATACCCCGAATGCATAAACCTGTCCGGTGGTACGCCGTGAACAATAACCCTGGAAATTCCTGTGCAGCATATTTTTTTGCTGCGCCCTGTAAAGCTCATCACCCGGCAGGACAAAGTGATCCATACCGATTGATTCGTAGCCTGACTTGTCAAGCAGCTTTCGGGCGGAGAGGAACATATTGGCTTTTTCTTCCGAAGGGGGCAGTCCGGCCTTTTCAACCTTCAGCTGATGCTCCTTCAGCCATGGCACATGTGCGTATGAAAAAGTGACAAGCCGGTCGGGTTTCAGCTCCACGGCCTTTTTTATTGTTTCAGTGAAAGAGTCAACGGTTTGTTTTGGCAGCCCGTAAATAAAATCCATGTTTACAGATGCTGCAGTATCCTTCCTCAGATAACCTGTAACTTCCTTCAGGGGCATTAAAGGGGGTTTACGGTTAACAGCCTCCAGAACAGTGGGATCAAGATCCTGTACACCCAGGCTGAACCTGTTAAAACCAGCTTCTTTCAGCTCTTTAATATAGTGTTTGTCAAGATAAGCCGGATTGCATTCAATGGCTATCTCGGGAGCTTCAATAAAATCGAACTCCGCGTATACCATATCCAATATTTCTGTAATATATCCTGCAGGTATCGAGTTGGGAGTGCCTCCCCCGAAATGGACAAGGGAAACCAGCCTGTTCTTGTCCAGCAGCTCAAAGACCATCTGCATCTCTTTTTTTACAGCGCTCATATATGTATCAACGAGCTTTTCATCTTTCAGCTCCCAGCTGTTGCAGCCGCAATAGAAACAACGCTGCCTGCAAAAGGGAATATGCACATATATACCTATATGGGCAGGCTTTTCGTTATTCGAGGCAACAATAAGCTCCCTGTAATCACTCCCGGCAAACTCACTTGTAAAATGGTTGGCGGGAGGAAAGCTGGTGTAACGGGGAACGGGTTTGTTATATTTGTCAAGTTTCATATTGGGTTATTTTTTGGGTTTATCTGCTCCAGTCTGCCTGTTTAATGAATTCTGTCATAAACTTTGCATTATCAAACGGGGTGCCTGGCCTGAAACCATGGCCCAGGTTAAACACCCAGTTGCGGTTTTCCCGGCCGAAATGCAGGTATTTTTTTAAAGTCTCTTCAATAGTGCCCTTATCAGAGAAAAGAATGCGAGGGTCAAGGTTCCCCTGAAGTCCGATTTCCGGATCCACTGCCTGCCTTGCCATCTCAATGGGCGTTTGCCAGTCAATACTTAAATAGTCGCAATAATCGGGTGTTACCTCCTTCAACCCAAAACCAATATCCTTCGGGAAATAGATGAAAGGGATATTAAGATCCCTGAGCATTGCGGCTATTTTCTTAACAACGGGCATGAACATCTCTTTATAAAGCCCGAAGGGTATTAGTCCGGCATGGGTCTCAAATAACTGGAATACATCTATTCCATGGCGAACCTGTGATTTTACATATTCAAGCGAAAGCTCTTCAACGGCACCTGTTATCTGCCGGGTAGCCTTGCGGTTCTGATATAAGTACTTAACAGCTTCGGGAAAATCAGCGTTCCTGCTCATCCCCTCCAGCATATAGCACAAGACCGTAAGGGGACCGCCGCAAAAACCTATCAAAGGAATATCCGCAGGCTTTGTCTCTTTAATTTTTTCAATCACCCGGTAAACATACTCCAGCTTCCCGGCATCGGGTTTCAGCTCATTCAGGGGGTTTGGGGACTTTGCCAAAGGTTTGGCAAAAACGGGGCCTTTTTCGGTAAACTCCGGCTCCATGCCCATTGCATAGGGTATAACAAGTATATCGGAAAAAAGGATTGCCGCATCAACACCAAGGTCGTTCACCGGCAGTAATGTAACCTCCGCACCCAGGCGGGGATCTTTCATCATCTGCCAGAAGGGATACTTCTTTTTTAATTCCATATATGAGGGAAGAACCCGTCCGGCCTGTCTCATATACCAAACAGGCGGCCGGTGTGCGGGTTTACCCCTGAGTGTTTGCAGAAGCAGGGACTTTTCCATCAGATCCTTTTTTTACAGAGCTTTCCGCGTCTCCTTTTAATAATAACAATTTTAAAGACTTTTCAGCGCCTCATAGCTTTTATCTATTGTATAACTTATATCCTCATCCGAATGGGCGAGTGAAACAAAAAGCGCCTCAAACTGAGAAGGGGGGAAATATATACCTTCCCTCAGACACTTGTTGTAATAATCAGCAAACCTGCCGGTATCGGATGAAACAGCATGGGAATGGGTGCTCACCTCCTGAAGGCCGGTAAAGAAGAGAGTGAGCATGGAGCCTGCCCGGTTTACAACTCCGGGCACTCCCGCCTTATCCAGGTTCTCCCTTAAGCCCTGCTCAAGGGCGGAAGACTTCTCTTCAAGCTTCTCATACACACCTTTGTCTTCATTAAGTATTTTAAGGGTGGTATACCCTGCAGCCATTGCAATCGGGTTTCCTGCTAATGTTCCGGCCTGGTAAACCGTTCCAAGGGGTGCCAGATGTTCCATTATCTCCTTTTTGCCTCCGAAAGCCCCGACAGGCATTCCCCCGCCAATAACCTTGCCAAAGGCCGAAAGGTCAGGTATTATATTGTACAACTCCTGTGCCCCGCCTTTCGAGACACGGAAACCGCACATTACCTCATCAAAGATAAGAACCGCACCGTTTTGGGTGCAAAGCTCACGAAGGGCAGTCAAAAACCGGGCCTCAGGTTTGACAACACCCATGTTGCCGGCCACGGGCTCAAGGATGACCGCAGCTATTTCAGAGCCTTTTTCCTGAAAAATTTCCTGCACCGAAGATATGTCATTGAATTTTGCTATCAGTGTATCTTTTGCCGACCCTTGGGTTACACCCGGCGAATCGGGAGAACCAAGGGTCAGAGCCCCCGAGCCTGCTTTTATTAAAAAGCTGTCGCAGTGCCCGTGATAACAACCTTCGAATTTTACAACAAGATCCCTGCCGGTATAGCCGCGGGCAAGACGTAAAGCACTCATTGTAGCCTCCGTGCCGGAGTTCACCATTCGTACCATTTCAACCCCAGGCACCATCTCACTTATCAGCTCCGCCATTTCGGTCTCAATAAGTGTGGGAGCCCCGAAACTTTGTCCGTTCCTGTTTGCATTCTCCACGGCCCTCAAGACTTCGGGGTGTGAGTGGCCGAGGATCATTGGACCCCACGAGCCTATATAATCGATATATTCGTTCCCGTCAATGTCGGTTACCCTTGAGCCTGAGGCTTTGTCGATAAAAAGGGGTGTTTGGTTCACACTTTTAAATGCCCTGGCCGGAGAGTTAACACCCCCCGGTATGAACTTTTTTGCCTTGCCGAATGCTTCGCTGCTTTTTTTATGATTCATAGTATATCTTTTATAGGTGATCAATTATATCCTGTGTGTGGTATGAAATTATAATATCGGCCCCCGCCCGTTTAATCGAGGTTAAAATCTCCGCAACCATACTTTTCTCATCTATCCAGCCTTTGCCGGCAGCCGCTTTTACCATGGCAAACTCCCCGCTAACATTATAGGCTGCAAGGGGAGTATTGAAATTGTCTTTAAAGTCACGAATAATATCCAGGTAACTTAGTGCAGGCTTTACCATAATAATGTCTGCTCCCTCGGTAATATCCTCTTCAGCCTCCCTTAAAGCCTCCAGCCTGTTTGCCGGGTCCATCTGGTAAGTTTTCCTGTCACCGAACCCGGGGGAGCTTTCAGCCGCTTCGCGGAACGGACCGTAAAATGCAGAGGCAAATTTTGCGGTATAGGCCATAACAGGGAGATTGCTATACCCATTTTCATCCAGGGCTTTTCTTATGGCACCCACCCTGCCGTCCATCATGTCACTGGGGGCAACCATATCGGTTCCGGCACCGGCCAGCGAAACAGATTGCCCTGAAAGGGTCTCGAGAGTCCTGTCATTGTCAACATCCCCGTTCACAATCGTTCCGCAATGACCGTGAGTGGTGTATTCACAATTGCAAACATCTGTTATGACAAACAGCTCAGGGGCAGAATCCTTTATAGCTGCAACCGCTTGCTGTACTATCCCTTCAGGGTGGCATGCAACATCCCCGGTTTCATCCTTGCGCCCGGGGATCCCGAACAAAATAACCGCCTTTACTCCCCGACTGTATAACTCCCTGCAATAAGATGCAGCGTTGTCGACAGACCGCTGATAAATGCCGGGCATCGATTCAACGGGTTTTTTTATATCTTTTCCCGGGCGGACAAACAGAGGCATCACAAGATCATCCGGTGAAAGCTTTGTCTCCCTTACCATATCACGCAGAGCGCTCTTCTGCCGCAGTCTTCTCAGTCTCGTTACAGGAAAGGCCATTTGTTTGTTTTTTTATTTTTAGTTATTGTCATTTTCACTTGCCATATAGTTCAATGTTGCCTCATAAAGGCTTTCAGCACAGGGACTGGAGGCTGTATAAAGCGGCTTCAGTCCCAGCTCAAGGCATGCCTTTTCTGTTTCCGGACCGATACATGCAACCCTCAGACTCTCCCTCTGAATTTGCAGTCCATCAATTACCGAACAGAAATTCCTTGCCGCCGATGGACTGAAGAAAAAGATAATTTCATATTTGTCCTCTTTTACCAGTTGCAGGCAACTCTCATTTGTATTCGAGGGCATTGATGTTCGATACAAATTTAATCGTTTTATATCACAAAATGAGCTCAAATTTTTTTCAAGGACCCCGGGCGACAGCTCCCCCGTAGGCCAAAGCACCCCTGGCCGCCTACCGGCGAAAAGCGAGCGCAGCTCGCGTGAAAAAGACCTGGAGTTAGAGGTGTCACTTACATAACCCGGGTTGACACCGTATTCTTTCAGCCGCCCGGCGGTCTTTTTGCCAATCGCTGCAATTTTAATATGCGGGGGAAGGCTAAAGGATCCTTTTTCCGCCTTGTAGATCTCCATAAAATACTCAACCCCGTTTACGCTCGAAAAAATAAGCCAGTTGAAGCTTCCGGCCTCTTTGATTATTTTCCTCTCCTCCCGGGTAATTTTCAGCGGCCTTATTTCTATCATGGGCAATTCGGCTACCCTGGCACCGGCCGAGGCAAAATAGTCCGCCAGCTCTTCGGATTTGCCCGCCGGTCTTGTCGAGATAAAAACCTTGTCCTGTATTAAAGTATTTCCGTTATTGCCGGAATGTTGCGTAAAAGGTTCTCTGATCTGCCTAAGAACCTCTCTCCCTCCCTTTTCAAGGAGTATATCGGCCAGCTCTTTCCCAAGCTCTTCTCCTTTTTCAGCGGGTCCCTCTATCTGATCCTTAATATACCGGCTCCCGTCAGTAGCGGCAATAAAGCCGTAAATGACCATGCTCCCCTTTTTCATCTGCGTATAGCAACCGCTCGGTATCTGACAACCACCTTCCAGGCGTTTTAAGAAAGCTCTCTCGGCCGAGACTGAAAGCCGGGTCGGCTGGTGATTGATCTTTTGCATAAGCCTTTCCATGTGTGCATCATCCATTCTTATCTCAATTCCGATAGCTCCCTGGCTTACAGCAGGCATAAGAGTGGCCGGGGGAATTATTTCGGTTATATAATGCTCCATATTAACCCGTTTCAGTCCGGCAACCGCCATTACCATAGCATCACAATAGCCCGACTCCATCTTTTTAATGCGGGTGTTCACATTACCCCTAATATCAACAATCCTGAAACCCGGGTTCAGGTGCAGCAAACCCGCTTTCCGGCGTAGACTGGAGGTGGCGATCCTCTCATTTTCACCCAGCTGATTCAGATTCTTTTTATCCCTGCTTAAAAGAGCATCCCTGGGGTCCTCCCTCTCGAGAACAGCCCCAAGTGTTATACCCTCCGGCAAGGTGGTTGGCATATCTTTGAGACTGTGCACGGCCACATCGATCTCCTTTCTTAAAAGTGCCATATCCAGCTCTTTGGTAAACAGGCCCTTATCACCTATCTTAGATAATGCCACATCCTGAATCTTGTCTCCTTTGGTAGTTATAACAACAAGCTCGGCCAAAAGATCAGGAAAAGCCGACTGCAAAGCTTTTTTTGCAAGCTCAGCCTGAAATAGCGCCAGATTGCTTCCTCTTGTACCTATTTTAATTTTCTCCATAACACGTCTTGCCGAACTTGCAATTTCATCTGTTTTCCGGACTGTCAAACAACTCTTTAATTTTTTTAAGTAATTCCGGATCATCAGTGCCGTTGGATATCCTTTTAAGATTTTTAATAAGCAATCCCGAATACTTTTGAGTAAGCCTGTTGCTGTATTCTTTTATTTGTTCATAATCAACGGGGGAGCACGATTTTTTCAACCTTGAAAGCTCCTCTTCACTGATTTGGTTAATATTCCTTTTGATCAAATTTATAAGAGGCCGGAGCTTTCGATTGTTATACCATTCCATATACTCCCGGGACATATCCCCGATTATTTCCTCTGCCTTTTGAAGGCTTTCATTACGGGTTTTTAACGTAGAATCGGTAACAGTCTGAAGATCATCGCCAGCTACAAGGGTCACATTTTCTATTCTTCCAACTGCTTCCTCAACATTGCGGGGAACAGAAAGATCAACGAAAATCTGGGGGGAATATCTCCCGCTTCCCATATAAGAGCTAACATCGGAATATGATATGAGGTTTTCACCGGCATTTGTCGCGGTAATTATTATATCACTGCTGGGCAGAAATCCGGGGAACTCCTCAAAGGACACCACTTTTGCACCGAACCGGGGGGCAATATCTTCGGCTCTTTGTGAAGTCCGGTTGGATAATATAAAGCTGCACCCCCCTTTTTTTTGCAGATGGTTCAATGCTTTTTTGCCGGTATCGCCTGTTCCGATAAGCAGCACTTTTTTATCATTTAACCTCTGAAGCTTTTTTATGCACACATCCATTGCAACATAGCTCATCGAGATGGGGCCCTTTTGAATATTTGTTTCGCTTCTAACTCTTTTGCAGGTCTCGAATGACTTTTGAAAAAGGCGCATCAATACGGCATCTGTCAACGCCAGCTTTGTGGAGTGCAAATATGCTTCCTTTACCTGGCTTACTATCTCTACTTCACCTACAACCATTGAATCCGCACCCGATGTTACCCTGAAAAGATGCTTGACCGCATCTTCGCCGCAGTGAGAATAAAAATTTTGCGAATAATCACCTTTGCAGTTTTTTTGCTCATGAAGGATCTCTAATATGGCGCTTATCTCATTAGTGTGGCAGGGAGAATCTTTGTAAAAATATATTTCCGTTCTGTTGCATGTAGAAAGGATAACGATCTCATCAATTGAGGTTTTTTCAACTATTTCTTCGGCAAGCGGGCCAATCAGGTCCTTGTTGAAGTAAAACGCCTCCCTGACTTCTATGGCAGCCGTTTTATGATTAATACCTGCAACTGAGATCATATACCTGTATTCTTTTAAGTGGTGTGAAATGCCCGGCAAGTTTACACATCACTCAAAATTAATAATTACAAGTTAAAAATGAAATTTACAAGGAAATCTCCCCTACGGACTTTGGCAAATTACGGAAGAATCCCCGTCAGCTACAGGTGCCGGTTTGACGAGGCAATTACCAGAAAGGGGTGTGTTAGATGATGGGGGCTCAACCCTTAATATATACTGTTATTTCAGTTCCTCCTCCGGGCTTGGATTTGACTTCAGCTTTGTCTGTCATCATCCCCACCAAGGACAATCCAGTTCCTATCAGGTTCTGTCCGGCAAGCTCCCCGTAATACTCTTCAATCTCATGCCTGCGGGGCTGATTCAGTTTTTTTTGTGCCTCCTCCATTCTATGCTCAGGGATTCCCTTGCCGTTATCCTTGACACGGATTATTATAGTATCATCTTTGAGACGGATGTTTACATCAATATCAGTAGCATTTGCGCGTACTGAATTGTTTACCAGTTCATCTACAATACCTCTTATGTGATTATATCTGTACGGCATAACTCTACTGTTGATATTTTATCTTTTGAATCCGTAAAACCATCTGCTTATTCCAATAAACAATGTCCCGACAAGACCACCTGCAAATCCGTTGTTATACAGATTCATCCCCCCATGAAAAGGTCCCACCAGCATAACAACCGACAAATGCACAATTCCTGCAAAAATGCCTATAAGCCAGCCAAAGCGCCCGGCTATCGGCGCAAGTGTAGTTCCAAACAAGGCGGCAAGAAGCGGTCCGGGATCAACGGCCTCCCATACACTGATCAAAGAACCGATATAGATGCCAGCCATTATCGGCCACACATTTCTGACATGCTTTCCAAAAGCAGCAAAACCGACCATTGTAAATACCCCGCCAAGTGACGGTCCGTTATAGACTCCTCCTACAACATATATATATAGCATTCCCATCAACCCGACCAGGCCCATATTGAAAATTGTCGGCCTAAACCCCTGTTCGGTCACAAAATCGGTTACCAGAGTGCCGGGCAGCTTCCACAATTTCACTGCCCTTTTCCTGCCCGGCCAGCCAAGAACGACCATTGAGGCAAAATAAACAGTAAAAACAACACCAAGGGCAAGTTGCGACCCTTCATGCCATATCAGTGGCATCTCGGGTACATGGCCCTGCATCTGCAGGTAACCTGTTACATACATCCCTACAAACCCGCAGGTAAACCCAACATTATAAAGACTGAAGCCCTGATGGGTATGCAGCAGGTGTGTTGCCAAAGCCGGCAGTATAATGCCGGTCACCACTCCGATTGACACCCCTGCCCAGTAGCCCCAGCCAAGACCGAAAGCAATAAGCGATACAACCGGGCCCAGGGCAGTACCGAACATTGCAACAAGCAATAGGTTCTTGAAATGCTCTTTGAGTATAAACGCACTTATTGCCACACCAAGTATCACAGGCCAGACATTTATCGGGGTCTTACCGAAGAGGGCAAAACCGGCCAATGTGAAAACAGCGGCAATTGTGGGGCCCGACATGGTGGTTCTGGAAAAACAAACAAGAGCAATACCAATTATCCCCACCAGGCCTGAATTGATCAATGCGGCCGGAATACTTCCGGTTTCAAAAAAATCGGTTATCAATATCCCTCGCGCAAATAGTATGTCAGAAAAATCTTCTATAAAATTGGCGGAGCCCGGCCATAAAATCCCCAAAATTATAAGGGCAACCATATACCCTCCTATAACAATTACCCTCTTTTTCTCTTCCATGGATATTTGGTTTCGCTAATTCAAAATATTAACACAACACCCTGCTAACCAGCTCTTTTCCACTCTGCAATTATGTCATTCTTTAAAAAAGCGGGGTAAAAATAACTATAAAAATTCAGGCTGCTAATTTTTTGTTAAAAAAATCATCTGAAATGTTGTGACCTTTTGAAACAATATCCGGTTTTTCATCGTAGTTATATGTGAAACAAAAAAACAGGATTACAATAATTCAAATGTTTTAAAAAGCATATTTTTTTAAAATATCATTTCGTTATTTTACGTAATATGTTAATGACAGCAATTTCTAAACTTTATTTATGGCTGCTCAAAACAATTACAGCAAAGAAATAATAGAAATTTCAAGAATTGAAAGGGCTATGAGTTATCCGGTGAGAGTTTACATTATGAAAAAAAGAATCAGTTTAATCGGAATATTTTTACTTGGGTTGTTAACATTAAATGTCGCCGGCAACAACGCCGTTGCCCAGGAAAAAGACGCTTCAGGCCCGAAATTTGAATTTAAAGCTGAAGATAACCGCCTTGAACTGGATACCGTATACGTATCTGAAGTGGAAGAGGTTAATCTGGAAATTGAATTTAAAAACAGTGGAGACAAACCTCTTATACTTTCAAACGTGAGAGCTTGCTGCGGCACAAGGGTTGAAAGCTATCCGGAAGAGCCCGTTAATCCCGGGGAGGAAGGGACTATAGAAGCCTCTTTCCGGGTTGTACCCCGTACGTATAGCATAAACCGCAGTGTAACGGTTGCTTCAAATGATCCCGGGGGGCAAAAAGTGCTGAGAATATCAGGCAAGATCAAAGAAGATCAGTAAAGTCCCTGCCTGTTTAATTATTCAATAATTATAGTTCATGGCTATAAAAGTTTTAACCTGGATATCAAGGATAGTTTTTGGCGCAGCGTTTATTTTTGCAGGCTTTACAAAAGCTATTGACCCATTGGGGAGCGCCTACAAATTTGAGGATTATTTTCTTGCATTCGGCATGGAATGGCTCTTCCCCATAGCTTTGCCCTCTGCTATACTGCTTAATACACTGGAGTTCGTTGTCGGCTTTACAATACTGCTGGGAGTTAAAATGCGGATCAGTGCCTGGCTGGGACTGCTTTTCATGGCATTTTTCACCCCCCTCACCCTTTATATTGCCCTTACCGATCCGGTGCCCCACTGCGGATGTTTTGGCGATGCATGGGTAATTACCAACTGGGAAACTTTCTATAAGAATCTTGTACTGCTTGCTGCAGCAATACTTATATTCATACGAAAAGATAAGATACCGCCTCTTTGGTCACAAAAGAAAGATTGGTGGATAGCTGGCGGTATAACTGTTTTGGTCATCTGGCTCTCTTTTTATTGCCTTCGCAACCTGCCGATAATCGATTTCAGGCCCTGGAAAGTGGGTAACGATGTGACTGAGCTTGTCACCCCCACAGAGGAAGTTGCCAATATTTACCTGATATTTGAAAACAAGGAAACAGGCGAAAAAAGAGAGTACCCGGCCGACGATTACCCGTGGGATGATCCTGAGTGGACCCAAAAATGGGAGTATGTTGATCAGCGCCGTGAAGTAGTTCAGCCATACAGGGAAGCAGAAATAAGCGGTTTTGAGATAACCGACAAGGCGGGTGATGACCTTACCGATTTTTTCATTGGATACCCCGATTATCAGTTTCTTCTGGTAGCCTACGAGCTGCGTACAGCAAACAGGGATGCATTCGGCGAAAAAATCAATGATTTTGCCCTGAATGCCCAAAAGGACGGTCATAACTTTATCGCTCTGACAGGCTCATCTTTTAATTACGCTGAAAAATTCAGTGAAGAAGTTGAAGCGCCCTATGATTTTTATCAAAGCGACCCGATTGAGCTTAAAACTATCATAAGGTCAAATCCCGGACTTGTTTTGATGAAAGACGGAGTGGTACTCGGTAAATGGCACCACAGGAATATTCCCCCTTATAATGAGGTGAAAGAGGAGTTTATTGATTAAGCCCTCATCAGCAGTTAAAAGCTTAACACGAGCTGTATTTATTATAAATTTACAAACTTTCATGATTATGTCAATTGGGCAACTGCGGTAGATTGACAAGCTTGTAATTTTTTTCATAAAATTTTAAATTGCATTATAGTATATAACTATTTGCTGATTTAAAAAAACTGCCGGCTATGGATGCAAAGCTTACATACGTTTTTTTGTCTTTTCAGCTATAGCATTTTTTTTCAATAGCTGCGAAAAGGAAGACCCGGCTGAGCTGCCGTCAGTTATAACCTCCGAGGTAACCGATATTGAAGAAACCACTGCAAAAAGCGGAGGTAATGTAACTGACGACGGAGGTGATCCAATTATTTCAAAGGGCGTTGTCTGGGACACCGAAGAGAATCCCACAACTGATGAAAATGAAGGAATGGTTGACCATGGAGAGGGAACCGGTAAATTTTCAAGCACGCTAATTGACCTTACCCCCAATACAAAATATTATATGCGCGCCTATGCAGTAAACAATGTGGGTACCGCATACGGAGAACAAAAGGAATTTTCAACCGGAATAATACCTGTTGCGGATTTCAGTGCAGATAAAACAACAACAGCAAAAGGAGAGGAAATAAATTTTGAAGATGAATCCACAGGAGAGCCAACAGAATGGGAGTGGGACTTCGGCGACGGAAATACAAGCAGAGAACAAAACCCATCACACACCTACACAACAACAGGCACCTATGATGTAAGCCTGACCGTTTCAAATGATTACGGGGAAGATACCAAAACAAGAACAGATTATATTGAAGTTTTGGATGAGAAAGTAAAATGGCGGTTTGAAACAGGCGGTGCAGTTCACTCCTCCCCTGCCATAGATTCAGACGGCAATATATATGTGGGATCATACGATAACTATCTTTATGCGCTCAATCCTGACGGAACACTAAAATGGAAGTTTAACACGGGGGGTATGGTGAGATCTTCTCCGGCGATAGACTCTGAAGGGAATATTTACGTGGGGTCAAAAAATAACAACTTTTATGCTATAACACCTGATGGAAGTGAAAAGTGGCTTTTGGAAACAGGTGATGATATAGAGTCATCTCCAAGTATTGCCGAAGATGGCACAATCTATGTCGGCTCAGATGACGGTTATTTTTATGCAATTGACGGAGGCAAGATTGAGCTTGCTGATTCACCGTGGCCAAAATTCAGGAAAGATCTAAAAAATACAGGTAGAAAGAAATAATTGAAATGCCTTAAAAAAGATTAAGGAGGATAGACGGTTTCAATCATCATGCATTATTTTATTTTGGCTGTTTTTGAGTTATCAGTTTAAATTTCCCGCTTTTGGGATCTTTTTCAAGATCGTTTACCGGTTCTACCCGGTATTCGACATTTGCCATCTCTTTCTTTTGCAGTATCTCCCCCAATCTTTCTTCAATCTTTTTTACCACCTCCTGTCTATTAAATTGACTGTTAATAACAGCTTTAAATATAAAAGATGATCTTCCCGTTTTTACAACCTGATATTTATCCACTCCCCTGACGTATATTTCCGCTATAACTATGGGGTGGATAAAATCAAATTCACCTGCTTGATTGGGAAACCAAAGCAACTCCTCCTGACGCCCTATAATATTTTTAATTCTGGTAAACGGCCAGACGCCACCTTCACCCTCAGGAACCAGAACGTCATTCAACCGGTAGCGTATTAACGGCTGGGTGTAGTTGTACAAATTTGTCAAAAGAATATGATCGTTCATGAATTCAATATAATTTGCATCATCAAAAAGGTAAAAACCTTTTAGACCGGGCCGGCCAACTCCCACTACCAATGATTCTGAAGTGGCATAATTATTTATGAGCTCACAATTCCATGTATTTTTTATCATTTCCGCCGCCTGTGGCGTTGTCGGCTCCCCTCCGCAAACAACAATTTTGGGATCAACCGAAAGCTTCCCCTCTTTTTGGAACTTTGCAAGAAGAGCTATACCGTTCGGGTATCCGGTAATAACATCCGGGTTGATCCTGTTTAATTCATCTGCATATTTTTCAAGAGGATCATTAATATCAAGGACAATATTGTCGCGGTAAAAGAACTCTTCCGTTGTATTAACCGGACTCTTAAACAGGCTAACACCTGCATAATGCCCGTCGGTTGCACCAACAAACACGTACTTTTTCGGTTTTAAACTAAAATGCGGGAAGGTCCTCAAAGTAATTGCCTTCACAAAATCCCATTCACGCGGACCATAAAGATAGTATCCCACCTCCCCTGTACTGCCGGAAGAGTGTATTACACGGTATTTGTTATCTAAAGCGGCCTCCGGAGAGGGATATTTTTCCAAAAAATCCTCCACCCTCTCTTTTGTTAACCCACCGGGGACAACCACTTCATTAAAATTATCCTTGATAATTTTTTTATCAACTGCAGGCAAATCACTGATAGCCAGATTATTCAGGTCTTCCGGTTTAATCCCGTGATCAAAATAATACTGACGGTAAAAAGGGGAGTGATGAAAGGCATATTTAAGCAGCCTGCGAAACATATTCTCCCGTAGGTGCAAAATATAGTCCCTTCTTTTCCTTAAATTGCGGCGAAACTTATGATGATAGTATGCGACTCGCCATAAAGCCATAAAAAACACCCCTTTTTAAGGGTAAACGAAAAAAGGGGGCTTTATTATCTCTCTTTTTTCAACAGCATCTTATCTACTCCTCTCTCAGGGTATCAACCGGGTTAAGTCTTGCAGCCCTGTACGCCTGAAAACTTACGGTCAAAATCGCTATTACATAAGTAAGCAGGGATGCGGCAATAAACACACCGAAACCGATATTCGTTCTGTATGCAAAATTGTCGAGCCAGTTTTTCATAAAATACCATGCCAGAGGCCATGCCACTACTGTTGAGATCAGCACCAGGCGGTTTATTTCCTTTGTAAGCAGTATCATCACCGATCCGGCAGACGCTCCCATAGCCTTTCTGATTCCGATCTCTTTTGTTCGTTGCTGGGTTGTAAACGAAGCCAGTCCCAGCAACCCCAGACAGGCAATAAAGATTGAAAGAAGAGAGAAAATTGAAAATATCATTCCTGCCTGCTCCTCACTCCTGTAAGCAGATTGCAGGTCATCCTGCAAAAAGGAGTATTCAAAGGGCTGGTCATCAACAAATTCATCCCAGGTCTTATTAACCACCTCTATTGTACTTGATATATTTTCCGGCTGAACTTTTGCAATAATGTAACCGCCCCAGTCACCGGGACTGAGGATTACCGGATTGATCGTCTGGTGAAGGGATTCAAAATTAAAATCCCTGACGACTCCTACAACGGTGAATGCAAGATCCTCGGGTGCCTCTGCCGTTCCCCCGGCAGCTGTCTGATAAACCCTCTTTCCAACAACAGGATTACTTAACCCAAGATAGCTTACGGCTGTTTCATTAAGCACTATTGCAAGTGTATCACTTGCATAATCGCGTGAAAAAAACCTCCCCTCAACCAGTTCAAGTTCCAGAACACCGGCATAATTCATGTCAACCCACGCATTTGAAACAATATGCTGTCTGCTTGCAGGAGAGCCTTCCGGTCTGAATGCATTCCCGCTGAAAGGTGTTGCCGGTATGGCATGAGCTCTTGATGTGGCCAAAATATTCGAGTGATTTTCCAGTTCCTGGGAAAAGGCCTCACTCTGCTGAGCAGGAATGGCACCTGCACGATGTATCACCATAACATTTTCAGGATTCATTCCCAGATCCTTGCTGGAAATATAGTTCATCTGCCTGTAAACGGTGAAAGTACTGATAAAAAGGGCTATTGTTATCACAAACTGAAACACCACCAGGGCACTCCTCAAAGAAGCGCTTTTCAAGCCTGTCTGGAGTTTCCCTTTCAGAACGGCCACCGGCTTAAAAGAGGCCAGGAAAAATGCCGGGTAGCTTCCCGAGAGAAACCCAACAAAAACACCCACAAACAAAAGAGCGGGAATGGTGTACCATGTTGAAAAATAATGAATCGCCAACTCCTTGCCGGCCAGATTATTGAATGCCGGAATAAACAGCTCAACAAGCACAAGAGCAAAAAGAAGCGAGATAAAACTCAGAAATACCGATTCCCCCAGAAACTGGTTTATCAGCTGTGACCTGCTGGAGCCAACCACCTTTTTCAGTCCGATCTCTCTTGCCCTCCCCGCAGAGCGGGCAGTTGAAAGGTTCATAAAGTTTATGCAGGCTATAACAAGAATAATCAATGCAATTATTGAAAATACGATAACGGTTGTCATACTCCCGTTCGCCTGAATCTCATGTTGAAGGTCCGAGTGAAGATAAATACTTGTAAGCGGTTGAAGATAATAACCCCACTCCTCGCCGCTTTCATAGAATTCCTGAAGGGTCCCTCCCATAAACATCTCTATTTGCGGGCCCATATATTTTTCCAGCATTTCCGGAAATTTGGCTTCAAGATCAGAAGGCTCGGCACTTTCATCAAGTAAAAGGTATGTATAATAGTTATTGCTGATCCAGAATTCATTGGCATAATGATCGGTTGTAACAAATGAAGCCATCACGTCGAATGAAAAATGCATATTCCCGGGCAAATCCTCAATAACAGCGGTCACTTCAAACGGAATTCTGTCGTTGCCCATTTCAAGTGTCTCACCAAGTGGGTCCTCATCACCAAAGTACTTGTTGACGGCAGACTCAGTAAGCACCATAGTGTTGGGCCTGCTGAGTGCGGTAGCAGGATCTCCTTTTATCACAGGAAAGGTGAATAAATCAAAAACCGTTGAATCGGCCCACACAAAGCTTCTTTCAACAAAACTCCTGTCGCCGCGGCGAATCACAGGTGCAGCATCAAAATTGAAAAACCTTACTGCATTGACAACTTCAGGGTAGTCCCGTATAACAGTCTCCGCCAGAGGTGCCGGGGTAATAGGGGCATGAAGCCTGTTACCCTGCATGCTGGCCCTGAGTGCAACCCTGTAGATGTTGTCCGCTTTCTCGTGATTGCGGTCATAACTCAGCTCATCCTGCACAAAAAGAAGGATCATAACAGAGCTTGCAATCCCTATGGCAAGTCCGGCTATATTGATAAAAGAGTAGCCTTTCTTCCTGATAAGGTTACGATAGGCAATAATGATGTTATTTTTGAACATTTTTTAAATAAACTTTAAGATTATGACGGCCTGCTTATTATTTCGTTACAAAAAGTGTTAAATATTAAAGACAATGCAAAATATAAGCCAGCCTCCATAACAGTCTGCCTATCTGTAATTTAACAAGATAAAAAACTAAAAAAAATTATTTGATGTGTCCGCTTATGATCAAAGAATGTGCGAAAACGTACAGGGGCACATTTATATTTATTGTTATATTTACATATGTTTTACAAAAATTTATGTTATGGTTTGCAATTTACTTGAAGGGAAAAAGGGGATCATTTTCGGAGCGCTAAACGATAAATCACTTGCATGGAAAGTTGCAGAGAAAGCCTATGAACAAGGGGCCCGGTTTACACTAAAGATTATCATGCAAAATCTTTATCATGACGGAGGTTTTTCAAGCATGGGTATGAGCAGGGAAGCCATGATACAATATGATAAAAGCTTTAAACCCGGTGATTGAGAGATTTCAGAATATACAGTTTAAACATCTTAAAACTTTTTATTATGTCTGAACAATACGTTAAAATTACTTCAATTGAAAAGTCAACCCATGACACTCTGCGTATCAGTTGTGAAAAGCCGGCAAACCTGAAATTCAAGCCGGGTCAGGCTACAAATGTAGCAATTGATACCGAGGGATGGCGTGAGGAAGCAAGACCTTTTACATTCACATCTTTGCCGGATCAGGATTACATTGAATTTATCATTAAAACATACCCTTCTCACGAGGGTGTTACCAACAAGCTTTTGGATCTGAAAGCCGGCGACCGGTTAATACTGTCTGATGTATACGGCTCAATCACCTACAAGGGTGAGGGTGTTTTTATTGCCGGAGGGTCGGGTATTACCCCCTTTATTTCCATTTTAAGGGATTTGCATAAAAAGGGGAAAACCGGTAATAACAAGCTGATTTTTGCCAATAAAACAAAAAGAGATATCATTCTCAAAGATGAGCTGGAGAATATGCTTGGGGATAATTTTGTAAATATTCTCTCGGATGAAAAAAGCAGTTACCACTCACACGGGTTTATCACGAAAGACTTTCTAAAACAAAATATTGAAGATTATTCAGGGTTCTTTTACATATGCGGTCCTCCCCCAATGATGGAAGCCGTTGAAGAGCATTTGCACAGTATGGATGTGGAAAAAAACTCCATTATCAAAGAATCCTTTTAGATTTAATTTAAAATCTGGATTTCTCCTTGCAGGGCTTTTCCCGCAACTGAAAAAAGGCTGCAACCATAAATAATTGCAACCTTTACAAAAAGCTTTCCTATTTTTAAATAGGGTTTACTGATTTTCTCATGCCGGCATTACTCTTCTATTATTTACTCATTTTATCAACATATTGTCTTGTTTATCAACAGTATAACCTCTATTTTATAGAAAATCAGCAGACCCTAAATAACTGCCTCTTTCTATTTTAAGCGACTCATCGCTCTCTGAATATTTGCATTACGGTTTCCAAACTGAGCCGGTTGATTTACTCCAAGACCAATCCCTCCCTTTTCAGCAGAGTCGAATACAGCCCTCTGCTCCTCTGTAAGAAGACTCCTTACATTCTGGTTGTGCTCTTGAAATTTTTGTTCCATTTGGGACCTGATGGTCTTTCTTTCATTCTGCAATGCATTTATAGCACCCATGTCAACATTTTCGCTTTTCATCAGTTCCCGGTGCTGAGTCCTGTTAGCATCAACCTGATCGCGAAATGAATGCATTTTTCTCTGATGTTCGGTACGCAGTTGACTCAACTGCGATCTTTGTTCTTCAGTAATATTTGGTATAGTGGCACACAGCTCACTTATACCAGTTCCTTGTCTGCTCATATTTTGCCCTCTCTGCGAAAAGGCTTCGCCAACGGGCAACATTAAAAAAGTCACAGCAAGAAACCCACTTATTATAAGACTTTTTGCTTTCATAGTATTTTAATTTAAGTTAAAAGTTTTGCAACAAATTTTTAAATAAAAAATCAGACCGGTCCGTATTTCAAAAATTTAGACAATCAAAAACAAATATGGTTTATTTTTTAAAAACTTTTATTAACATAGTTAAACAAATGCTTTTGTGAACTAAGCTAATCAGAAGGCATTTTTTATTATTGTCTCCAACTTTGAGTGGAGTTTTTTTTAATAAATTTGTTTATAATAGTTGTTCAATCCATTCCTGTTTAAAAACAGTCCGGGCATTTTGATTTTCCATTGATTAAAGCAGAAAAAAGTTCCGCCACGATGTGGATAACGAGCGGAAAATAATCCGGGCCCTGAGCGTAACTGCTGGAACCACCTTTATCTGACAGACGGAAAAACCGGCTGTAACAAGGAAAAAAGCAACAACAAATAAATCAATGTCAAATCATTAAAAAGAGTAATTATGGACAACAAAATCTCCCGCCGTAAAATGATAAGATCCGTATCCGGAATAACTTTGGGTGCGGGGATTTCCACATTACCCTTAAACGGTGCATTTTATCCGGCCCATACCGGTGAAAAAAGCAAGACCCTACCCCGGGGCATCAATGTGAAAGTCTCCCCGCCGGGGCCAAATTCGCTTGCCCTTCTTGAAGAAGTAGATAAATATGTAGGCAGGAGCAATCTTGCCGGTTTATTCGGGGTGGGACTAAAAAGCGGTGAAGGATCATATATTGAAGATCTTGACGGCAATGTGTATATCGACTGCCTCACCTCTGCCTCAAGCACGCTTTTGGGATACAGCCGTGATGACATCGCAAAGGCTTATTATGATTCCTCTCTGGAAATTCAGCAAACTTGTTTCCCCTATACTCTGAATAGTGAAGCATTAGAATTTGCAAAAAAATTCTCCCGCATTGCCCCCGGTGATCACAGTAAAAAAGTGCTTATGGGGGTAAGCGGATCCGACTCTGTTTGCGGTGCGATTGAGGCTGCCCGCAAATACACCGGCAGGATGAGGGTCACCTCCTTCAAATTTGCATATCACGGCTCAACAGGCCTTTCCCAGGCCGCCTCAGGTTTCAGGTCCCTCAACGAGGGCATCTACGATATGAATGACAAAGACTTTGTAAGGGTTCCGTTTCCGGTCACCCCCCAGGAAAGCGAAAGGGTGCTGAAAAATATAGAATCAATCCTGGCATTTGGTAAAACCGCGGCCGTTCTGGTTGAAATAATACAGGGTGACGGGGGTAAACTGGTTCCTCCCGAAGGCTTTTACCCCAGGCTTAGGGAGATACTTGACAAGTACGGGGTGCTGCTCATAGCCGATGAGATACAGTCGGGTATGGGAAGAACAGGCAAATGGTGGGCATCGGATCACGAAGGCATTGTACCGGATATAACGGTTGCCGGAAAAGGGCTCTCAGCCGGATATGCCCCCGTATCGGCCATTGTTGGCCGCAAAGAGGTTCTGGACGCCCTTGTACCGGCAGCCCACGTGTTCACCTATACCGGTCATGGTCCATCAGTTACCGCAGCATCGAAAACTATAGATATTATTGAAGATGAAAATCTGATTGAAAATTCAAGGGAGACAGGTGGTTATCTTCTGAATGGGCTCAAAGAGGCTGAAAAATACGAGGATGTTGTAGTAGAAGCACGCGGAAGAGGGTTCATGATCGGGATTGAGATCGATGTATCCAGGGATCCCCTTGCAAGCAGGGTGTTTGCCTTCAGATGCCTTGAAAAGGGAGTATATTTCGGATATATCGGTGACAAGCAGCAGGTTATAAGGGTTTTGCCCCCGATGAACATATCAAGGGAAGAGTGTGACCAGGTGATACGTGTGGTGCATGAGACAGCCGAGGAGATGCATTATGACAGGGTTCCAAGGGAAACTATAGAAAAAGTGGAAAGATTCGCAGTCGGATGGTAGAGAACCGGAAATGAAATCTAAAAAAACAGAAAAGGCAGATATTGAAAGCAAAAAGGGGATGTTTTTCCAGATCGGACTGGTTTCCGCACTGGTTGTTACAATAATCGCTTTAGAATGGAGTAAAAGTGAAATTGAAACCAAAATACCCGCAACCGGTGAAATTGAATATACGGTAATTCAAAAGGAAATAATCCCGGTTACCAGAGCGGAAAAACATCTCCCTTCACCGCCACCCGTGCCTTCAACATGGGAAGAGTTTGAAATTGACCAGCAGGAGGTATACCTTGATTACGAGATTGATATTGAAGAGACTGAACCCAGGGTAAAAAGGGAAGAATTCAGGATAAAAACAACCACAGAAGAAAAAGAAGAAGAGGCAGAATTTGGAGAAGATCACATATACCTGGTTGTTCAACAAATGCCCACCTTTCAGGGGAAGGGCCGCGAGCACTTTCGCCGGTGGGTCAGGGAAAACCTCAGTTACCCGAAGGAAGCAATTGAAAAGGGGATTCAGGGAAGAGTAATGCTGCAGTTTGTGGTGGAGCGCGACGGCAGGGTCTCCAATGTCGAAATTATGAGGGGAGCACACCCTTTGCTTGACGAGGAAGCCGTTCGGGTTCTCGAATCATCTCCCCGCTGGGAACCCGGATTTCACAAAGGAAAGCCGGCCAGGGTACGTTACATGTACCAGTTCAACTTTGTTCTGGAAAAGTACAGACAAAAATAAAGAATGTACTGGTTTGAGCCCCTGTTAACCGGACTTAGTCAAAATACCTGAAGAAAATATCACAAATAGAACAAATTTTAGTAACAAACAGAAGCTTTTGGTCCTAAAAATGACCTGACTCCACATGGATAATTATTTAACGGACTGGTTGAAAAAAATCGGGTTTCAAATCTTTATCCTTCTTATTTTTACCTGCTCACCCGGACTGGATGTTATTGCCGGAACATCAGGGGAGAACGACTATCTATTATATAATCTGAATGTTCACTATGGGGCAATGATGCCACATCACGATTTGCTGGCAATTCTCAACGAAGATAGAATCAAAAGTTTCGACCTGATTGCCTGGTTCAGCCATGCAAACAAGGAGCAAACTAACAACTCAATTCTCGGTGCCGGCTATATTTTCTCCAACCTGGGAAACTATGAGGTGTTCGGTAATATGCATGCTGCCTACATGGGACTATTAAGTCCCCATTTGATTAATAAGATACCTGTCAGGTTTAAAATTGGGCTGGGAGCCGCTTATGCAACAAAAAAACATGACCGGGACAACTATCTTAACTCTGCCATCGGCTCTCATCTCAATGCGTACGGGCGATTATCATTTATTGGAGAAATACCTGTTATTGAGGACAAATGGATTCTCAGACCTGGCATATCATTTCACCATATTTCAAACGGAATCATTGTGGCTCCAAATCAGGGACTGAATTTGCTCACCTTTCATGCCGGTCTCGAGTTCCGTTCCGGCCAAATTCACTCCGGGGCAATGCTCATAAGAAGAGAAAAGAAAATCAGGGAAAGAAACCGGTTTACCTTTATGGTTGCTCCGGGGATTAAACAGGTGCACAAGAGCATGGAGCATCAGATTTTTACCTCGAGCCTTATATTTGATTACAGCTATATTTACCGGCTGGAAAGGAGTATCGGCGTAGGTATCAACTTTTTTTACAATGATACCTGGGCTCATTTCCCCTACAGAACAACAGAACAGGAAGAGCGTCCCGTTCCTTTTCAATCCTCCGTTCATCTCTCTCTGCAACGCGACCAGGGCCCTATTTCATTCATACTCCATCCCGGCTTGTACATATATAAACCCTCTGAAGAAACCCCCGTTTTCACAAATCGCCTGGGTGTAAAGTATTCTTTCAGAAACAATCTGTTGGTTCAGTTTTCCATAAAACACCACTGGTTTGCAATTGCCGACTATTTTGAATGGGGAATTGGCTATGAATTAAATTGGTAGCAGATTTACCGGCTGAAAGCAAAAACACAAAACAGAGATCAATTTTTTATCTTGTCAAAGTAATTTAACCCCTAAATACTTTTTTACCTGCAATATTCATGGATATCGCTCCAAAGGGAGCAGTCACAATAATGCTTAAAACTGCTATCGCAAGTATTAACTCCCCTGCCGGTGCACCTAATGTAAGTGGTATTGAACCTATTGCTGCCTGGACTGTTGCTTTGGGGCTGTAAGCAAGAATGCAAAAGCCCTTTTCTTTTGATGAAAGTTTTGTTTTTATCAATGATAACCACACACCTGCAGATCGTGCTATAAGACCTGTAAAAATTAATCCGGTACCAATTAATCCTGCATCAAGAGCCAGATAAAAATTAACTTCCATACCTACAAGAAAAAAGAGAAATATTTCAGCAAAAACCCACACTTTTTCAAATCTCGCTGAAAGCTCCATTGCCAAACTGGACTTTCGTTCCATAATAATAATGCCAATAACCATAACTCCCAATAGAGAGGAAATGGGGACAATATTTTCCAAAATATCCTCAAGGGATGTAAGAAATATTGCCATAGCCAATATAACCAGGAGTTTTTTAGTATGTCGTATTTTAAATTTCTTAAATAAATAAAGAATTGATAAGCTAACGGTTAATCCTGCTAAAATACCTGTCAATATCGAAAGTGGAATAACAATTAAATGGCCGGCTATATTTAACTGTTCTCCCGTGTAAATACCGGCAAAGCTTGAAAAAATAGTAATAGCCACTACATCATCAATTGAAGCCCCGGCAAGTATCATTGCGGGGATACCTTTTTCCTCGCCTTTCCCACTTTTCATATAGGAGAGCATTTTTGGAACGATTACAGCCGGTGAGACTGCTGCAACAATAAATCCCAGCATGCCTGCCTCTGATATGCTGAGCTCCAGAAAATAACCCGCAACAAGCATAATTGTAAATCCTTCTGCTATAAGTGGTAAAAAACCAAGACGTACAGCAGGCTTGCCGACCATTTTCAGCGCATAACGGTTTAAACCCAATCCTGCTCGCAGCAATATAATTATCAAGGCTATTTTTCTTAGATCTTCTGATAAATTCAGTATTGTTTCATCAATCCAGTCCAATCCATAAGGCCCGATTGCCATGCCAAGAAAAAGTATTCCAAGAAACCCGGGCAACTTAACCTTTACAAAAAGTTGGTGTATAATTATACCCAGTAGTACTATTATTGCTAAGCTTATTGCCATTAAATTTTTCGTTTTAGTTTATAGGATGAAATAAGAAAAACCTTAGCCTTTAAAGATTGAAGCCTTTCCCCAACCTTATTTAATTATTGTGCGGTCAAGGGCCCAATAAATAAAAGGTTAAAACTTTCGCTTAAATCCTTACAACCCTACGAATTGTTTGGTATGCAAAAAAATGGTGTTATAAAAAAGGAATGGGTAGTAATAGAAAATGCCGATGCCATAATTGCTGAATATTTTTTAATTAAACAAAAATAGGAGTCATCAGCAATTATTGCATTTAAGGTGAACTCCATCACCAAAGACGCAAATTTACTTTTTTTATTTAAAATAACCTACAAAAATTTGCAGGGAAACACCAACATCCTTTCCTAAATGTAAAAGCAGACACATACCATTTCTGCTATAAAATACAAATAAATTCAATATTGTATATTCCAGGCGGGTCTTTGTGATGAATTCGTTAACTTGTACCTAGAGGGAATAGGGTAGAGGGGCGATATTCAATAGAAATATTTTCCACCCGTAACATACACTCGACCGTTCAGGCACATTGGCTTCGCCGATCTCAGGCAACAAGTTGCCCTCAATTCAGCTAAAGCTGAACTTTTGTCTGCCCGTTGCTTCGCAACTTTTGCAT
>Ga0207421_10001448_pt1 | contig 30491 bp, 28 predicted proteins | sample SodLakKL_010_SED_4_FD_187542 | JGI IMG/M metagenome (GOLD analysis project Ga0207421, IMG submission 187542) | Alkaline sediment microbial communities from Lake Tanatar, Kulunda Steppe, Russia - 8KL_010_SED (SPAdes) (version 2) | ecosystem: Environmental > Aquatic > Non-marine Saline and...
GCATCAGGCCTGACGAGACCGCAGCGGCACGAGGGGTATGCAAGGCAGGAAAAAGGGTTACAATCGGTTCATCACCAACGAGCAAGGAGCATGTCATGCAAGTCAACATCACCGGCCACCATGTGGAACTGACCGATGCCCTGCGTGGCTATGTGGACGAGAAACTGGCTCGCGTGCAGCGCCACTACGACAACATCACCAATGTGCATGTGACCCTGTCCGTAGAGAAGGAGCGTCAGCACGCCGCCTGCACCCTCCACGCCGCCGGTGCCGATCTGCATGCCGAGGCTCAGGACGTCGATATGTACGCTGCCATCGACGCCCTGGCCGACAAGCTGGACCGCCAGCTGGTCAAGCACAAGGAAAAGACCCAGGCCCGCGCCCAGGGCGCCGGCGCTCGCTGAGCCTGTCATGTCACTGGAAACCATCCTGCCCCCGGAGCGCATCCTGTTCAGTGTCCCCGGGGGCAGCAAGAAGCGGGTGCTGGAGTTCTTCAGCACCTTCATCGCCCAGAATACGCCAAGCCTCGACAGCCAGGAGGTGTTCAGCCGGCTGATCGGTCGTGAGCGCCTGGGCAGTACCGGTATCGGCAACGGAGTGGCCATTCCCCACGCCCGCAGCCCACACTGCAAGGCCCCCATTGCCGGCTTTTTGAAACTGGCTGAGCCGGTGGACTTCGACGCTATCGACGGTGAGCCGGTCGACCTGGTGTTCGTGCTGCTGGTGCCCGAGGAAGCCGAGGACGCCCATCTGGCTCTTCTCGCTCAGGTGGCCGGCGTCATGAACAACGCCGAAACCCGAAGCGGGCTGCGCAAGAGCGAAAGCCAGCGCGAGCTCCATGAACGACTCATCGAGGCGATCCGACGACAGGGGTAGATACCCCGCGGGCCGCCCGGCCAGATCGACGACCAGGAGACCCCCATGCAGCTCGTCATCATCAGCGGTCGTTCCGGCTCGGGCAAGTCGATCGCGCTGCAGGCCCTGGAAGACCTCGGCTACTACGCCATCGACAACCTGCCGGCCATGTTGCTGGGCGCCCTGGTCGACGAACTCAAGGGGCCAGAGTCGCCACGCTCTTCCATTGCCGTCAGTATCGATGCCCGCAACCTGCCTCAGGCACTGCAGCGATTCCCCAGCCTGCTGGAGGAAGTCCGCGTCCGCGGCATCGACTGTCAGGTGATCTACCTGACCACCGATGCCCGCATACTGCTGGAGCGCTACTCGGAAACCCGCCGCCGCCATCCGCTGACCCGTGACAGCGAGATGACCCTGGCCGAGGCGATAGACTCGGAAGAGCTGGCGCTCTCCGGCATCCGCGACCTGGCAGATCTGGTCATCGACACCTCGCGGCTCTCGGTCCACGAGCTGCGCGGCCGTATCGCCGACCAGGTAGCCCGCCATCAGCCCGATCAGCTCACCCTGACCATCGAATCCTTCGGCTTCAAGCGAGGGGTCCCGCTGGACGCCGACCTGGTGTTCGACGCCCGCTGTCTGCCCAATCCCTACTGGGATCCGCAGCTGCGTGCCAGCACCGGCCGTGACCCGGAGGTCATCGCTTTCCTGGAGGGCTATGCGCTGGTCGACGAGATGCGCCGCGATATCCACGGCTGGGTAGAGCGCTGGCTGCCCGCGTACCTGGCCAGCCACCGCAGCTACCTCACGGTGGCGATCGGCTGTACGGGCGGCCAGCATCGCTCGGTCTACCTGGCGGAGCGCCTGGCCGCCAGCCTGGCCGTCACCCACCCCATGGTCCGGCTGCGTCACCGCGAACTGGGCATCCATGACTCCCCGCCCCCACCGCCGGATCCGGCGGCTGTCGTCACACCTCATCAAGGACGTTGAGCGTGCCGCAACGCAAGTTGACCCTGACCAACCGGCGTGGCCTGCATGCCCGCGCCGCCACCAAGCTGGTGCAGTGCTGCCAGCCATTCGACGCCTGCATCAGCGTGGCCAACGGCCCGCTTCAGGGCGACGCCGCCAACATCATGTCGCTGCTCATGCTGGCGGCTCCCTGCGGCACCGAGCTCACGATCAGCGCCGAAGGCGAGGACGCCGAGGCGGCGCTGGATGCCGTGCAGGCGCTCTTCGAGGCCCGTTTCCACGAGGATGAGTGAGCAGCAGCGTCAGCTGCCTGCCACCGTCATCTCGTCGATCAGCCAACTGCCGGTGTGGATGCTGCCACGGGTATCGGTGTCGCTGCCCACGCCGGCCAGGCCCTTGAACATCGCCTCCAGGTTGCCGGCGATGGTGAACTCCTCCACGGGATGCTGGATCCTGCCGTCTTCCACCCAGAAGCCCGCCGCCCCGCGGGAATAGTCTCCGGTCACGGGATTGACCCCTTGCCCCATCAGCTCGGTGATCAACACCCCGCGCCCCATGCGGGCGAGCAGCTCGTCGCGAGATTCCAGCGGCGCGGTGAGGCGCAGGTTGCGCGCACCGCCGGCGTTGGCGGTCGTCTGCATGCCCAGGCGCCGGGCGCTGTAGGCGGAGAGCATGTAGCTGGCCAGGCGGCCATTCTCGATGAAGACGTTGTCGCGGGTCTGCACCCCGTCGCCGTCGAAGGGCGAACTGGCCATGGCCCCTCTCTCCATGGGTCGCTCCTGGAGGCTGAACCACTCGGGGAAGAGCCCGTCGCCGAGCCGGTCGCAGAGGAAGGAGGCCTGGCGATAGAGGGCACCGCCGGCGATGGCGCCCATCAGCGAGCCGATCAGGCCCCCTGCCAGGGCCGGGTCGAACAGCACCGGCAGTCGCCCGGTGGCCGGACGACTGGCCCCCAGACGGCGCAGGGTGCGCTCGGCGGCGTTCTCGCCGACCCGCTCAGGCGCCAGCAGGTCGCGAGGATGGCGGGCGCTGGTGTAGTCATAGTCGCGCTGCATGCCATTTTCGTCCTCGGCGATCAGCATGCAGGAGAGCGAGTGGCGGCTGCCGCGCTGACTGCCCAGGAAGTCATGGCTGTTGGCGTAGACGCGCACCCCCTCCCCGGTAGATAGCGAGGCGCCGTCGGAGCTCAGGATACCCGGGCGGCGGCGACCGGCAGACTCGCAGGCCAGTGCCAGCTCGATGGCCTGCTCGGTGGTCAGGGCCCAGGGATGGTGGACGTCGAGGTCGGGCAGCTCACGGGCCATCAGCTCGGCATCCGCCAGCCCCGACGCGGGGTCCTCGCCGGTATGGCGAGCGATCGCGATGGCCTTCTCCACCACCGCGCGGATCGACGCCTCCCCGGCGTCGGTGGAGGAGGCGCTGCCCTTGCGCTTGCCCACGTGAACCGTTACGGCGATGCCCTGGTCCCGGGAGAGCTCCACTGTCTCCACCTCGCCCTCGCGCACGCTCACCCCGACGCCCTGATCCACGCTGGCGCCCACCTCGCAGGCGTCGGCGCCAAGCCGACGGGCCAGTTCCAGGGCCATCTGGGCTCGGGTCTCCAGCAGTATCTGCTGGGCAGGGGCATCGAATGCCTGTGTCATGGGTCTCTCCTAGTGATGTTGCGCTCAAGCCCGCCGCCGCGGGCTGGTATACTGTGCGGATTCTCTAGCCTCAACCATGGATGCGGCATGTCCCAGGATTCCCCCCGCGAGCTACTCGCTCAGATCACGCTGTCGGACGATGAGCCCGTCAGCAAGTCCCAGCTCAAGCGTGAAATGCACGCCCTGCAGGCGCTCGGCGAGGCGATCATCGCCATGACGCCGGGCGAACGGGCCCGCTTCCCCCTCTCCGACGACATGCTGGCCGCCGTGGAGGAGACCTCGCGAATCCGCTCCCACGAGGGCCGCCGACGCCACATGCAGTACGTGGGCAAGGTCATGCGCCGCGAGGATCTCGAGGCGATCAAGGCCGTCTATGACGAGCTCGAAAAGGAGACGCTGCGCCGCGACCACGCCTTCCACCGCCTGGAGTCGTGGCGGGATCGTCTCCTCGACGAGGGCGATGAGGCCCTGGAGGCCTTCATCGACGACTACCCCGACGTCGATCGCCAGACGCTTCGCCAGCTGATCCGCAACGCCCAGCGCGAACGCGAGAGGGACAAACCCCCGGCCAGCGCGCGCAAGCTGTTCAAGCTGATCCGCGATACTGCTGGGCTATAACGCCGCTCGGGGCGGATCCGGGGGCAGGCCTGCCCCCCTCTCGATCAGGACGCCGTGCCGCCCACCGTCAGCTCGTCGAGCTTGAGGGTGGGCTGGCCCACCCCCACCGGCACGCCCTGGCCTTCCTTGCCGCAGACGCCGATGCCGGTATCCAGCTCCATGTCGTGGCCGATCATCGACACCCGACCCATGGCTTCGGGGCCGTTGCCGATCAGGGTCGCGCCCTTCACCGGGGCGGTAATCCTGCCATCCTCCACCAGGTAGGCTTCGCTGGCCGAGAAGACGAACTTGCCCGAGGTGATATCGACCTGGCCGCCGCCGAAGCTCACCGCATAGAGACCGCGCTTGACGCTCTTGAGGATGTCCGCGGGGTCGTCCTGCCCGGCCAGCATGACGGTGTTGGTCATGCGCGGCATGGGCAGGTGGGCGAAGGACTCGCGACGGGCGTTGCCGGTCGGCGCCATCCCCATCAGCCGAGCGTTGAGCTTGTCCTGCATGTAGCCGGTGAGTATGCCGTCCTCGATCAGGGGGGTGTACTGCCCCGGGGTGCCCTCGTCGTCGATGGTCATGGAACCACGCCGGTCGACCAGGGTGGCATCGTCCACCACGGTGACGCCCTTCGCCGCGACCCGTTGGCCCATGCGCCCGGCAAAGGCCGAACTGCCCTTGCGGTTGAAGTCACCTTCCAGGCCGTGGCCCACCGCCTCGTGGAGCAGGATGCCGGGCCAGCCCGGCGCCAGCACGACCGGCAACTGGCCGGCCGGGGCGTCGATGGCCTCCAGGTTCACCAGCGCCTGACGCACCGCCTCCTTCGCGAAGCGCTCGGCCACGCCCTCGTCGCGCAGCCGCGCCATGGGGTAGCGACCGCCGCCTCCGGCGCTGCCCCGCTCGCGGCGGCCATTTCGCACCACGATCACGCTGACGTTGAAGCGCACCAGAGGCCGGATATCCGCCGCCAGGGTGCCGTCGCTGGCGCGCACCAGCACCACCTCGTGCACGCCGGATAGGGAGGCACTGACCTGGCTCACCGCCGGATCGGCGGCCCGGGCCACCCGGTCAGCCTCCTTGAGCAGGGCGATCTTCTCCTCGGCACTCAGTCCGGTGAGCGGGTCGACGCCGCCATAGCGGGACGCTCCCTGCACCACCACCCGCGGCGCCACCGCCAGGCTCGCGCCGCTGCGTACGATGCCGGAAGCGGTGCGTCCGGTCTCGGCCAGGGCGTCGGCGGTGATCTGGTTGGAGTAGGCGAAGCCGGTCTTCTCGCCGGCCAGCGAGCGTACGCCCACTCCGCCATCGATGTTGTAGCTCCCCTCCTTGACTTCACCGTCTTCCAGCACCCAGCCCTCATGCCAGCTGCGCTGGAAGTAGAGATCGGCGTAGTCGACCCCGGGGCCCAGAGCATGGCCGAGGCCGAGATCCAGGTCGTCGAGGGTCAGCCCCCCGGGGGTGAGGAGATAGCTGGCAGCTTCGTCGAGCATGCTAGATCGGGATTCAGTCATTCGGCACTTTCCACTGAGATCTCGGGCGAGGTCCAGGGACCCCGCACGCGATAATGAATTCGGGTCACACGGTCGATGGCGTCGCCAAACAGGCGGTCGGCGATGAACAGAGCCCCGCCCACCACAGGCGCGCCGGCGATGACTGCTGCCAGAGGCAGATTGCGACTGATGGGTACCGTGACCTCCAGCCGCTGGTCCAGTTCCCGGCGCGCCAGGTCAACGCGTCCATCCAGGGTGAAACGGGTCGCCGGCCCCTCGACCACCAGCGGCCCTCGGGTCTCCAGTATCCCACCATACAGGGTCGCCGCTCCGCTGACACGATCGAAGGCGGTGCCCTGGCCGGTCACGTCGGAGAAGTCCAGACGCAGGCGGCGCACCAGGTTATCGACGTTGAGCAGGCCCACCAGCCGGGCAGGGGTCGAGGCGACGTTGACAAAGCGCCCGTCACGCAGTTCCGCCTCGACGCTACCCCGGGAGCGCTCGAGGGCGAACTGCCAGGGCGCGCCCGGCCAGGCCAGCTGACTGGTCACCCGCGTCTCGGCGCTGCGGATCACTGCGGTCTGGCCCAGCCGTTCCATGGCCGTGCCCAGGTCCCGCCCGTCCAGGTCGAGCCGCGCCCGGGAGAGGGTGTCGGCGTCCCCGGCGGCCTCCCAGACCAGCTCGCCTCGGGCGCTGATCTGGCCCAGGGTCAGGCCCAGCGGTGATACGGTGAGGCGCTCCGGCGTAGCCTGCCAGCGAGCGGTAAAGGGCCCCAGACGCTGGCCGCCGCGCTCGATGTCGGCAATGCGCAGGCGGCCATCGGGCAGCCCCCCCACCCAGCCGGGCAGCGGCGCCGGATCGGGCGGGATGGCGATCTCGTCGAGCAGCGATCCCACGGCCCCGGGCTGCGGCGTCAGGCCGTCCAGGGAGAGGCGCATCAGGCTGATGTCCAGGGGCTCGGCGAGGCCGGGCCGATAGTCGAGCTGCCCGTCCAGCAGACTGCCATCCAGCGCCAGACGCCAGCCGCCCCCTGATAGGGAGCGGCCCTCGGCGGCGAGCGACCCGATGCAGCGCCCATCGCTGACCAGGCAGTCGGTGACCAGACGCAGCTCACGGAGGATACCGGGACCATCGCCGCCGGCGAGGCCGCCGAGCCCGCCCAGGGCCTCGGCCCAGGCCACCGGGTCCAGACGCGGCTGATAGGCATCGACCCACCACCCTTCTCCCTGGGGCCAACCCGAGGTGGGCGGGCGTCCCAGCCAGAGTTGCCCTTGGCCCGGCCCGGGACCGGGCCGGGACCGCCAGCGCAGCGACAGCACATCCCCCAGCCCCCCCTCGAGGCGCCCCTCGGTGAGGTCCATGTCGACCCTCAGCGGCAGGCGCTCGCCGCCGGCCTTGCCCAGCGGTGCCGGCAGGTCCATGGCCAGTCCCTCCAGGGTGCTGTCGAGCCGCAGGCGCGTGGACGCCTCGCCGATGGCAAGTCTGCCCTGCCAGGGGAAGCGGCCGGCGAGCCTCGCCTCGAGGGCCGGGAACTTCGCCCAGCGCGCCAGGGCGGAGGCCTCGGCCCTGCCGGAGAGGTCCAGGCTCCCTGCCAGGGTATCGATCTCGGCACTCACCGGACCGCCCAGCAGTTGGCCCTCGATACGCCCCTGAAGACCGCCCTCCTCGTCACGCTGTTGCCACGCCAACGGTCCGGAGAGGTCGCGAAAGATCAGGCCGAGTGGAAGGTACTCGAGCCGCGGGAAGGCAACCTGGGTATCGATGGCCACCTCGAGCCCCTCGGGCTCTCCCAGGGGCAGCGCCAGGGCGAGTCGGCCCTCGACGCTGCCCTGGGCCTGCCAGTCGGCGACGGCCTCGATGCCCTCCACCGGCATGGCCAGCAGGTAGCGGCGCAGCGCCTCGGCGGAAGCGACGAGTTCGCCCTCCACCTCGAGGTGCTCGTCGACCAGGCGCACGCGGCCATCGCGGGCTATCACTCCCAGGCTCTCGGCCCGCTTAAGGGTCGCCTCGAGGGTAGTGTCCTGCAGGGAGAGCCGGCCCTCGACATTCGTCAGGACCGGCCAGGCCGGATCGAAGGCGAGTCGCCCCTCCTCGATGGCCATCTCCAGGCCGAAGCTCGGATCGATGCGCTCGGCGCCACCGGCCAGCGGCACGTGCAGACGCAGCGAGCCCTGGGGGACCCGGCCAGCGACGCCATCGAGCCATTCGCGCAGCCCGTCGTCGAGAATCCCCACCGGGAGCCAGGTCGCCAGGGGCGATTCGACGGCGTCAACGCCCGTGAAGCCCAGCGAGAGGCCGAACCCGCCGCGCTGATCGCCCCCCACGGCAAGGCCAAATCCGCCCGTCACCTCGGCGCCCTTCCAGCCCACCTGCAGTTCTCGGCCGCTGACCAGGGTGCGCGGCCCGTCATAGGCCCAGGTCACCTCCCCGCTGGCATGATCCAACTCCATGGAGTCGGCGAACAGCGCGGGGAAGGTCAGGGTAGCCCCCTGAGCGCCGGCGAAGCGGACCCGACCGGTCAGGTCGCGAGCCTCGACCCACATGTCCAGGGGGCCACCCCCCGGCGCCTGACCCCAGGGGGAGACCTCCACCCCGCTCAGCGCCGCCTGCGCCAGCCACTGGCCATCGCGATGGCCCAGACGAAAGCCGTTGACCTGTCCACGGGGGTCCAGGGTATCGACCACTCGGGCCAGGGCCTCGGGCAGCGGCACCCGATGACGCCAGGCGGCAAGCGATCCCAGGTCGAAGCCGCTGGTGTTCAGCCACCAGCCGTCGCTATCGCCGACGAGCTGCCAGCGGCGCGGCAGCGCCGGCCCCCAACGGGGCTCCAGGGCGTCGGGTTCGGACGATTCCGGGCTCACCGCATCGGCCTCTAACCAGGCCTGCCAGCCATCCACGCCGCGCAGCCACTGACCTCGCCCCGCAACCTCGGTAAGCTCGACGACGTGGCGATCGCCGCTGTCGTCGGCATGGCTCACTGCCAACCGATCGATGCTCAGGTCCAGGCGTGCATCGGCCAGCTCGCCCCGGTGCCAGCGGCCCCACAGGCGCGCCCGACCGCTGGATTCATCCAGGCGCAGGGGCTCATTTCGCCCCAGCACCCCCACCAGACTGATCAGGCTGTCGAGCCGCATGTCGGCCTGCAGGGCAGCGCTGAAATCGCGGAACCCCGTGGGACCGGGCAGCACCTCCAGGGCCACCTGCATCGCGGCGTCGGGGGCCCCCTCGAGGCGAATCTCCCCCTCCAGCTGGGCACGTCGATCGTCGCCGGTCATCAGCAGCCGCGGCGCCTCGAGCACTACCCGCTGCTCACGGCCATGCAGCACCAGGCGCAGATCCTCGACCCAGGCGCGCTGGCGCAGCAGCACCCCGACCCAGAAGTCGAGACGCTCCAGATCGAGTTCGCCGGTAGGCTGGAGTTCGGGGGGCAGTTCGGCCGGATCGGGCCAGTGCCAGACACCCTCGGGGGTCTGGTAGAGGTGCAGCGTCACCCCGCTGAGCCGCGCGTCCTCCACCACCGGCACCCCGGCGCGCAGAGTGGCCAGGGTGTCCAGGCGCAGGTAGCCACCCTCTACCTCCAGCAGCGGCACCCCACGTTCATGGGTACGGATGCTCAATGCGTCCAGGGAGACCATCGGGTCGAGGCCGGCCAGGCGGGTGTCCAGCTCGGCGATGCGCACCTCGGCGCCGAAACGCACCGAGAGCAGCGACTCCAGATTCGGCGTGAGGGCGTCGGCCAGCGCCAGCGCCAGGCGCAGTGCCAGCAGCAGGATGGCCAGCGATGCCAGCAGCAGCGCCACCAGGGTCAGGCTCCAGCGCGTCACCACACGAATCGGAGACATGGGGTCACATCAGCACGATGTCGTACTGCTCCTGAGAGTAGTGGGTCTCCACCTGGAAGCGGATCGGCTTGCCGATGAACTCCTCCAGGTCGGCCACCGCGGCAGATTCCTCGTCGAGCAGGCGGTCGACCACCGCCTGGGCCGCCAGCACCATGTAGGTCTCGGCGCTGTAGGCGCGCTCCTCGCGCAGGATCTCGCGGAAGATCTCGTAGCAGACCGTTTCCGGGGTCTTCAGGGTGCCGCGCCCCCCGCAGGTGGGGCAGGGCTCACAGAGGGTCTGTTCCAGGCTCTCGCGCGTGCGCTTGCGCGTCAGCTGGACCAGCCCTAGCTCGGTGACGCCCGTGCATTTGGTCTTGGCGTGGTCGCGCTCCAGCGACTTCTCGAGCACCCGCAGCACCTGGCGCTGGTGCTCGGTATCCTCCATGTCGATGAAGTCGATGATGATGATGCCCCCCAGGTTGCGCAGCCTGAGCTGGCGGGCAATGGCGGTGGCGGCCTCGAGGTTGGTCTTGAAGATGGTCTCCTCGAGGTTGCGGTGCCCCACGTAGCCGCCGGTGTTGACGTCGATGGTGGTCATCGCCTCGGTGGGGTCGATCACCAGGTAGCCGCCGGACTTGAGCTGAACCTTTCGCCCCAGGGCCTTCTGGATCTCGTCCTCGACGCTGAAGAGGTCGAAGATCGGCCGCTCACCGGCATAGTGCTCGATGCGATTCACCGCGCCGGGCATGAACTCCTCGGCGAACTCGATCAGCTTGACGTGGTTCTCCCGGGAGTCGATGCGCACCTTCTCGATGTCGTCGCGCATCACATCGCGCAGGATGCGCATGAACAGCGGAAGATCATCATAGATGACGCTGGGTGCCCCGGCGGTAATCTTGCGTTCACTGACCTTGCGCCACAGGCGCAGCAGGAAGTGCATGTCCGCGAAGAGCTCCTCCAGCCCCACTCCCTCGGCGGCGGTGCGAACGATGAAACCGCCGCTCACCTCCAGGCTCTGCCCCTCCTGGGCCTCCTCGATCAGGCCACGCAGGCGCGCACGCTCGCGCTCGTCCTCGATGCGCTGCGAGACCCCATGATGAGGCGCATCGGGCATGTAGACCAGGTAGCGAGACGGCACCGACAGGTGGGTGGTGAGCCGGGCACCCTTGGAGCCGATGGGATCCTTGGTGACCTGCACCACCAGCGCCTGCCCCTCATGGAGAAGATGGCCGATGGAGAGCTGCTCCTCGGTCGGCGTACCCGGGGGCATCACCTCGTGGGCGTGGATGAAGGCGGCTCGGTCAAGCCCGATATCGACGAACGCCGCCTGCATCCCGGGCAGCACCCGCACCACCTTGCCCTTGTAGATATTGCCGACGATGCCGCGTCGCCGGGAGCGCTCGACGAAGGCCTCCTGCAATACGCCGTTTTCTACCACGGCGACGCGGGTCTCCATGGGCGTCAGGTTGATCAGTACTTCGCCGCTCATGCGGAAGTCCTTGTCCAGAATGCTTTACGTCCATTATGCCATAGTGTCATCAGCCCAAGGCATTGCTGACAGGCCGGGGCTCAACTCAGTGCTCCGCCCCAGACCGCCACCCCCTGGCGACGCAGCAGCGCGGCGGTCTCGAACAGCGGCAGCCCCACCACCGCCGAGTGGCTGCCCTCGAGTCGCTCGACGAACACCGCCGCCAGCCCCTGGATGGCATAGCCTCCCGCCTTGTCGACAGGCTCACCGCTGGCCCAGTAGGCGGTGATTTCCTCCTCGGTGATCTCGCGCATCGTCACCCGGGTGGTGACACAGGCCGCCAGCACACCCGCGGGGCCGCTCACCGCCACCGCGGTGAGCACCTCATGGGCGCGCCCGGCAAGATGGCGCAGCATGCTCGCGGCGTGCTCGCGCCCCTCCGGCTTGCCGAGAATCTCGCCATCGCAGACCACCGCGGTATCAGAGCCCAGGGTGGGCAGCGTCGTGAGGCCCGCGCCCGCCAGGGCCTTCTCGCATGCCAGGCGGCTCACGTAGGCCACGGCATCCTCGTCGGGCAGCGGCGTCTCGTCGATGTCCAGCGGCCGCACCTCGACGACCACCCCGATGGAGGCCAGCAAGTCGCGGCGACGAGGCGACGCGCTCGCCAGGCAGAGCACGGGGCGGGTGGCGTCGAACGGGGTAGCGTCAGTCCCGGTGGTGTCGGACATGGTGATGGCTCCGGATCAGTCGCGGGCCAGGCGCCGCCCCAGGGCCTCGAACAGGGTGGCAAGCCACGGCCAGAGCACGGCGCCGATCAGCGACGGCAGCAGGAAGGAGAGATGGATGGAGAAGGGCCCAAGCAGGGTCCGCAGCCACTGTTCGGCCAGCTGAACGGTGCCGAGCAGCACCAGGATGAGTATCGCCTGCTGGACCAGGGAGTAGGCGCGGAAGCGCGGATAGACCAGCGCGCAGAGGAAGGCCAGCAGCGAGAGGATCAGGGCGTTCTGCCCCAGGGTGGCGCCCTCGATCAGGTCGAGGAGGATGCCCAGCGCAAAGCCGTGAAAGACACCCACCCGGTGCGGCGCCTTCATGCACCAGTAGATCAGCATCAGGCCCAGCCAGTCGGGGCGCCAGATCTGCCATCCGTCGGCCAGCGGCATCACCTGCAGGCAGAGCGCCAGCAGCAGCGACAGCCAGATCCACGGCATGGCCAGGTTGGCAGAAGACGGTACGGCCATCAGCGGGCCTCCGCGTCGGCGGGCAGGCCGATCAGGGACCGCGCCGCCTCAACGGCCTCGGGGGTAAGATCGAGGTCCCAGGCCACCTCATCTGCCTCCCTGGCCGCCGGCGGGAAGAGCAGCAGGAAGTGGCGCGAGCGCTGCAGCTGGGCCACCGGGGTGGCGGTGACCCGGGCGAAGGGCTGGCCGGGGTCATGCACCACCTCGGCGACCCTCGCCACCGGATAGCCTGGCGGGAAGCGGCCGGCCAGTCCCGAGGTGACCAGCAGGTCGCCCTTGCGAATGTCGGCGGTGTCGGGCACATGCAGCACCGTGAGCGCATCGTAGCGGCCGCTGCCCTGAACGATGAAGCGCAGACCGTTGCGGTTGACCTGAACCGGCAGCGCATGACTGGCGTCGGCCACCATCAGCACTCGGCTGGAGTAGGCCGATACCGCCGTGACCTGCCCCACCAGCCCCGAGGCATCCATTACCGGCTGGCCCACATAGACGCCGTTGCGTCGACCGCGATCGATCACCATCTGATGGGCGAAGGGGTCCGGATCCAGGGAGAGCAGTTCGGCGGTGATGAAGGGGACCTCATTCTGGTCCGACGCCGAGAGCAGTTCGCGCAGACGCACGTTCTCGGCGGTGAGGCTGGCCATGTGCTGCACCCGGTGGGAAAGGGTCAGGATCTGCTCGCGCAAGCGACGATTTTCCTCCAGCAGGGCGCGCTGGTCGGAGAGCGCCAGCGACCCCCAGGTGAGGACATTGCTGGGCATGCTCACCGCCCACTGCACGGGGGCCACCAGGGTAGAGAGCTGTGCACGCACCGCTTCCATGCGCGTGAAGCGCGTATCGACGAACATCAGGGCCGACGCTAGCAGCACGCACAGGAAAAAACGATAGCCGGGAAGCGATCCGTGGGAAAACAGCGGCTTGATAGGGAGCCCCCCGGTCAGTCGCTGGAGAGCAGTTCGAAGGTATGCTGGTCGATCATTTCCAGCGCCTTGCCGCCGCCGCGCGCCACGCAGGTCAGCGGATCCTCGGCGACGATTACCGGCAGGCCGGTCTCCTCGGCGATCAGCTTGTCCAGATCGCGCAGCAGGGCACCGCCGCCGGTCAGCACAAGACCACGCTCGGCGATATCCGAGGCGAGTTCCGGCGGCGACTGCTCCAGGGCGTTCTTGACCGCCGTGACGATGGAGGCCAGGGTCTCCTGCAGGGCATCGAGAATCTCATGGGAGTTGAGCGTAAAGCTGCGCGGAATGCCCTCGGCCAGGTTGCGGCCGCGCACATCGATCTCGCGCAGCTCGCCGCCCGGGTAGGCACAGCCGATCTCTTCCTTGATGCGCTCGGCGGTGGCCTCGCCGATCAGGCTGCCGTAGTGGCGACGCACATAGGCGATGATCGCCTCGTCGAAGCGATCGCCGCCGACGCGGATCGATTCGGAATAGACAATGCCGTTGAGGGAGATGATGGCGATCTCGCTGGTACCACCGCCGATATCCACCACCATGGAGCCCTGGGCCTCATCGACCGGCAGGCCGGCACCGATGGCGGCCGCCATGGGCTCCTCGATCAGGAACACCTCGCGGGCGCCGGCGCCCTCGGCGGACTCCTTGATGGCGCGTCGCTCCACCTGGGTCGACATGCAGGGCACGCAGACCAGCACCCGCGGACTGGGGGTGAGGAAGGTGCTCTGATGAACCTTGCGGATGAAGTGCTGAAGCATCTGCTCGGTGACGGTGAAATCGGCGATGACGCCGTCCTTCATCGGGCGGATGGCGGTAATGTTGCCCGGGGTGCGGCCGAGCATGCGCTTGGCATCGGCACCCACCGCGGCAACGCTGCGCATGTTGCCCGACTGGCGGATGGCCACAACGGATGGCTCATCTAGCACGATGCCACGACCGCGCACGTAAATCAGCGTGTTGGCGGTTCCCAGGTCGATCGACAGATCGCTGGAGAACAGCCCCCTCAAACGTTTGAACATGGAAGTCGTTACCTAGTGCAGTCCGGGAACCCTGTGCGGAGGCAAACGGTATCACCACGGCCCCCCGGCAGCAAGCAGAGCCCGCGAGCCCCGCGTCTCACGGGCCTGCCCGCGGGTCGCGGTATGTGGTACCTTTTGCGGCCTGTTTTCCCTTCGAGGACATCACGACCATGGCGCTTGAACACGCTGACGTGCTCAGGGCCGCGCACCTCGCCCGGCTCGGCCTGAGCGACGAGGACGCCGCCCACTACCTGGACGACCTCGGCCGTATCCTTGAGATGGTCGACCAGCTACAGGCACTCGATACCCAGGGCGTACCCCCCCTGGCCCATCCCCTCGATGCCACCCAGCGGCTGCGTGCCGACGAGGTGACCGAGACCGATCAGCGCGACCGCTTCCAGCGCTGTGCCCCGGCGGTGGAACAGGGCCTCTACCTGGTCCCCCGCGTGGTCGAATAAGCCTTCCCGACGGAGCCCCCGGCCCATGCATGACAAGACACTGAGCGAACTGGCTGTGGCCCTGACGGCCGGCGAGTTCACCAGCCGCGAGCTGACGGAACACCAGCTCGCGCGCATCAAGCGCCTCGACGGCGAGATCAACAGCTTCATCACCGTGACCCCGGAGCAGGCCCTATCCGCCGCCGACGCCGCCGATGCCGCCCGGGCGAAGGGCGAGGCCGGCCCGCTGTCCGGACTGCCGCTGGCCATCAAGGACCTGTTCTGTACCGAGGGGGTATTGACCACCGCCGGGTCGAAGATGCTCGGCAACTTCGTCTCCCCCTACGACGCCACCGTAGTGGAGAAGCTCAAGGCGGCGGGTATGGTCAGCCTCGGCAAGACCAACATGGACGAGTTCGCCATGGGCTCGTCCAACGAGAACAGCGCCTTCGGCCCGGTCACCAACCCCTGGGACGCCGCGGCGGTACCCGGCGGTTCCTCCGGCGGCAGCGCCGCCGCCGTGGCCGCGGGCCTCGCTCCCGCGGCGCTCGGCACCGACACCGGCGGCTCGATCCGCCAGCCGGCCGCCTTCTGCGGCATCACCGGCCTCAAGCCCACCTACGGCCGGGTGTCACGCTACGGCATCATCGCCTACGCCTCCAGCCTCGACCAGGCCGGCCCCATGGCGCGCACCGCCAGGGACTGCGCCCTGCTGCTCAACGCCATCGCCGGCCCCGACCCCCGCGACTCCACCAGCGTGGCCCGAGGAGTGCCGGACTATACCGAGGAGCTCGACGCCCCGCTCTCCGGCCTCAAGATCGGTCTGCCCCGGGAGTACTTCGGCGACGGCCTGGACCCCCAGGTGGAGGCCGCGGTGCGCGAGGCGGTCAAGGTCTATGAGTCGCTGGGCGCCACGGTGCGTGAGGTGAGTCTGCCCCACACCCACTACGCCATCCCGGCCTACTACGTCATCGCCCCGGCGGAGGCTTCCTCGAACCTGTCGCGCTACGACGGCGTTCGCTTCGGCCACCGCTGCCAGGCCCCCAGCGACCTGATCGACCTCTACAAGCGCTCCCGCGCCGAGGGTTTCGGCGAGGAGGTCCAGCGGCGCATCCTGATCGGCACCCACACCCTCTCCGAGGGCTTCTTCGACGCCTACTACACCAAGGCGCAGCAGGTGCGTCGGCTGATCCGCCAGGACTTCCTCGACGCCTTCGAGGAGGTGGACGTACTGATGGGCCCGGCTTCCCCCACCCCGGCCTTCGACCTGGGCGCCAACAAGGACCCGGTCTCCATGTACCTGCAGGACATCTACACCATCGCCGTTAATCTGGCCGGCATCCCCGGCATCAGCGTGCCGGCAGGCTTCGTCGGCAACCGTCCCGTGGGCCTGCAGATACTGGGCACCCACTTCACCGAGACACGGCTGCTCAACGTCGCCCACCAGTTTCAGCAGGCCACCGACTGGCACCTGCGTCGTCCCGCGCTTGTCGAGGAGACCACCTGATGCAATGGGAAACCGTGATCGGGCTGGAAGTGCACGTCCAGCTTGCCACCCAGTCCAAGATCTTCTCCGGGGCCTCCACCGCCTTCGGTGCCGCGCCCAACACCCAGGCGTGTGCCGTGGACCTTGGCATGCCCGGGGTGCTGCCGGTGCTCAACGAGCAGGCGGTGGCCATGGCCGTGCAGTTCGGCCTGGCGATCCACGCCGAGATTCCCGAGGTCTCGGTATTCGACCGCAAGAACTACTTCTACCCGGACCTCCCCAAGGGCTACCAGACCAGCCAGATGTATCACCCCATCGTCGGCGCCGGCGAGGTGGAGATCAGCCTCGATGATGGCGCCACCCGACGGGTTCGGGTGCACCACGCCCACCTGGAAGAGGACGCCGGGAAGTCGCTGCACGAGGACTTCCACGGCATGACCGGCATCGACCTCAACCGGGCCGGCACGCCGCTGCTGGAGATCGTCTCCGAGCCGGACATGCGTTCGGCCAAGGAGGCCGCCGCCTACCTCAAGGCGATCCACTCCATCGTGACATACCTGGGCATCTCGGACGGCAACATGGCCGAGGGCTCGATGCGCTGCGACGTCAACGTCTCGGTGCGCCCGGTGGGTCAGGCCGAATACGGCACCCGTGCCGAGGTCAAGAACGTCAACTCCTTCCGCTTCGTGGAGCGCGCCATCGAGTTCGAGGTGGAGCGCCAGGTCGAGCTCCTGGAAGACGGCGGCACGGTGGTCCAGGAGACCCGCCTCTTCGATCCCGAGCGCGACGAGACCCGCAGCATGCGCACCAAGGAGGAGGCCAACGACTACCGCTACTTCCCCTGCCCGGACCTGCTGCCGGTGGTGCTCGACCGCGCCTATGTCGACCACCTGCGCGGGGCCCTGCCGGAACTGCCCGACGAGAAGCGCGCCCGCTTCCAGTCGGCGCTGGGGCTCTCCCCCTATGACGCCGGCGTGCTCTCCGCGACCCGCGAGATGGCCGAGTTCTTCGAGGAGGTCAAGGACACCTGCGGCGACGCCAAGCTCGCCGCGAACTGGGTGATGGGTGAGCTTGCCGGGGCGCTGAACCGCGAGGGTCTGCCGGTCTCCGACAGCCCGGTCACGGCCCGCCAGCTCGGCGAGCTGGTCGCCCGGGTGATGGATGACACCATCAACGGCAAGGCCGCCAAGCAGGTGTTCCAGGCACTGTGGAACGGCCAGGGGCAGAGCGCCGACGAGGTGATCGAGGCCAAGGGGCTCGAGCAGGTCACCGACAGTGGCGCCATCGAGGCGATGATCGACCGGGTGATCGCGGACAGCCCCGCCCAGGTGGCCCAGTACCGCGATGCCGAGCCCGACAAGCGTGGCAAGATGATCGGCTACTTCGTGGGCCAGGTGATGAAGGCCTCCCGCGGTACCGCCAATCCCCAGCAGGTCAATCAGCTGCTCAAGGAGAAGCTGGACGCCCTGTGTTGAACCGCTGCTGATCGGCGACCGAAGACCAAGGAGGAGGCACCATGGCCGATGACGTGGGCGAGCGACTGCGCGCCCTGCGCACCCTGCGCGGCATCTCCCAGCGGGAGCTGGCCAAGCGCTGCGGCGTCACTCACTCCAGCCTGTCGCTCATCGAGCAGGGCAAGGTGAGCCCCTCGGTCAGTTCGCTGAAGAAGATCCTCGACGCCATCCCCATGAGCGTCGGGGACTTCTTCACCATGGACCTGGAGAACGGTCGGCGGGTGTTCTACTCGGCCGACGACCTGGCCGACGTGGGTTCGGGCGACGTCATCTACAAGCTGGTGGGCGCCGATCGCCGCGATCGCGCACTCTCCTTCATGGTCGAAACCTATCCTCCCGGTGCCGATACCGGACGCGAGATGATCGCCCATCAGGGCGAGGAGGCCGGCGTGGTGCTGGAGGGGGAGATCGAGATCACCATCGGTGCAGACGCACGCTTGCTGGGACCCGGCGAGGCCTACTATTTCGAAACCAACGTGCCCCACCGCTTTCGTAACCTCGGCGAAGCCCCCTGCCGCCTGGTGAGCTGCGCCACCCCCGCCCGGGCCTTCTGAGGTCACACGGCGTCACTTCTTCTTGTGCTTCTCGATCTCGGCGCGCAGCGCCTCCGCTTCCTCGGTGAGCGAGGCGTTGGCGCGCATGTCGCCGTTGCGGGCGGCATGCATCGCCTGCTCCAGCTTGCGCTCGTATTCCTTCTGCAGCTTCTTGGTCGGGTCGCTATTGAACAGTCCGAACATGGCCATGGCTCCTGTCGTGTAGATGTCAGGTTAGGCTACTCTCCACGACGGCAAAAAGCTATGCAATAGCTGTACAATTAATTTATCTCGTACATTAAAGCAGCGAGGCCGGCGCCTGGGCGCCGGCCTCGTCGTCTGGCCTGAGGCCGCCGGGTCAGGTGGTCAGAGAGATCCATACCGCCTTGAGCTCGGAGTACTCCTCAAGGGAGTGGTGGGACTTGTCGCGCCCGTTACCGGACTGCTTGACCCCGCCGAAGGGCATGGTCTGGTCCCCGCCGGCCCAGTTGTTGACGAACACCTGGCCGGAGTGCAGCCGCCGGGTCACCCGCATGATGCGATCGATGTCCTGGCTCCACAGGCCCGCAGCCAGACCGTAGACGCTGTCGTTGGCCATGGCCACGGCCTCCTCCTCGCTGTCGAAGCCGAACACCGAGAGCACCGGGCCGAAGATCTCCTCGCGGCCGATGGCCATCTCCGGCGTCACCCCGTCGAACACCGTGGGCGGAATGAACAGGCCCGGTCCCGGCAGCGCCTCGCCGCCGACGCGCAGCCGAGCGCCCTCCTCGCGGCCCTTCTCGATATAGCCGAGGATGCGCCGATACTGCGCCTCATCGACGATGGCCCCCATGAAGCTGCCCGGGTCCAGCGGGTCGCCGGGCTGCATGCGCTCGGCCGCCGCCACCACCTTGTCGATGAAGGCCTCGCGGATCGGGTTCTCCACCAGCAGTCGGGAGCCCGCGATACACACCTCGCCCTGGTTATGGAAGATCGCCGCGGCGGCGTGCTTGGCCACTTTGTCCAGGTCCTTGCAGTCGGCGAAGACGATATTGGGCGACTTTCCGCCGCACTCCAGATAGAGGCGCTTGAGGTTGGACTGACCGGCGTACTGCATCAGCTGCTTGCCCACCCCGGTGGAGCCGGTAAAGGCCAGGCAGTCCACCCCCATGGAGAGCGCCAGGGCCTGGCCCACGGTGTGGCCGAAGCCCGGCAGCACCTGGAAGACCCCGCGGGGAAGGCCCGCCTCCCTGGCCAGCTGCGCCAGGCGCAGCGCGGAGAGCGGCGACTTCTCCGAGGGCTTGAGAATCACGCTGTTGCCGGCGGCCAGCGCCGGAGCGACCTTCCAGGCGGTCATCATCAGCGGGAAGTTCCAGGGCACGATGGAGGCCACCACGCCCATGGGCTCGCGCAGCACCAGGGCCAGGGCCTCCTCGCCGGTGGGAGCCACCTCGCCATAGAGCTTGTCGATGCACTCCGCCTGATAGCGAAAGCAGGCGATGGCCCCCGCCATGTCGCCCAGCGAGCTGGACACCGTCTTGCCCATGTCCAGCGTGTCGAGCAGCGCCAGCTCGTGCTTGTTGGCCTCCATCAGGTCGGCCAGGCGCAGCAGCACCCTCTTGCGCTTGCCCGGCGCCAGTCGCGACCAGGCGCCGCCGTCGAAGGCCGCACGGGCATGGCCCACGGCGAGATCGGCATCGGCCACATCGCAGCTGGCCACCTCGGCCAGGGCCTCGCCGGTGGCCGGGTTGATCGTGGTGAAGGTCTCGGCGCTGACGGCGTCGACGAAGGCATCGTCGACGAAGGCGCGGGTCTCGAGGGTGAGACCGGCGGCCAGGGCTTGCCAGTCGGCCAGGGTGCTGGGCGTGTCGGGTCGGCTCATGACAGGCTCTCCTCCTGTTGATGAATTATCGGATCGGTCAGACGGGCCAGGGTATCGTCCAGCGCCCTGCGGGCCTTCTCTATCAGCTCGTCGATCTCGTCGCGGGTGATCACCAGCGGTGGCGAGATGATCATCGTATCACCCACCGAGCGCATCACCAGGCCGCCGGCGAAGCAGAGGTCGCGGCACAGGGTGCCGACGCCCCGGGAGGCGTCGAAGCGCTCTCTGCTGGCGGGGTCGACCAGTTCCAGAGCGCCGATCAGTCCCAGCGAGCGCGCCTCGCCCACCAGCGGGTGTGCCTCGAGCGCCTTCCAGCGGCCGGCCAGGTAGGGTCCCAGGTCGTCGCGAACCCGCGCCACCACTCCCTCGGCCTGGAGCAGCTCGAGGTTCTTGAGCGCCACCGCGGCGCACACCGGGTGCCCCGAGTAGGTGAATCCGTGGAAGAACTCGCCGCCCTCCTCGATCAGGGTATCGGCGACCCGGTCGCCCACCAGCACGCCGCCGATGGGCAGGTAGCCCGAGGAGAGCCCCTTGGCGATGGGCATCAGGTCGGGCTCAAGGTCGTAGTAGACGCTGCCGAACCACTCCCCCAGCCGGCCGAAGCCGCAGATCACCTCGTCCATCACCAGCAGGATGTCGTACTTCTCGAGCACTTCCTTCACCGCCGGCCAGTAGCTCTCCGGCGGGATGATGGCGCCGCCGGCACCCTGAACCGGTTCGGCGATAAAGGCCGCCACCCGGTCTTCACCCAGTGCCAGGATCTTCGCCTCGATGGCGGCGGCGCAGTCACGGCCGAAGGCATCGGGGTCCTGAGACCGCCCTTCTCCGAACCGCCCTTCCTTAAACCAATAGGGCTGGCGCACATGGGCGATCTTCGGCACCAGGGGTCCGCCCTGAGCGTGCATGGGGGCCATGCCGCCGAGGCTCACGCCGGCCACGGTGGAGCCGTGGTAGGCGTTCTCTCGGCTGATCACCCACTGCTTGTCGGGCCGGCCCTTCAGCGCCCAGTAGCGGCGCACCATGCGCAGCGCGGTGTCGTTGGCCTCGGAGCCGGAGCCGGTAAAGAAGACGCGGTTGATATGGGCGGGTGCCAACTTGACCAGCTGCTCGGCCAGCTTGACCACCGGCGGGTGCGCGGTCTTGAAGAAGCTGTTGTAGTAGGGCAGCTGGCGCATCTGCTCGGTGGCGGCGGCCACCAGCTCCTCACGCCCATAGCCCAGATTGACGCACCACAGCCCCGCCATGCCGTCGAGGATGCGGTGGCCATCGGAGTCGTGGATGTAGACCCCCTCGGCGCGCTCGATGATGCGGCTGCCCTCCTCGCCCAGGGACTTGAAGTCGGTGAAGGGGTGCAGGTAGTGAGCGCGATCCAGGGCCTGATAGTCACGGGTATGCATGGGAGATCTCCGGAAAACAGGGGCGATCAGGCCGAATGGGAGGCGCGACCGGCCGCCTGGCGGGCTCGGCACGCCTCGGCAAATCCCCGATAGAGGGCATCGTTCAGGGGGTGCTCACGGGGTCGCCACTCGGGGTGCCACTGCACGGCCAGGGCAAAGCCGGAGGCATCGGCTACCGACACCGCCTCGACCAGTCCGTCCGGGGCATGGGCCTCGGCCACGAGGCCCATGCCCAGCTCGGCGATACCCTGCTGGTGCAGGGAGTTGACCCGAGCCGTGGATACCGGATGCAGGGCCGCCAGTCGCCCGCCTGGCACCAGGGTGATCTCGTGGGTAGGCGCATACTGCGCCTCGCGGTCACCCTGGGGCTCGCGGTGGTCCTGCAGGCCGGGAACGGCCTGCACCGCCTGATGAAGGGTGCCGCCGAAGGCCACGTTGAGCTCCTGAAAGCCGCGACAGATGCCGAGCAACGGCAGGCCGAGGTCCAGCGCCGCGGGGATCCACATCAGGGCCGCGGCGTCCCGGTGGATATCGTCGCGGACATTCTCCGGCGCCCGCTCGACGCCATAGCGGCGCGGCGCCACGTTGGTGTAGCTGCCGGTCAGCAGCAGGCCGTCGAGGCGTTCGAGCAGCGCGCGAGCCTCGCCGGGGTGGGCCTCCTGCTCCTCCCACACCGGCAGGATCACCGGCGACAGGCCATAGTCCCACAGGGCCCGCAGGTATTTGTCGGTCACCATCTGGGCGGGATGCCCCTCCACCTCACGGTGGCAGGCGATCACCCCCACCAGGGGTCGGGTCCTCATCGCATTTCTCCTCGCAGGCAGCTTGCCTAGTGTTATGTTTTAATCACCATAGACACCTGAAGAGGGCTTTCCAACCCGTAAAAGCTCATGGATACGTAAAATATTTGACAACATCAGGCACCACAACAAGGATAGGGGCCATAACGATCACAACGCCAGAGGTGCGCTCATGCCTGCTCCCGACGATGTCCGGGCCTTTCTCGACGCCCACCCGGAGATCAGCAGCGTCGACCTGCTGATCAGCGATCTCAACGGCGTGATACGCGGCAAGCGAATCCCTCGGGACAACCTGACCAAGGCCTATACCGGCGGTATTGCCCTGCCCGCCTCCGTCTTCGCCCTGGACATCAACGGCCACACCATCGAAGCGACCGGGCTGGGCCTGGACAGCGGCGATGGCGACCGCCTCTGCCGACCGATCCCCGGCAGCCTCAAGCCGGTGCCCTGGGTCGCCCGGGGGCACCAGGCCCAGCTGCTGATGACCATGGAGGAGTTCGATGGCACGCCCTTCTTCGCCGACCCCCGGCAGCTGCTGACGCGGGTGCTGGGGCGCCTGACCGCGCTGGGCCTCACCCCGGTAGTGGCGGTGGAGCTGGAATTCTACCTGGTGGATCGGCAGCGAAACGCTGTCGGCCTGATCCAGCCGCCCTGCTCTCCGGTCAGCGGCGAGCGGGCCACCCAGAGCCAGCTCTATTCCATGCTGGAGCTCGACGAGTATGCCGATTTCCTCGAGGACATACAGTCCGCCGCCCAGGTCCAGGGGCTGCCCCTGGACACCGCCCTGAAGGAGTGCGCCCCGGGGCAGTTCGAGATCAACCTGATGCACTGTGATGACGTGCTCGCGGCCTGCGACCATGCGGTGCAGCTCAAGCGGCTGATCAAGGGTGTCGCGCTGCGCCACGGCTTCGAGGCCACCTTCATGGCCAAGCCCTATGGCCAGGAAGCGGGTAACGGCATGCACGTGCATATCAGCCTGCTGGATGACAACGGCCTCAATGTCTTCAGCGAGCCGGGGGACGACCCTCTGGGCAGCCCACGGCTGCGCCAGGCGGTGGCCGGCCTGCTGGCCCTGATGCCAACCTCCATGGCGATCTGCGCCCCCAACCTCAACGCCTTCCGCCGCCTCCAGCCGGGGCTCTATGTGCCCATGGCCCCCACCTGGGGCTTCGACAACCGCTCGGTGGCCCTGCGCATCCCCGCCGGGGTGCGGGCCGCCCGGCGCATCGAGCACCGCGTGGCCGGCGCCGACGCCAACCCCTACCTGCTCCTGGCCACCCTGCTGGCCGCCCTCCATCACGGCCTCAGCGCCAAGCTCGACCCGCCGCCACCCATCGTCGGCAACGCCTACGACCAGACGGCTCCCAGCCTCACCAACAGCTGGCAGCAGGCCCTCGACCTGCTCGAGGCCGATGCGGTCCTGGGCGAGGCCCTGGGGCGCGACTTCCTCCACGTCTACCTGGCCAACCGGCGCGCCGAGCGCGCCCACGCCCTGCAGGCGGTGAGTCAACTCGAGTACGACTGGTACCTGCGCCACGTCTGAGCGCTGCCCCCATGCCGTCCGACAGCGGCAGGGACACGACATGGACGGAGACTCGGCAGGCACACCAGCGCCAACGCCCCCGGACTGGAACATCCGGGGGCGTTGGCGTATCGGGGCCGAGCGAGACCGCCTAGCCCCTGGTGTCCGACTCGGGGTCCTGCCGCTCGGCCTGCCACTGCACCTCGCCCTCTACCACCGGGAGGCGCTCGGCCTGGGGCGCGCTGTCCATGCGCCGGGTCATCTCCTCGCCGTCAATGCGATAGGTAACGTCGTAGCCGAGGTGCTCGTCATGGCTCTCCATGACCGTCTGACACTGCCGCTCGGTCACCGTCCGAGACTGGGTCTCGTAGCGCGTCTCGTAGCGGGTCTCGTACTGAACCTGGGCCCCCGCCTGGGCATGCTGACGAGCCTCGACGCGGTTCTGCACCTCGCGTCCGGCCAGGCCGCCACCGATGGCGCCGGCCACGGCGGCCAGCTTCTTGCCGCTGCCGCCGCCCACCTGGTTACCCAGCAGGCCACCGACGATGGCCCCGGCCGCGGTGCCGACAACGCGGTGGGGATCCTGGCTGGCCCCGGGTCCCGAAGGCGCGGCCTGGGTGACGGGGACCTGAACAGGCACCTCGACGGGCACCTCCTCGCTCACCACGCGCGCCACGTCCTCGCAGATCTCACGCGGGCGCTCCACGCTGCGGGTCGCCGAATTCACGCCGATGATCTCGGCAAACTGCGGCGCCGGGGAACTCCCCTGCTGGACCTGCCAGGCGCCGAAGGCCATGCCGCCCAGGCCCATGACGGCCAGGGTGGATCCCACGATGATCGCTTTGCTCATTGCTCTTCTCCTCGCGGGCGACCGAGCGCCCGTCGCACTGAAACGCGCATGGCTCCAGGCGAAGATGATCGGGTATGTTGATGGGGCCAGTATAGGCGCCGACGCCCCGGATCGGGCGACGGCGATGCGGCTTCCCTATTATCTGACCCGCCGTCGCCAGGAAGCGACACGGCAGCCGAGGCGCTAGAGCCCGATGCGATCCCGGGTGGCGTAGTACCAGGCCCCCAGGGCGGAGAGCGGCACCCGCAGCAGGCGCCCGCCGGGGAACGGCAGGTGGGGAAGCCCCGCGAAGGCGTCGAAGCGATCGCCCTGACCCTGCATTACCTCGGCGATCAGCTTGCCGGCCAGGTGAGTGCAGGTGACGCCGTGGCCGGAGTAGCCCTGGGCGTAGTAGATGTTGCCGTTGACCACGCCGAACTGGGGCAGACGGTTGAGCGTCATCAGGAAGGTGCCGCTCCAGGCATGATCCACCTTGACGTCGGCGAGCTGCGGGAAGGTTTGAAGCATCTTGGGGCGGATCACCGCGGTGATGTCCGCCGGGTCATCCCCGCCGTAGTTGACCCCGCCGCCGTAGAGCAGGCGATTGTCGTGGGTCAGCCGGTAGTAGTCGAGCAGGTAGTTGCAGTCCTCCACCGCCTTGCCGCGGGGGATCAACGCTCGGGCACGGGCCTCGCCCAGGGGCTCGGTGGCGATGATCTGGGTGCCGCAGGGCATCGACTTGCCTTCGATCTCGGGCAGCACCCCGCGCAGGTAGGCGTTGCCGGCCATGACCACCCGCTCGGCCCGCACCCGCCCACGGGCAGTGCGCAGCATCACCGGCTCGCCGTGGATCACCTCCTCGACGGCCGACTGTTCGAAGATGCGCCCGCCCAGTGACTCGACCGCGGCGGCCTGGCCCAGCACCAGGTTGAGCGGATGGAGATGACCGCCACCGTGGTCCACCAGGGCGCCGACGTAGCGCTCGGAGTTGACCTCGCCCTTGACCGCCTCACCCTCCAGCAGCTCCAGTTCCCGGTAGCCGTAGCGCTCCCAAAGCGCCTGGTGCTCGCGCAGCCCCTCGAACTGCCTGGAGGTGCAGGCGGCGAAGAGATTACCGTCGCGCAGGTCGCAGTCGATGGCGTAGTGCTCGATGCGGCTACGAATGATGCGGCCGCCCTCGAAGGCCATGTCGCCGAGTGCCCGGGCGGTCTCGGCGCCATACTTGGCCTCGATCACGTCCATGTCGCGGCTGTAGCTGTTGACCATCTGGCCGCCGTTGCGCCCGGAGGCGCCGAAGCCCACCCGGGCGCCCTCCAGCACCACCACCGAGAGGCCGCGCTCGGCCAGGTGCAGCGCCGCGGAGATGCCGGTGAAGCCGGCCCCCACCACGCAGACGTCGCACTCGACCTCCCCCGAAAGTGCCGGGCGTTCGGGAGTGGGGTTGGCGGTGGCCGCGTACCAGGAGGCGACGTGCTCGCCGGCGGGATGTTCAGGCATGACAGGGCTCCAGACTCTGCGAAAGGGACATCAGGGGGCCTCCTGCTGACGCAGGGCGGCCAGCCGCCGTGACTCGCTGCGGCGCATGAAGTACCAGGCCAGGAAGGTGGCCAGCGACACCGCCAGGATGATCAGGGTGGCCAGCGCGTTGATCTTGGGCGACACGCCCATGCGCACCGAGGAGAAGACCACCATGGGCAGGGTGGTGGCGCCGGGGCCGGAGACGAAGCTGGCGATCACCAGGTCATCCAGGGAGAGGGTAAAGGCCAGCAGCCAGCCCGCGGCCAGCGCCGGGGAAATCACCGGCAGGGTGATCTGGAAGAAGGTCTTCACCGGCGGTGCGCCCAGGTCCATGGCCGCCTCCTCGATGGAGCGATCCACCTCGCGCAGCCGGGAGGAGACCACCACCGCCACATAGGCGCTGCAGAAGGTGGTGTGGGCGATCCAGATGGTGGCCATGCCGCGATCCGCCGGCCAGCCGATGATCTGGGCCATCTGCACGAACAGCAGCAGCAGCGACAGGCCGGTGATCACCTCGGGCATCACCAGCGGCGCCGTGACCATGCTGGAGAGTGCGGTCTTGCCGCGGAAGCGGCCGAAGCGAGTCATCACGAAGGCCGCCAGGGTGCCCAGGCAGACCGCCATGGAGGCCGCGAAGAAGGCGATGCGCAGGCTGGTCCATACCGCGGCGAGGATCTGCCGATCGCGCAGCAGCTCCAGGTACCAGCGGCCGGAGAAGCCCGCCCACACCGTCACCAGCCGCGATGAGTTGAAGGAGTAGACCACCAGCACCACCATCGGCAGGTAGAGAAACAGCAGCCCCAGGATCAGCATCAGCGTGGTGAAGGACGGGGGGGTGAAGGAGGATCGGCGCATGGTCACTCCTGCAGCTCACGGGACTGGTAGCGGTGAAACAGCGCGATGGGGATCAGCAGCAGCAGGAGCATCACCATGGCGAGCGCCGAGGCCACCGGCCAGTCGCGATTGAGGAAGAACTCCTCCCACAGCACCTTGCCGATCATCACCGTGTTGGGACCGCCGAGCAGCTCGGGGATCACGTACTCCCCCACCGCGGGGATGAACACCAGCATGGAGCCGGCGATGATCCCCCCCTTGGAGAGCGGCAGGGTCACCTTGAGGAAGGTGTTGAAGGTACGCGAGCCCAGATCCGCGGCCGCCTCCAGCAGGGAGTTGTCGAGTCGGGTCAGGTTGGCGTAGAGCGGCAGGATCATGAACGGCAGGTAGGCGTAGACGATGCCCAGCATCACCGCGAAGTTGGTGTTCATCATGCGGATCGGTGAATCGATCAGACCCAGCCACATCAGGGTGTTGTTGATCAGCCCGGTGTTGCTGAGGATGCCCATCCAGGCGTAGACCCGGATCAGGAAGGAGGTCCAGGAGGGCAGCATCACCAGCAGCAGCAGCACCAGCTGCCAGCGTGCCGGCGCCCGGGCCATGGCGTAGGCCATGGGGTAGCCGATCAGCAGGCAGAAGACGGTCGAGAGGAAGGCGATCTTCACCGAGCCCCAGTAGGCCGCCACGTAGAGCGAATCGCTGGCCAGGAACAGGTAGTTGCCCAGGTTCAGCGCGACGTTGAGGGTCTCGGCCGTGAAGTCGAGGATCGGCTGATAGGGAGGCACCGCGATGGCCGCCTCGGACAGGCTGATCTTCAGCACGATGGCGAAGGGCGCCAGGAAGAACAGCGTGAGCCACACCAGCGGCACGGCGATGACCCAGCCGCGCCCGGGTCGCAGGCGCCGTCTCAGGCGGTCGAGGGCCGTCGGCTTCAAGGGACCCTCACTCATTCAACACCACGGCGCTCATCGCATCCCAGCTGACATAGACCGGCTCATCCCAGTCGGGCCGGTCGCCGCGGCGTTCCACGTTGGCCAGGCTGGCCTTGACCAGAAGGCCCGTCTCCGTGCGCACATAGTAGACCGAGAGCCCGCCCAGGTAGGCGATATCCTCGACCGTGCCGGCCGTCCAGTTGTGTTCGCCCGTGGGGCGGGTGCGAGAGAGGGCGGTCTTCTCGGGGCGCACCGCCACCCATACCCGGCGCTCGTCGGCCTGGGTACTGACCCCGTGACCGATGTAGATGTCGCGGCCCAGCTGGGGGCTGGCAATGATGCAGTGATCGGTCTCGTCGACGCGAATCTCCCCCTCGAAGAGATTCACGGTCCCCACGAACTCGGCCACCATGCGGCTCGCCGGACTCTCGTAGACGTCCACCGGCGTGCCCACCTGGGCGATCCAGCCGTCGGACATGATCGCCACCCGGTCGGCCATGGTCATGGCCTCCTCCTGGTCGTGGGTCACCATGATGCAGGTCACCCCGACCCGCTCGAGGATCGTCACCACCTCGAGCTGCATCTCGGTGCGCAGCTTCTTGTCCAGCGCGCCCATGGGCTCGTCGAGCAGCAGCAGCTTGGGTCGCTTGGCCAGCGAGCGGGCCAGCGCCACCCGCTGTCGCTGGCCGCCGGAGAGCTGCTGGGGCTTGCGCCGACCGAAGGCCTCCATGTGCACCAGCTTGAGCATCTCGGTCACCCGCTGCTCGATCTCGGCCCGAGGCAGGCGGTCCTGCTTGAGCCCGAAGGCGATATTCTGCGCCACGGTCATGTGGGGGAAGAGCGCGTAGGACTGGAACATCATGTTGATCGGCCGCTCATGGGGCGGCATGGCGGTGATGTCCTCGCCGTCGAGCATGACCTGCCCGTCGCTGGGTTTCTCGAAGCCGGCCAGGATGCGCAGCAGGGTCGACTTGCCGGAGCCCGACCCGCCCAGCAGGGCAAAGATCTCTCCCTGGCGGATGGTCAGGTTGACATCGTCCACCGCCAGTTCCCCGTCGAAACGCTTGCTGATGCGTCGGATCTCGACCAGGTCATCTCCCATGCGTCGCCCGTGCGGGCGCGCAGCGGTCTCATTGGGGGGCATCAGCACCTCCATCTTCGCTTGCCCACGGCGCCCGCCGCCGTGGGCAGCAGCGGCCTTAGCGGCCGGATTTCACCCGGTTCCACACCCGGGTGCGCAGGCGCTGAACGGCGAGGGGCTTCTCCTCGGCCACGTAGAGGTTGTCCATCACCGACTGGTCGGGATAGATGGCCGGGTCGTTGAGGATCTCCGGGTCGAGGAATTCATTGGACGCCAGGTTGGGGTTGGCGTAGACCACGTATTCGGTGATCGCCGCGGCCACCTCGGGCTCGAGGATGAAGTTGATGAAGGCGTGGGCGTTGTCCGGGTTCGGCGCGTCGACGGGAATCGCCATCATGTCGAACCACAGTGCGGCGCCCTCCTTGGGGATGCTGTAGGCGATGGTGAAGTCGCGGCCCGCCTCCTCGGCGCGGTCGGCGGCCTGGAAGATATCGCCGGAGTAGCCCGCCGCCACGCAGATATCGCCGTTGGCGAGATCGGTGATGTAGCGCGAGGAGTGGAAGTAGGTGATGTCGTCGCGCACCGCGGCGATCAGGTCACCGGCGGCCTCGAGATCCGCAGCCTCCTCGGAGAGCGGAGAGAGGCCCAGGTAGGCCATGGCCGGCGAGAGCATCTCGTCGCCTGAGTCGAGCATGGAGAGGCCGCACCCACCCTCGCGCAGGGCGGCGGTCACCTCGGGATCGAAGAGCAGCGCCCAGGAGTCGGTCGGGGCGTCCTCGCCGAGAATCTCGGTGACCCGATCGACGTTGTAGCCGATGCCGTTGGTGCCCCACATGTAGGGGATCGAGTAGCGGCTGCCCGGGTCCACGGACTCCAGATCGTCCATGAGATCCGGATTGAGATTGGCCATGTTGGGCAGCTTGTCGTGGTCGAGTTCCTGGTAGACGCCGGCGCTGACATGGCGGGTCAGGTAGTGGTTGGAGGGCACCACCACGTCATAGCCGGAGCGCCCGGCGAGCAGGGCGGCGTCGAGCACCTCGTTGCTGTCGTAGACGTCGTAGATCACCTCGATGCCGGTGGCCTCGGTGAACTTCTCAAGGGTGTCCGGGGCGATGTAGTCGGACCAGTTGTAGACACGCACTTCGCCCGCCGCCTGGGCGGCGGCGGCGCCGAGCGCCAGGCTGGCGGCGGCAACGGCCAGGGAGAGTCGCTTGGTTTGCATCATCCTTCACCTCTCGTCACTTGTTGTTATCGGTCGCCCTGGGTCGGGGCCGACGGGGCCAGCGTAGCCGCCCGGATCACGGGGTGGTCTCGACGCCGGCAGTTCGCCTCAGACGCTCAGCAGCAGGAATTCCCGCTCCCAGGAGCTGATCACGCGCTTGAAGTTCTCGTTTTCTACCCGTTTGACCGCCACGAAGCCGGTCACGAACTTGTTGCCCATGTAGGTCTCGAGCTCGGCACAGTGCTCCATGCGCTCCAGCGCCTGCTCCAGGTTGAAGGGCAGGCGCAGGTTGCGGCGTTCGAAGGCCCGCCCCTGTACCGGTGCCGACGGATTGAGCTTTTGTATCATCCCCAGATAGCCGCACAGAAGGCTCGCCGCAATGGCCAGGTAGGCGTTGGCGTCGGCGCCCGGAAGGCGGTTCTCGACCCGACGGTTCTGCGGCGTCGAGTCGGGCACTCGAAGG
>Ga0207421_10001449_pt1 | contig 30478 bp, 28 predicted proteins | sample SodLakKL_010_SED_4_FD_187542 | JGI IMG/M metagenome (GOLD analysis project Ga0207421, IMG submission 187542) | Alkaline sediment microbial communities from Lake Tanatar, Kulunda Steppe, Russia - 8KL_010_SED (SPAdes) (version 2) | ecosystem: Environmental > Aquatic > Non-marine Saline and...
GGCCCTCGCCGAAGCGCCGATCCACGCTTGGTGCCGTGCCCGAGCCGTGCGGGGCGCGCCCGGTCCGGACCCGCTCAAGTCGTCCATGAGCGCTCGTAGATGGCCATCCATGGCCATCTACGGTCCGGACCGGGCACACCCCACACGACTCTTCAGCGTTGGGTGTAGACCCAAGGGCGTGCTGCCAGCGATCGGTGGTTTCGTGGAGATCGGTGCATGCACTCGGCGCTTGGGGTGGCTGGGCCTGCGTTGGGGTTCTACCCAGGCCGTGCCCGAGCCGCGCGCGCCCGGCGTTCGGGTCGGCGAACCCATTCGCTGCGTGCAGGGCCCTGGGGAACGGTGTTTTGGGCACGAATTCAAGCAGGGCGCCGGTGCAACCCCGATGTTGGGAACCCCCGGGGGCAATGCATTGCCCTCGGTCTGGGGTGTCGCTAGACTACGCGGCCGAACCCGCTGTATGGCGGGTTCTCGACTTTCCGCATCCATCCGATATTTGACCAAGGAGATTGTCTGTGGCCGAGGAACGTACGCTGTCCATCATCAAGCCCGATGCCGTTGCGAAGAATGTGATCGGCGAGATCTATTCCCGGTTCGAGAAGGGTGGGTTGCGGATCGTGGCTGCCAAGATGCTGCACCTGACCCGCAGCCAGGCCGAGGCCTTTTACGACGTGCATCGCGAGCGGCCTTTTTTCAAGGACCTGGTCGATTTCATGATCTCGGGTCCGGTGATGGTGCAGGCCCTCGAAGGCGAGAATGCGATCGACCGGCATCGCGAGATCATGGGGGCGACCAACCCGAAGGACGCCGCGCCGGGGACCGTTCGCGCCGACTTCGCGACCAGCATCGACGAGAATGCGGTGCACGGCTCCGATGGCCCGGATACGGCCCGTCAGGAGATCGCCTTCTTCTTCGGCGGCCTTGAGCTCTGCCCGCGGACCCGCTGAACCCGCATCGCCCGTTCCTGATCATCGGGTCCGGATTGTCTGGAAGTGCCGGTGTTACCGGTGCTTCGCGGGTGCAGGAGCCGGAATCCCTTCGACCCCGGTGCAAACATGCGCCGGGGTGTCCGGTGCTTTACACTGACGCATGACTTATACTTATTGATTGCGGTCCCCGATATCGAAGCCATGTCAGCATCCCCTGTGAGCCAAGTGAATCTGCTGGGCCTGCCTCGCCAGCGCTTGGCCGGGCAGTTCGAGCAATGGGGTGAGCGCGGCTTTCGCGCCACGCAGCTGGTCAAATGGATTCACCAGCGCGGGATCGCCGATTTCACGGCGATGACCGATCTGTCCAAGGGTCTGCGCGCCCAGTTGGGGGACCTGGCGCAGGTGGCCGCGCCCGAGATTGCGTTGGAGCGGGCGTCCGACGACGGCACGGTCAAATGGGTGCTACGTCTGGCCGATGGCAATGCCATTGAAACCGTGTTCATCCCTGAAGACGACCGCGGCACCTTGTGCATCTCCTCGCAGGTTGGCTGTGCACTGGACTGCACCTTTTGCTCCACCGCCCAACAGGGCTTCAGCCGCAACCTGACCGCGCACGAGATCATTGGTCAGCTCTGGATCGCCAACAGCCGATTGCCGGTGCCGGAAGGCCGCAGCCGCGCGGTCACCAATGTGGTGTTCATGGGCATGGGCGAACCGCTGGCGAACTTCGAGGCGGTGGTCGATGCGATCGATCTGATGCTCGATGACAATGCCTACGGGCTCAGCAAACGCCGCGTGACCTTGAGCACCTCGGGCCTGGTGCCTGCGCTGGATCGCCTGGGCGCAGTGACCGATGTCGCGCTGGCGGTCAGCCTGCATGCCCCGAATGATGCCCTGCGCGATCGCCTGGTGCCGATCAACCGCAAGTACCCGATCCAGGAATTGCTGGCGGCCTGCCGCCGCTACACCCGTGATGGCGCCCGCCATCACCGGGTCACCTTCGAATACGTGCTGCTGGCGGGGCTCAACGATCAGCCCGAGCATGCGCGGGAGTTGATCGAGCTGCTCCGGGATGTGCCGTGCAAGATCAACCTGATTCCATTCAACCCCTTTCCCGGGGCGCCGTTCGTCCGGCCGTCGATGAATGCTGTGCATGCCTTCGGCCGCCAGCTCAGCGACGCGGGTTATGTGACCATCATTCGGCGCACACGGGGCGATGATATCGACGCCGCCTGTGGCCAGCTCGTGGGTCAGGTCGCTGATCGCAGCACCCGCGGGCCGCGCATGATCCGGCTCCATGCCGAACTGCCGCAGCGTTCGGGGCCATCCGCATGATCCCGGTCGCCCGGCCCTGCGAGGGCAGGAGTAGCAGGGCGGCGGGCCGCTCGAGCCTGCGCCTTTGGGGGCGGGGGCGGTCGAGGCTGGGTGTGTGGGCTGCGGGGTTGCTGACCGTGGTTCTGGGCGCCGGGTGTGCCGGCCTGCAGCCCCAGGCGTCGGGGGACCAGAAGCGAGCGGCCGAGATCAATGCCGAACTGGGGATCAGCTACCTGCGGCAGAATGAGCTTGGGCAGGCGCAGCGGGCGCTGGAGCGGGCGTTGCAGTTTGACCCCAACCTGCCGATGACCCATCTCGGTTTGGCCTCCCTGCGCCAGCGCCAGGGAGTGACCGACGCGGCCATCGGGCATTATCGGAAGGCGCTGGCGCTCGAACCCAATAATGCCTATGCCCAGACCAACCTGGGTGATCTGTTGTGCCGTCAGGGCGAAACCGAAGCCGGGCTCGATTTGTTGGAGCGGGCCATCGCCAATCCTTCCTATTCGGCGCGTGAGGTCGCGCTGCTGAATGCCGGGCTGTGCCATCGCCGGGCCGGCGATACCGAACGCGCTGAGGCGCGCATCCGCGAGGCCCTGCGCCTGGATCCCGAATACCCGGAGGCCCTCTACGAGATGGCGGTGTTGAGCTTCGAGGCGGGGCGGCCGTTGCAGACCCGCGCCTTCCTGTCGCGTCTGCGGGCGTTGGGAATCAGCAGCGCGGGGTCCTTATTCCTCTGCCATCAGGCCGAGATGACGCTGAGCAATCACAGCGAGGCTGAGGCCTGTGCACGACAACTGCAACACGAGTTCAGCGACAGCGAAGAGGCCGCAGAACTCCAGCGCCGGGAACGCATCCGTGGTTGAACGCAAGGATGATCGGGAACCCGGCTTCGACGGCATCGACGAACTGGACGAAACCCAGGGCCTCCCCGCCGGTCTGCGTAGCGAGGATCGGCATGCAGATGAGCGGAGCGCCAAGGCGAAGGGGGCCGGGCCCCTGCCCGAATCCGCCGGCACCACCGGGATTCCAGGTTCGGGCGCCAGCGGCTTGCGCACGCGGGTATCGCCGGCGGGCTTGGATCCGGACGCCACCGGTGCCGGCGATCCCGGCCGTGCGATTCGCCGGGCACGCGAGGCTCTTGGTCTCGATGCCGCGACCCTGGCCTACCGTACCCGCCTGTCGCTGCGCACGATCGAGGATCTCGAGTCGAATCGGCTGGACGCGATGCCGCCGGCCTATGTGCGGGGGTACCTGCGGGCGATTGCCCGCGAATTGAGCGAGGATTCCGAGGTGTGGATCCGGGCCTACGAAGGCTTGGGCTATACCGAGCCGGTGTTGCGGCCGACCTTGCAGAAGAAGGCCCCCGCGCGCGCGGGGCGCCGGCTGGGGCTTGTGCTGCTGCTGGCGGGCGTGGGCGCGGGCACCTTTTTCTACGTCGAGCGTGAGCACGGGGATTCGCTGGTCGGGTTTCTGGACTGGACACAGGGCGTTCAGGACCGCTGGTCATCGGTGGGGGGCGACACGGATGCGGACGCGACACGAACGGGCGTGCAGGACGCGATACCCGAAGACGTCGAACCGCGCGATACCGCCGTTGCGGAGGCCACGGAGCGGGCGGAACCCTTGACCGAACTCGAGTGGGCCGTGGAGCCCGGTATCCCGACTCTGGTTGATGAGGCGGCTGACGCGACGTCTGACGAGACGGCGTCGTTGCGTATGGACCGGATGCCCCGTCCCTCCGACGACGCGGCGCCGCCCCTGCGCCCACAGGTCCTGCGTTCACAGGATCGGGACTCGCAAGAAACGGCTGGTGCGGACGCCTCGGCCACCGATCCGCCGGTCGCGCCGGTCGCCGATGCGACCGCCATTCCCGGCGCCATCGCCGAGCCCGCGACCGGGGCCGAGCCCGCGACCGAACCCGCGACCGAGGCCGAACCCGTGACCGAGGCCGAACCCGTGACCGAGGCCACCGCCGAAGCCGTCCCCGAAGCCGAGGCCACCCCGGAACCCGGGCTCGATGTCGTATCCGCAGGCGCCAGCGTGTCTCCGGGGACCTTGCGGCTGGAATTCCAACAGACCTCCTGGATCGAGATCCGCTCGGCCAGCGATCGCGTGGTGCTGCAGGGCATCTTCCATCCGGGCGATGATCAGGCGCTCTCGGTGCAGCTGCCGGCGCGGGTGATGCTGGGTAACGCGCCCGGGGTCACGCTGTACCATCAGGGGATCCCCGTGGCCCTGGAACCCTATACCCGGGACAACCGCACGGCCCGTTTCAATCTGGAAGCACCATGAGTCTCGCCACCCCTAGCGGCGGCCGGGCGCGGCCGGCATGAAGTCGATTCGTTCCATCCGCGGCATGCACGACATCCTGCCGGAGGCGATCCCGGCCTGGCAGCAGCTGGAGGCCCGGGTGCGCCGGGTGCTGGGCGGCTATGGCTACCGCGAAATCCGCATGCCGCTGGTCGAGTTCACCGAACTCTTCGCGCGCTCCATCGGCGATGTCACCGATATCGTCGAGAAGGAGATGTACACCTTCGAGGATCGCAATGGCGATCGGCTGAGCCTGCGTCCGGAGGGCACCGCCGGCTGCGTGCGCGCCGGCATCGAGCACGGCCTGTTGCACAACCAGATCCAGCGGCTGTGGTATCAGGGGCCGATGTTCCGGCACGAACGCCCGCAGAAGGGGCGCTATCGGCAGTTCCATCAGGTGGGTGTCGAGGTCTTCGGTCTGGCGGGTCCGGATGTCGACGCCGAGATGCTGGCGCTGACCGCACGCCTGTGGCGGGAACTCGGCCTGCAGAACCTGCGTCTGGAACTCAATACCCTGGGCACCCCGGCCAGCCGCCAACGCTACCGCGAGCGGTTGATCGCCTATTTCGAGGCGCATCGGGAGCAACTCGATCCGGAAGCGTTGGGCCGGCTGTACGAGAACCCGCTGCGTCTGCTCGACAGCAAGCACCCGGATACCGCCGGGGTTGCGCGGGCCGCGCCGACGCTGATGGAGGACCTGGACCCGGAATCGCAGGCCCACTTCGAGACGCTGTGTGCGCACCTGGACGCCCTCGGCATTGCGTATACGCACAATCCGCGTCTGGTGCGTGGGCTGGATTACTACACGCACACCGTCTTCGAATGGATCACCGACGAACTCGGTGCCCAGGGGACCGTCTGCGCCGGTGGCCGCTACGACGGTCTGGTCGAGCAATTGGGCGGGCGCGCCACACCGGCCATCGGTTTTGCGATGGGGCTCGAACGCCTGGTGAGCCTGCTGGTGGATCAGGGCGTGGCGGCCGAACCGCAGCGGCCGGACATCTATCTGGTCCTGCCCGGCGAGGGCCTGGAGACGCCGGCGCTGGTCCTGGCCGAGCGCCTGCGCAGCGAACTGCCGGGGCTGCGTCTGGTGATGAACTGCGGCGGCGGTAGCATGAAGGCGCAAATGAAGAAGGCGGATAAGACGGGCGCCCGCTATGCGGTTATCCTGGGCCCCGATGAAGTGGCGGCTGGGGTCGTCCTGGTCAAGCCGCTGCACGTTTCCGAGACCGATCAACTGACGGTGGCCCAGGGTGACCTGACGGCGCTGATGCAGGCTCGGCTGGAACGACAACCCGGAGGAAGGGATAGATGAGTTACCTCACCGATGAGGAAAAAGCGGAAGCCATCAAGAAATGGTGGAAGGAGAATGGCAGCGCCATCGTCGGTGGCTTGATCCTGGGTATCGCCGGCCTGTTCGGCTGGAACTGGTGGAGCGATCGCCAGGAGGCCCAGAGCGTGGCCGCATCGGAGCTGTACATGGTCGCGCTGTCGCATGTGGAAGCCGAGCAGTACACCCATGCGGCCGCGGTGGTCGGCGAGTTGTCCGAACGCGGCCGTAGCACGCCCTATGCGGCGATGGGCTGGGCGCTGCTGGCCGACATCGCCGAGCGCCAGGAAGACACCGAGCGGGCGATCACCGCGCTGGAGGAGGCGCGTGCACTGGCGCATGACGCCGGCTATGCGCAGATCCTGACCCTGCGCCTGGCGCGCCACCGGATCGCCGCCGGACAATTCGATCAGGCCGAAAGGCTGCTGGACGCGGTCCCGGCGGAGGCCTTCGCCGGGCTGCGTGCGGAATTGCGGGGTGATATCGCCCGCGCCCAAGGCCAGCCGGAGCGTGCACGCGAGCAGTACGAGGCCGCGCTGGCGGCCGGGCACAACACCGAATACCTGCGACTGAAGATCGATGAACTCTCCGTATAAAAGGCCGGTGACCATGATTCCTCGGGTACTGCGTTTCTCGCTGCTGATCCTGACCGCCTTCTCCTTGACGGCCTGTGGGCTCTGGAGCCGAGATCTCAGCGAGGCACCGGCGCCGCTGCCGGTGTTCACGGCGCTCGACACCCCGGACACCCTGTGGTCGCGTTCCATCGGTCGGGGTGGGGACCGCTTCCTGTGGCAGATCCAGCCCGGGATCATCGATGACCTGGTCGTGGTCGCGGATGCCGACGGCCGGGTCACGGCCCTGTCCCGCGAGACCGGCAGTCCGCGTTGGGACAACCGCCTGGCCGATCTGCGGATCGCCGCCGGGGTCGGGGTCGGCGCCGGCATCGCGGTCGTCGGTACACTGGATGGCGAGGCGGTGGCGCTGAATCTGGAAAACGGTGACGAACGCTGGCGCACCTCCCTGTCGAGCGAGGTGCTGGCGGTGTCGCCGGTGCAGGGGCAAACCGTGGTTGCACGCACCAACGACGGTCGCCTGCATGCGCTGGACGCGCTCTCCGGGACGGTGCGTTGGACCGTGCTGCGCACCACGCCGGCGCTGAGCCTGCGTGGGGTTCAGGTTCCGGTGATGCTGCCCGGGCGGGTGCTGGCCAGCTTTGACAACGGCCGGTTGCTGATGCTCGGGGCCGATCGCGGCAATGTGCTGTGGGAGGCCGTGCTCGGCGTGCCGAGCGGGCGTTCCGAGCTGGAACGGCTGATCGATGCCGACGGCCACATACCGATGTATCGCGGCGCGGCGTTTGCCTCCACCTATCAGGGGCGTCTGGCCGCGTTGGCACTCGACAGCGGCGACCTGATCTGGGATCGGGAATTCTCGTCCTACCAGGGCGGCGATATTCATGCGGATTCCGAAATCCTGGTGATGACCGATGCCGACAGTCATGTCTGGGGTCTGGATCCGCGCAATGGCGGCGACCTCTGGCAGCAGTCGGGGCTGCGCCTGCGTGGCGTGACCGCACCGGTGGTGATCGGCGATCAGGCGGTGGTCGGCGATTACCAGGGCTACCTGCATTGGCTGGACGTGACCGACGGCGCCGTAGTGGCGCGCACGCGGGCCGGATCGAGTGCGATCGTGACCCGACCGGTGCTCGAGGACGGCGTGCTGTACGTGGTCGCGGGCAACGGTCAGGTCAGCGCGATCCGCGCGCGGGTCGGTCCGGACCCGCGTCGGCCGTGATGAAACTGCGGTTCGGCCGAGGTTTCCCCCTCGGCGCCGGTCTACCCGTTGGCCTCGATCCACGCGGAACCCCCACCTCGGCTGGCCCGCGATGATCCCGGTCATCGCGCTGGTCGGGCGGCCCAATGTCGGCAAATCCACGCTGTTCAACCAGCTGACGCGTTCGCGGGACGCGCTGGTGGCCGACCTGCCGGGGCTGACCCGGGACCGTCAGTACGGGATCGGCCGCGTCGGCGACTTTCCGTACATGGCGGTGGACACCGGCGGCCTGTCCGGCGAGGCCGAGGGCATGGATGCGGCGATGGCCCAGCAGACGCGCCAGGCGATTGCCGAGGCCGATGTGGTGCTGTTCATGGTCGATGCCCGCGACGGCCTGGCCGCGCAGGATCAGGTCATCGCCGCGGACCTGCGTGTGCTCGGTGTCCGGGCGCTGCTGGTCGTGAACAAGGTCGACGGCCTGGATATCGACGCGGCCAGCGCGGAGTTCCATAGCCTGGGCATGGGGCCGATCGTGCCCATCGCCGCCTCTCATGGCCGCGGCGTTTCGGTGCTGATGCAGCGCGTGCGCCAGGAGCTCGACGCGCTGGCCGCCGCGCAGCCGCCCGGCACGCTGATCCTGGACGACCCGGAAGCCCTGGAACGCTGGCCCGGGATCCGCGTGGCTCTGATCGGGCGCCCGAACGTCGGCAAGTCGACGCTGGTGAACCGTTTTCTGGGCGAAGAGCGCATGGTCACCACGCCGATCGCCGGGACCACGCGAGACAGCATCTTCGTCCCCTTCAAGCGCAACGAACAGGACTACACACTGATCGACACCGCCGGGCTGCGGCGCCGGTCCCGGGTCTTCGACGTGGTCGAGAAGTTCAGCGTGGTCAAGACGCTGAAGGCGATCGAGGCCGCGCATGTGGTCATCGTCGTGTTCGATGCGCAGGCGGGCATCGCCGATCAGGACGCGCATCTGCTGGGCATGGTCCTGGAGGCCGGCCGGGCGCTGGTGCTGGCGGTGAACAAGTGGGACGGACTCGAGCCGGAGGTCCGCGACGGAATCCGCGAGGACCTGGAACGCAAACTCGGCTTTCTGCGCTTCGCCCGGATGCGCTTGATCTCCGCGCGCCACGGGACCAATGTCGGGCACCTGCTGGAGGATGTGCAGGAGGCCTACGCCAGTGCCTTCGTCGACTTGTCCACGCCGCAGCTGTCGCGGCTGCTCGAGTCGGCGGTGATGGAGCATCAGCCGCCGCTGGTCGGCAACCGCCGGATCAAGCTGCGTTATGCCCACCAGGGCGGCAAGAACCCGCCGGTGATCGTGATTCACGGCAACCAGACCGAGGCGCTGCCGGGCAGTTACAAGCGCTTTCTGGAAAACTTCTTTCGCAAGCACCTGAAGCTGGTCGGCACCCCGCTGCGCCTGGAGTTCAAGAGCAGCACCAACCCCTTCGCGGGCCGCAAGAACGTGTTGACCGAGAGTCAGCGCCGCAAGCGCAAGCGCCTGTTGCGCCACGTGAAGCGCTGACCCGGTGAGCGTCGGCTTGCGCGTTTCTGCCCGGGCGGCAGCCATGGATCCCTTCCGCGTGATGCAGGTGCTCGCCCGGGCGCAGGCGCTGGAGGCGAGCGGGGAAGGCGTGGTTCACCTCGAGGTCGGCGAGCCCGATTTCGCAACCCCGGCGGCGATCGTCGGCGCCGCGCAGCGCGCCCTGGTCAACGGCGTCACCCGCTACACGCCGGCGCACGGCACCACCGCGCTGCGCACCGCGATCGCCGCCGACTACCAGCGGCTGTACGGGCTGGCGATCGATCCCGAACGGGTGATCGTCACCGCGGGCGCCTCGGCCGCGATCTTGCTGGCGCTGGCCGCCGCGACCGATGCCGGCGACGGCGTGCTGTTGCCGGATCCGGGGTATGCCTGCAATCGCCAGTTCGTCACCGCCCTGGGTGCGGTGCCGCAGCTGGTGCCGGTCACGGGCGAGACCGATTTTCAGCCGACCCCCGCGCAGGTCAGCGCGGCGTGGCGTCTCAAGACCCGTGCGCTGGTGCTGGCCTCGCCGGCCAATCCCACCGGAACCCGGTTGACGCCGACGAGCCTGAGCGCCATTGCACAGGTGGTGCGGGCCCGCGACGGCGTGTTGATCATGGACGAGATCTACGGCCGTCTGGTCTTCGACGGACCGCCCCGGACCGCACTCGCGCAGATGCCCGAGGCGGTCGTCGTCAACAGCTTCTCGAAGTATTGCGCGATGACCGGCTGGCGCCTGGGCTGGATGGTGGTGCCGGAATCCTGGATCGAGCCGGTGCGGCGGCTGGCGCAGAATCTCTTCGTCGCCCCCTCGACCCTGGCCCAGGCCGCGGCGCTGGCGGCCTACGCGCCGGCGACCGAGGCCCTGCTGCAGGCCCGGGTCCGCGAACTGGCGCAGCGCCGCGACTTTTTGCTGGACGCGCTGCCGGACCTGGGCCTGGTGTTGCAGAGCCGGCCCGACGGGGCCTTCTACCTGTATGCCGACAGCCGCGCCCACGGGCCGGATTCCGAAATTCTCTGCGAACGGATCCTGCAGCAGGCGCGCGTGGCGTTGACCCCGGGGACCGACTTCAGCCCCGGTGCCGGGCGCGATCACATCCGCATCGCCTACACCCAGCCGCGCCCGCGCCTGGAAGAGGCCGTCGACCGCTTGCGGTCGCTGCTGAGCTGATGCGCTTGCGGTCGCTGCTGAGCTGATGCGCTTGCGGTCGCTGCTGAGCTGATGCGCTTGCGGTCGCTGCGGCTGGCTGACACGGCTGGGCCGGTGCGAAGGGGTTCCGATGCAACGGGCCGGCTTCGGTCGCCCCTTCGATCGGTGGAACCGCCGCGTCAATAGTCCGCGTACAGGGCCTCGACGCGGTCCTGCAACTGGGTCACGATGCGCTCGCGCTTCATCTTCAGCGTTGGCGTCAGCAGCCCAGTCTCGACCGACCAGGGTTCGCAGACGGTGCACAGGCGCCGGATCTGGGCGTAGCCGGGGAAGTCCTTCAGTTGGCGGTTCACTCGCGTGAGCAGGCTGCGTTCGACGAACCGGCCGTTGCGCGCGGCAGCGTCCTCCGGATCCACGTCGAGGGCCGCCGCGGCCTCCCGCCAGGCCTCGGGATTCAGTACGATCAGCGCCGACAGGAAGGCCCGCCCCTCGCCGAGGACCAGCACCTGATCGAACAGCGGGTCGAGTTGGATCGCCATCTCCATGTCCGCGGGGGGCACCTTCTCGCCGCTGCCGAGCACGATGATGTCCTTGATCCGGCCGGTGATGAAGACATGGCCCTCGGCGTCGATGCGTGCCTTGTCCCCGGTGTGCAGCCAGCCCTCGGCGTCGATGGCCTGGGCGGTGGCCTCGGGGTTCTCCCAGTAGCCGAGCATCACCGAGGGGCCGCGGGTCAGCAGTTCCTGCTGGGCGCCGATCCGGATCTCGGCCTCGGGCAGCGCGGTGCCGATCGAGGCCGGCAGGTTGTCGTGCGGCCGGTTGGCGGTGACCACCGGGCTGGCCTCGGTCAGGCCGTAGCCGTGATAGACCGGCAGTCCGAGGCCGATGAAGAAGCGGGCGATCGGCGGGGGTAGCGGCGCGCCGCCGCAGACGGCATACGCCATGCGCCCGCCCAGGCGCGCCAGCACCTGCCGGGCCACCAGCCGATTCAGCAGCGGCCACAGCAGCAACCGGGGCGACCAGCCGGCGCGCCCCTGGGCCCGTTCGAAGCGGGCCCAGCCGGTCGCGACCGTCGCGGCAAACAACGCACGGGCGAGGCCGGACTTCTGTTTCAGTCCGGCCTGGATCTTGGCGTAGACCCCCTCGTAGATCCGCGGGACCGAGATCAGCACCGTCGGCCGGACCGCGACCAGATCCTCGCCGAGTTGTTGGATCGAGCGCGCGAAGGCCACCTCGGCGCCGATCAGCATCGGCAGGTAGCACCCGGCGGTGCGCTCGAGCGTATGCGATAGCGGCAGGAAGGACAGGAACACGTCCTGGGCGCCGAGCGGGCCGCATTGGGCGGCGCCCCGGGCGTTGCTCAGGATGTTGCGGTGCGAGAGCATCACGCCCTTGGGGCGGCCGGTGGTGCCCGAGGTGTACACGATGGTGGCCAGGGCCTCGGGCTCCAGGCTCCGGGTGATCCCGTGTCCGGTCCCCCCAGACAGCCACTCGGAAGCAGCCGTCAGGCGCGGGTCGGTCGGCCGATCCCGGCCGGCGGCCCGATCCGGATTGCGGGGCCGATCCGAATTCCGCAGTTCATCCGAATCCTGGGGCGCATCCGAATTCAGGGGCTTGCCCGAGTCGCCGGATGCGTTCGGTTCTGCGATGTCGTGCAGGGCGACGACGCGCCGAACGGTGCTGAGCCCGGCGATAACCGGCAACAGGCGGCGCCACTGCAGCTTGCCTTCCACCAACAGCAGCCGGGTCTCGGTCTGCTCGAGGATATAGGCGATGTTGTCGGGACGGTCGTCGGTATACAGCGGAACGGTGACCAGGCCCAGGCCGAGCGCGGCCTGGTCGAAGATGATCCATTCGCGGCCGTTGCGCAGCATCATCGCCACCCGATCCCCGGGCTGCAGCCCCTCGCCGTGCAGCGCGGCCTGCCAGCGGTCGACTTCGGTGGCGATTTCGGCCCAGGTGTAGCGGACCCAGTCGTCCCGTAGGGTGTCGAACTGGCGATAGGCGACGGCATCGGGGCTGGCCTGCACGCGTGCGCGAAACAGACCGGGCAGGGTGCCGGTGCGGTCCGGTGTCCTGAGTGGGGACCTCTCCGGGGTCATCTCGAGCGTGGTCATGGGACTCCTTGCGTGACTGCTGGCGGTACACGGGCCATTACGGGGGGTGGATACCGGAAATCGATGGCGGGTTCAGAGGCCGAGCGGATGCCGGACCGGTTCCAGCGTCAGCGTGCCCTGCAGCAGCGTCCACCCGACGAAGAAGATCACGCCGCCGCCGACCAGGCCGATCAGGGGGCCGGCATAGCGCAGGCCGGACCATCCGGTCGGCTGGAGCAAGCGCCGGGTCCAGTCCCGGGCCTGGACGGCCAGCACCGCGATCACGGCCACGGTCAGCGCGGTGCCCAGCGACATCGCGAGCACCGCGGCGATTCCCGCGAGCCACAGGCCAAGCAGGTAGGACACCGCCATCACCAGCACGGCCCCCGAGCAGGGGCGGATGCCCACCGCAAAGACGGTCGCATACCACGGGCCGCGCAGGTTCGGATCCACGTGATGCGGTGTGCCGCAGCCGCAGTCCGGCGCGGCGATGGGGCGCGGACCGGCCGGACCGCGCAGTGGGTGCCCCGGGGTGCCGGTGGTGTTCGCGAGGCGTTGAAAGCGCGGGGCGCCGGGTGTGACCGTCGCCGCGAGACCCTGGTGGTCGGCGGTGTTCGCGTGCAGCACCAGGCCCCGTTCCGGTGTGGGGGTCGTTCCGCTACGGTGCAGTCGCCAGAGCGCGCGCAGTCCGCGCCCGATCAGCCACACGCCGAGCAGCGCCACCAGCAGGAAGCTGGCCAGTTCCAGGTTGCGGACCTGGCCGATGGTGTCCCGGGCCAGCCAGCCGAAGCCGCCGATCAGCACCAGGACCGCCGTAATGGCGGTGACGCCTTGCATCAAAGCGGCGGCCACCGACAGTCCGATGCCGCGGCGCAGGCTTTGCCGGTGCGTGAGCAGGTAGGTGCTGATCACCGCCTTGCCGTGACCCGGGCCCGCGGCATGGAAAATGCCATAGAGAAAGCTGGCGAGGATCAGGGCGCCCGCGGTCATGGCGGTCGGGGTTTCATCGAGCTGGTGCAGCCCCAGCGTCAGGCGCCGATGCAGATCCCGCTGCGTCTGTAGAATCCAGTTCGACGCCCGCTCCAGCGTCGTCCATGGCACAGCGCCCTCATCCGGGGCCGCTCCAGATTCCACACTGGATTCGGGACCCGGTCCCCCCCCGGATCCGAGGCCGAAGGGGTTCGCTGACAGCAGTGCCGGGGCCAGCCATACCGCCAGCAGCAGCGCGAGGCCGGCCCAGCGCAGGCGGCTCACGGCGGTTGCGGTGCACGGGGTGGTCGATGTGGCTTTCATGGGGCGCATAGCATCCAGGGCCTTCGGGGAATCAAGATCCGCAGTGAATGGAAACCCGCTCGGCGAAGGCGCGCCCGAGATCGTCCATCGGTGCCCGCTGCTGGCGGTTCAGGGTCGCGGCGTAGGCGACCAGCCGGCCCTCGGGCCGGGGCGGTTCCAGCCGGGTCTCGCAGCCCCGGCCGTCCTGCCAATGGTCGCCCTGCAGATGGATCACGTCATCCGGATCGTGCAGCACCTCGATCCAGTAGCTGGGATCGTACACGCGGTACTCCAGAGGCTGCTCGGCGTTCGGGCGCATGCCCGGCACCGGGACTTCGAATTCCAGATACAGCCGGCCCTGGCGCCAGGACAGGGCATCCGCCCGTGCATCGGCAATGGCCAGCGTCTGCGCGCCCCGGCGCAACTCGGTGAAATAGTCGTAGTCGCGCAGGTTCCCGAGCAGGCGCTGGCGCAGTTGCCGCAACGCAGGCTCGAGATCCAGTCCCGGTCGGGCGGCCTCCATCCCCTCGAGCAGCAGCTGGCTGTAGCTGGGATCGAAGACCCACGTCTGGCGCAGGGCCTGCAGCTCACCCGCGGTATCGAACACGACTACGACCCGAAGGTCGATCCAGGCATGCGGATGCGCGTGGGCGCTGCCGGTGACCAGGACCAGCAGGAGTCCCCACGCCGTGCGCCATCGCGTGTTCATCGGCCGGCGTGCATGGGCAGGGGGTGCACCGATGCGCCCATCGTTACGACGCGCCCGTCACGATAGATCCCTGGGCAGCGCCTCCGTGCGCTGCCAGCGGGTGCCCTCGGCGGTATCCTCGAGGAGGATGCCGGCCGCGGCAAGTTCGTCGCGGATGGCGTCGGACTGGGCAAAGTCCCGTGCCGTGCGGGCGGCGTTGCGGGCCGCAATGCGTTCCTCGATCCAATCGCTGCCTGCGGTATCGGCCCCCCCGGCCTGAAACCAGATCAGCGGATCCTGCTGCAGCAGGCCGAGCACTTCGCCCGCGGCCAGCAACTCGGCCTTGCGGTCCGCGGCCTCCAGCGGCGTTGCGGCACCCGCCAGCGCAGCGGCCAGTCGGTGCAGGGCAGCGATGGCGGCCGGGGTGTTCAGGTCGTCGAGCAGGGCGGCGAACACCGGCGAGCCGCGGGGATCGGCCTCCCCGCGGGGCGTGTCGGCATGGTCGCGCAACACCCGATAAAAGCCGTTCAGGGTGTTGCGGGCCTGCTCCAGGCCGGCCTCGGAGAAGTTCAGCGGGGCCCGATAGTGCCGTGCAAGCAGCGCCAGGCGCAGGACCTCACCGGTATAGACCGCCAGCAGATCGCGCAGCAGACGAAAGTTGCCGAGCGACTTGGACATCTTCTCACCGGCGACCGTCACATGGCCGTTGTGCACCCAGAACCGGGCGTATTCCACGCCGTGCGCGCCACAGCCCTGGGCGATTTCGTTTTCGTGGTGCGGGAACACCAGATCGTGCCCGCCACCATGGATATCGATGGTGGGACCGAGGTGGGTTTCGATCATCGCCGAGCATTCGAGGTGCCAGCCCGGACGCCCCGGACCCCAGGGGCTGTCCCAGGCCGGCTCGCCGGGACGGGCCGGCTTCCACAACACGAAATCGGCGGGATCGCGCTTGTAGTCGGCGACCTCGACCCGGGCGCCGGCGCGCATATCGTCGAGGCTGCGCCCCGACAGGCGGCCGTAGTCCGGGTAGGAACGCACATCGAAGAGCACGTGGCCGGCCGCGGTGTAGGCATGGCCGCGTTCGAGCAGGCCCTCGATCATCCGCAGCATCGGGGCGATGTGCTCGGTCGCTCGGGGTTCCAGGGTCGGCGGCAGTGCGCCCAGGCGCTGCACGTCCTCGTGGAAGGCCCGGGTGTAGCGCGCCGTCAGCACGCCGATGGCTTCGTTGTTGGCCGCGGCGGCCTGGTTGATCTTGTCGTCGACGTCGGTGATGTTGCGCGCGTAGATCACCGCATCGGGACCGTACAGCGTGCGCAGCACCCGGAACAGCACATCGAACACCACCACCGGGCGACCGTTGCCGATGTGCACGAAGTTGTAGACCGTCGGACCGCAGACATAGAGCGTGACCCGGTTCGGGTCCATCGGGGCGAAGGCCTCCAGGTGGCCGCCCAGCGTGTTGTGCAGGTGCAGGGTGGCGGGCAGGGACGGGGTGTCGGGCGAAGGTGGGCGGTTCATGTCGGATCGGATTCGCGTTGGGTTGCGGTATTCGGGGTCTGGGTGCCGCCGTAGAGGGTTTCCGGGTCGATGATCGGATTGGCGGTGACGACCACCTCGTCGCCGTCGACGCGCAGAAAGAAGCAGTTCGAGCGCCCGGTATGGCACGCCGGTCCGGTCTGGTCCACCCGCAGCAGCAGGGTATCGCCGTCGCAATCGATGTACAGCCCCTTCAGGTGCTGCACCTGGCCGGAACGCTCGCCCTTGCGCCACAGGCGCCCCCGCGAGCGTGAAAAATAGCAGACGCGGCCGGTAGCGAGGGTCTCGTTCAGGGCCGCGTCGTTCATCCAGGCCATCATCAACACCTCACCGGTATCGTATTGCTGCGCCACGGCGGGAATCAGGCCGTCCGCGTTGCGTTGCAGGCGTGCCAGCACCTGGTCGCGCGGGAAGCGATGGCCACGGGGCCGGTCTTCGATGTTCTTGAGCATGTTCCGGTCTCGAGTTCGGTCGGGGCGGTGGTTCTGATCGGTGCGTTATAAAATACCATTACAGGACCCGCTCGGGGCATCGGGCCTTGGCGTCGTAGTGTACGGGCTGGCCGATGCCGCCGCACTCCGGGCGATTCCGGGAGGAGCCTCAGGCCTCCGGGCGCCGGCCGGTGGCGTTGTCGACCGGGCTATGCGTACGCCAGCCGATCGACCTGCGCGCGCTGGTCGACGACGTCCTCAGCAGTCTGCAACCCCGGTGTGTCGAAGCGAAGGCCGAAGTCGAGGTTGCGGTGCCCGCGCTGACGCTGCACAGCGATCATGCGGGACTGGCACTGGTGTTGCGTAATCTGTTGGACAACGCGATTGCGTTCAGTCGCGACCGGGATCCGCCGCGGATCCGGATCGCCGTGGTGGTCTCGCCTTCGCTGCTGCAACTGTCTGTCGAGGACAACGGCATCGGTTTCGACATGCAATACCATGACCGGATCTTCGAGATCTTCCAGCGCCTGCACCGTTCCGAGGACTATCCGGGAACCGGCGTCGGCCTCGCCCTGGTGCGCCGGGCGACGAACCGTCTCGGTGGCCGCGTGTGGGCGCAGAGCACGGTCGGAGCGGGGAGCCATTTCTTCGTGGAGTTGCCCCGATGACCCGCCAGTCCCTGAGCCCCTCCATTCTGCTGGTGGAAGACAACCCCGTCGATCTGGACCTGACCTTGCGCGCCTTCGCCCGCAAGCGCCTGACCAACCGGATCGAGGTGGCGCGGGACGGCGAGGAGGCGCGGGAGTGCATCGCGCGCTGGCAGGCCGGCGGGCCGCTGCCGGCCGTGATCCTGTTGGACATCAAGCTGCCGAAGATCGATGGCCTGGAGGTGCTGCGCCGGATCCGCAGCCACGCCGTTGGCAGCACGATTCCGGTGGTGATGCTGACCTCGTCCGGGGAGGATCGCGACATCGCCACCGCCTATCGCCTGGGAGCCAATTCCTACATCGTCAAGCCGGTCGATTTCGCCAAGTTCATGGATGTCGCCGAACAGATCGAATTGTATTGGTGTCTATTGAACCAGCCGCCGGTCTAACGCTGTGCTCCGCGTACTCTATGTCGAGGACTCGGCGGCGGATGCCGATCTGCTGCAGCGCCGGGTGGCCCGCGACGGGACGGACATGGCGCTCGATGTCGTGTCCACGCTGCGCGAAGGCCGTGAGCGCCTGAATGAGCCCCGGGAAGCATCCCCGGATGAGCGCCCGAATCAGCCCCCGAATCCGTCGCCGACCGCGACGGCATCCTTCGATGCGCTGCTGGTCGATCTGAGTCTTCCGGACGGCAGTGGCCTGGAATTGGTCGCCCACGTGCGAGAACGGGATCTGCCGCTGGCGGTGGTGGTGCTGACGGGTCAGGGTCAGGAAGAGGCGGTGGTGGCAGCCTTCAACGCCGGAGCCGACGATTATGTGGTCAAGCAGGGCCCGTACCTGCAGGACATCACCGAGCGCCTGTACGGCGCGGTGACTCGCCGTCGGGCGGCGTGTCAGAACGGTAATGCGGCCTTTCGGGTGCTGTATGTCGAACACAACCCCTTCGATCAGCGGCCGACGGATGCCTACGCCTCGGTGTCGCCTCGGCGCCGGGCGACGTCCGGCTGACCGCAATGCAACGACGGGTTCACGAGGATGCCGCCCTGAAAGCAGGGCTCGAACGCGGAGAGCCGGTGTACATCGAGGACCTGGCGGCCCTCGACGCGGCCTCGGCGGACCCTCCGGTCGAGGCGCTGGGCGGAGGCCTGCGTGCCCTCTGGTCGGTGCCCTTTCGCGACGACCACGGGCAGGTCTGCGGCACGCTGCTTGCCTGCCAGCGCCAGCCGCTGCTGCCGAGCCCGGGCGAGATTGCGATGCTGCGCGAGTTTGCCGATATCGCCGGTATTGCCGTGGCGAAGACCCGCTCCGATCAGGCGCTGCACGACCGTGAACACGCGCTGCGTCGGGCTGCGGCGGTGCTGGCCAGTACCCGGGACGGGGTGATGATCACCGATCTAACCCCCCAGATCGTGTCGGTCAATCCGGCCTTCACCGCGATCACCGGCTATTCCGAGGCGGAGGTCCTGGGCCGGAATCCGCGTTTCCTGCAGTCGGGACGACACCCGCGCGCCTTCTTCCAGCAGATGTGGCAGAGCCTGGAGCAGACCGGGCATTGGCGCGGCGAGATCTGGAATCGCCGCCGCGACGGCAAGGTCTATCCGGAGTGGATGAGCCTGAGCCGGGTCTTCGATGAAGCGGGGCAGGCCACTCATTACACCGGCGTGTTCACCGACATCAGCGACATCAAGCACAGCGAGGAGCAGCTCGCCTATCTGGCCCATCACGATCCGCTGACCGATCTGCCCAACCGCCTGCTGGCGCAATCCCGTCTCGAACAGGCCATCGAGCGGGCGCATCGGCAGCAGGGGCGGGGGGCGGTGCTGTACCTGGACCTCGACCGCTTCAAGACCATCAACGACAGCCTGGGACACCCGGTGGGCGATGCGCTGCTGATCGAGACCGCCCATCGGTTGTCCGAGCGGGTGCCGGCCTGGAACCGGTGCAGATGGCGGTCAACCTTTCGGCTGTGCAGTGGGGCCACCAGGATCTGCTGGCCCAGATCGAGGAGACCGGATTCCCGCCGGGGCAACTCGAACTGGAGATTACCGAGACGACGATCATGGAGTACGGCGGACCGGCCGGGGCGACCTTCCAGGCGTTGAAGGCGCTGGGAGTGCGCATCGCCATCGACGACTTCGGTACCGGCTACTCCTCCCTGTCGGCCTTGAAGCGCTTTCCGGTCGATGTGTTGAAGATCGACCGCAGCTTCATCGACGGACTCCCCGACGATGTCGACGATCAGGCGATCACCGCCACGATCATTGCCATGGCCAGCACGCTGCGCCTGGCGCTGGTGGCTGAGGGGGTGGAAACGCCGGCGCAGCACGCCTTTTTGTTGGAAAAGGGTTGCCGAGTGGGGCAGGGCTACCTGTTTTCCAAACCGCTGGCCGCCGAGGCCTGCCTGCAGTGGCTGTTGCAGGCCCTGCGGCCGGTGCGCGCGTGATGGTGAGGCGGTCGGGAAGATTTTCGTCGCCCGCATAGGGTTAATCCGGGTCCATGGGCGCTTATCGGCTATACTTTTGGCCTGGAGATTGACTGATGGCATCGAATCGCCCCCCCTCAAGGCCGCCGACGACGCTGCGCAGCCTGACGTACCACGGACTGGACGACGGACCGCGCCTGATCGTGCTGGGCGCGGTGCATGGCAATGAGACCTGCGGGACCACGGCCGTGTTGCGCCTGGCACAGGAACTCGATGCGCAACAGCACGAGCTTCGATGCGGGACACTGACCCTGGTTCCGGTGACCAATCCGCTGGCCTTCCAGCGCGAACAGCGCATGGGCGATCGCAATCTGAATCGCAACCTGCGTGTGACCCCGGAGCCACAGGACTTCGAGGACCGTTTGGCGAACCGGCTCTGCCCCTTGCTCGGCGCCCACGACGTGCTGTTGGATCTGCATTCCTTTCATACCCCGGGCGAGCCCTTCGTGATGCTGGGTCCGCAGAACAACCAGGGGCATCTGGAGGCCTTTGGCCAGGCAGCGGCCGAGGAGGCCTTGGTGCGCTGCCTCGGGCCGCGGCGCGTGGTCGAGGGCTGGCTGGACACCTATGCCCGAGGGGTGGCGCGGCGCCTGAAGAACCCGAACGCGGACCTGCGGGCGCAGATGCTCAGCACCGATCCCGGTTACGGCATCGGCACGACCGAATACATCCGCAGCCAGGGGGGCTATGGTGTCACGCTGGAATGCGGCCAGCACCAGGACCCGCAGGCCCCCGAGGTCGCCTATCAAGCCATCCTGAACGCGCTCGCGCACCTGGGTATGCTGAATCGCGCGATCCCGCCGCCGCGGGCAGACCTGGAGGTGCTGCAACTGGTCGAGGTGATCGATCGGGATCATCCGAGCGATCGATTCGCGCGGCCCTGGCAGAGCTTCGATCGCGTTCATGCCGACGAAACCATCGGAATCCGCGCGGATGGGCGTGTGCTGCGAGCGCCGACGGATGGTTTCATCGTCTTTCCCAATCCCAATGCCCTGCCCGGCAATGAGTGGTTCTACCGGGCGGAGATCAGCCCCCGAGGCCTCGGCGGGGTGACTGCGCGCCAGCCGGGTCTCCGCCCCGTATCCGATGAGGTTGCCGATGACGGATGATTCCTGGTTCAACGATTGCCAGGTCCAGTCGATCCTGATGGATACCCGTTTGGCGGTGGCCGTTTTGAATCCCGGCGGACAGGTGCATCTGGCCAATCCCCGGTTTATCGCGGCCATGAACGGCGCAGTTCCGGCTCCCGAGCAGCTTCGGTATCTGCTGGCACAGACCACCCCGGCCCGTGCGATGCTGCGTACTCCCACCGGAAGCTCGGCCGGGATCGAGGCCTTGATGCTGTCGGTCGGGGGGTGCGTGCTGTTGATTCTCGAGGCTGCCGAACAGGAGATCGAGACCCTGCGGGAGCGGTTGGCGGAACTGGAGCGACTCAGCACCACGGACCGCCTGACCGGGGTCTGGAACCGCGTGCACATGGATCGGGCGATCGAGGCTGAGGTCGCTCGGGCCGAACGTCATCAGCAAGCGGTGTCACTGATCCTGCTCGACATCGACCACTTCAAGCGGATTAATGACGATCATGGACACGCCGTAGGCGACGAGGTCCTTCAGGAGTTGGTAGCCCGCCTGAATCAAGGCCTGCGGTTGACCGACAGCCTGTACCGATGGGGGGGCGAGGAATTCCTGATCCTGGCAACGGATACCGGCTTTGAGGGCGCCGGCGCCCTCGCGGAGCGTTTGCGGATCAAGGTGGCCGATGCACCCTTTCCGGACGTGGGGCCGGTGTCGATCAGCCTGGGTGTTGCGGAATACCTGCCGGGTGAATCCAGCAAACTCTGGTTCGACCGCGCCGATAACTACCTGTATCAGGCCAAGAACGGCGGGCGTAACCGGGTCATGGTGGATCCCCGCAGCGCATCGGACGTGCGCGAGCACGACCACAGACGCTCCCCCTTCGAACTGGTCTGGCAGGCGAGCTACGCCTCGGGCCACCGGATGATCGACGAGGAACATCAACACCTGTTCGTGTTGGTCAATCGGGCCATCGCCGAGGCGATCAAGGTGCCCAAACGCAACGGGCAGCACCTCACGCGTGCGCTTGCCTCCCTGTTGGAGCATATCGAAGCGCATTTTGCTCATGAGGAGGCGATCCTCGAGGCCTGCAACTTCAGGGGGCTGCAGGGCCATCGCAAGGCCCATCAGTACCTGTTGAAACGGGCTCGGGAAGTGAAACGGGCGAGCGAGAAGGGGCCGGTTCCGCTGGGTACGCTGGTGGAGTTTCTGGCCCAGGAGGTGGTTCTGCAGCACATTGTGGGTGCCGACCAGAAGTTCTTCGCTCTGGTCGCGGCGGCTGAGGATCGGCAATGAACGGGGCATGAACCCGTGATGGCGACCGGCCGATCCCGCGCCTGTCCCGTTCTCACCGCCCGTTCTCCCTCCCCCCGTGAATACCCGTGCACCCCCTTTGAGCACCGGTGTGCTCGCACCTCGGTGTGTACCCTCAAAGCCCGGGTGACCCTTACGCGTCGTCGCGGGCGCTCACGAAGGCCTGTTCCACCGTGAAATTACCAACACCCTTGTAGCTGGTCATCGTCCAGCCGGCGGCCTTCAGGTAGGCGGTCATCTCCCGGTTCATGTCCGGATTGCCGCATAGCATTACCCGATCGACCTCCGGATCGGCCGCGGGCAGACCCAGCATCTCGAACAGCGCCCCGGTGCGAAAGAGTTCCGCGCCGCGCCGGGTGTTGGCGTGGGCCTCCCGCGTCACCGTGGGCACGTAGCGCAGCCGGTCACCCGCGCGTCGCTCGATCTCCTCGCGGTAGCTCAGTTCCGGCGCGGTACGCACGCTGTGCACCAGGATTACCCGCTCGACATGCGCAAAGACCGCCTCGCCGCGGATCAGGGAGATGAACGGGGCGATCCCGGTGCCGGTGGCGAGCAGGTACAGGTTGCGCCCCGGCAGCACATGATCCAGGGTCAGCGAACCGGTGACCTTGCTGTTGATCCAGATGCTGTCCCCGACGTCGATCCCAGCCAGTTGGCTGGTCAGCGGACCGTCCGGCACATGAATGCTGAGAAACTCGAGCTCCGGTTCCTGCGGGTCCGAGACGATCGAGTAGGCACGCGGAATCAGGCGGCCCTCGCGGCGCAGCCCCAGGGTCACGAATTGCCCGTTCCGAAAGTGAAAACCCTCCGGGCGGGTCGCCTTGAAGCTGAAGGTCTTGGGCGACCAGCGCCGGACCTCGGTGATGCTTTGTTCGTTGTACGGCAAGGCCTTTTTCTCCTTTCTGGATGCGCCGAACCCTACCAGTAACTTGGGGCCTGGCGCATGAACGGCGGCCTTGGGTGGGGGAATAGGGCATGGCCCGCAGACCGGGCGGCATCTCGCAGACCGGTTGCGTCCGTCGCGCCGGCCAAGGATCATGGCCACCGCTATCGGACCGGTGCTGTCCGGTTTCCGACGTACTTGCGGCCCTTGGTGGGTGCATTCGCGGTTCATTGCATGGAGAGAAGGCCGATGACCCGATCCTTACGGGCCCGATCCTTACGGGAATGTGTGGAGCACTTCCCGCTGTCGATGTTCGGGCTGGTGATGGGGCTCACCGGTTTGGGCCTCGGCTGGCGGGCCTGGGGCGCACAGGTGGGGATCGAATGGGCCGGGGAGCCGGTGTTGATGGTCTCCTGGCTGGCCTTCTTCTTCCTGGCCTTCCTGTTCATCTTCAAGACCGTGCAACACCCGGCCGAGATGATCATCGACCTGCGCCATCCGGTGCGCCTGAACTACCTGGCGGCGGTGTCCATTTCAATGGTGCTGATGGGCATCGTTCTGCAGCCCCACGAACCCCTGCCGGCGCGCGGCATTTTCTTACTCGGTGCCGGCCTGCATCTGATCATCACCGTCCTGGTGGTGAATTTCTGGATGCACCATGCCCGCTTTGCGATCACCCAGGTCAACCCCGCCTGGTTCATTCCGGCGGTGGGCAATGTGCTGATTCCGCTGCCGGCGGTGACCTTCGGTTATGCCGAACTCGGCTGGTTCTTCTTCAGCATCGGGATGCTGTTCTGGGCGATGCTGATGACCATCGTGTTCTACCGCATCCTGTTTCACGAGCCGCTGCCGAACCGGGTGTTGCCCACGCTGTATATCCTGATTGCGCCGCCGGCGGTGGGTTTTCTTGCCTACACCCAATTGGTCGGCGAACTCGATGCGGCCGCGCGCATGCTCTATTTCATCGGTCTCTTTCTGACCCTGTTGCTGCTCACCCGGATCCACGGGCAACTCCAGATGCCCTTTGCCCTCTCCTGGTGGGCTTATACCTTCCCGTTGGCGGCGATCAGCCTGGCCAGCATGGAAATGGCGCGCCTGAGCGGTTATGCGGCCTATTTCTGGGTCGGTGTGGCGCTGCTGCTGGGGTTGTCAGCGCTGGTGGTTGCCCTGCTGGTGCTGACCGTTCGCGCCGCCCTGCAGGGCACCTTCTGCCGCGCCGAGGAACCCTGAGCCCGTCGGATGGGTCCCCGGTCCGGACCGGGGACACCCCGCTCGGCTCTGCAGCGCTTTCTAAGAGTCGCGGTCAAGGGCGGTGGGGTGGGTGCGCGGCGCTTCACTCGCGCTGCGCGTCGGCGCTGATCGGGTGATCGCAGGGGCCGTTGTAAAAATTATGTAACATCGCTGGTGTCTAATAACGGCAGGTTTCAGCGCGAGAATGTGCGATGACAGTCACCCTCCTCCTGGTGGAGGACGATGCGGCGGTGCGGGAGGTGGTCGCGCTGGGGCTGCAGAAGGCGGGCTTCCGGGTGGTCGAGGCCGCCGATGTGCGCCAAGCGCGCGGGTTGTTGCTCGATCCGCGCCCGGATCTGATCCTGCTCGACTGGATGCTGCCCGACGTGAGCGGCGTGGAATGGGCGCGCAGCCTGAAGGAGTCGCCGCACACCCGGGACCTGCCGATCATCATGCTCACCGCCCGCGGCGAGGAAGAGGATCGCGTCCGCGGGCTCGAGGTCGGCGCCGACGACTACGTGACCAAGCCCTTCTCGGCGCGCGAACTGATCGCCCGCATTCGGGCCGTGCTGCGCCGCACGGCCCCGGGCAGCAGCGAGGAACCGGTGGCGGCGAACGGGCTGCGCCTGGACCCCGTCAGCCAGCGCGTCACGGCCAACGGTCAGGCGCTGTCGCTCGGACCCACCGAATACCGCCTGCTGCATTTCTTCATGACCCACCAGGACCGCGTCTACACCCGCGGGCAGTTGCTCGATCAGGTCTGGGGCACCAATGTCTACGTCGAGGAGCGAACGGTCGATGTCCACATCCGCCGTCTGCGCATGGCATTGTCGCCGTCCGGGCATGAGGGCCTGGTGCAGACGATTCGAGGCTCAGGCTATCGCTTCTCCTGCGCACCCTGACCGCGTGCCGGTGCTCGGCGGGCCCCGAGTCGCGGTCGCGATCCCGGTCCGGATCCTGGCCCTGGTTTCGGCTCTGGTTTCGGTCGTGGTTTCGGTCGTGGTTTCGGTCGTGGTTTCGGCCCTGGTTTTGGCGCTGGTTTCGGCTTCGATCCCGGCACCGATTGCAACCCCGATCCCGGCCCCGCTGCCGATCCCGATTCCAGCCTTGCGCCTGCCTGGCGGGCATGGCCCCGGAATCCTCGTCTGACGATGAAGCTGCGCAATCCCTGGCCCGCCTTCGGGATTCGGATCCTCGTCGGTCTGCTGCTGCTGGTGTTCGCTGCCGTCGTCAGCGGGCAGTGGGGGCTCGTGCTGCTCGTCGGCGCCGTGGGGCTGCTGTTCTGGGACTGGCTGAACCTGTGGCGCCTGGAGCATTGGCTGCGGCTGACGCGCAAGCTCGATCCGCCCCAGTCGGTGGGCTTGTGGGGTGATATCTTCGACGGCCTGCACCAGATGCGCCGGCGCAGCCGCGATCGCGACAAGCGCAGGCGCAATCTGGTGCGCAATTACCGCGACTCGATCAAGGCCATTCCGGACGGGGCCGTGGTCCTGCGCGGCGACTATCTCGTTGAATGGTGCAATCAGGCGGCGTTGCGGCTGCTGGGTCTGCAGTGGCCGCGCGACGAGGGCCAGCGCATCAGCAACATCTTCCGCCACCCCGAGTTCATCGCCTTCCTGGCCCGCTACACCGGCGAATCCCGGACCCTGTCGCTGCCCTCGCCGATCGACAGCCGCCGTTGGCTCGAGATTCGTCTGATCCCCTATGCCAAGAAGCGCTATCTGCTGCTGGCCCGGGACACCACCCAGTTGCGGCAATTGGAAACGATGCGCCGCGACTTCATCGCCAACGTATCCCACGAACTGCGCACGCCGCTGACCGTGGTCTATGGCGTCGCCGAGGCGCTGGCCGAAGAACTCGGGGACGACCCCGAACGCGCGCGTTCGGTGCAGCTGTTGCAGGAACAGGCCGAGCGCATGAAGCACCTGGTCGACGATCTGTTGTTACTGTCCCGCCTGGAGACCGGCAGCCCCACCGGCAAGGCTCAATGGATCGATATGACGAGCCTGCTGAGTGGTCTGGTCGAGGAGGCCCGGCTGTTGTCGGGCGAGCGCCGGCATCAGGTGGAACTCGATGCCACGCCCGGATTGCGGTTGCTGGGGAACGAGGGCGAACTGCGCAGTGCCTTCGCCAACCTGCTGTTCAACGCCGTCCATTACACGCCCGACGGCGGGCAGATTGGGATGCGCTGGTTCGCCGACGCCCAGGGGGGGCATCTGCAGGTGGTGGACAACGGGATCGGCATCGAAGCGCAGCACATCGACCGCCTGACCGAACGTTTCTACCGCGTCGACAGCGGGCGCTCCAAGAGCCAGGGCGGCACCGGTCTGGGGCTTGCCATCGTCAAGCACGTGCTGATGCGCCAGGGGGGCGAGCTGCAGATCGAGAGCGCGCCGGGACAGGGCAGTACCTTCACCTGTCACTTTCCGTCCCGGAACCTGCGTCAGTCCCTGAGCGCCCGTGAACCCGAAGCGCAAGCCGTTCGTTGAGCTTGCCCGCGCAGGGAGGGTCCAATGCGGCATCATTCATATTTAGCGTTTTAATGCGGGGCGGCTTCATGCGGTTTGGCTCGATACGGAATGGTTCGATGATCGATGGGCAGCGCCTGTTCGCGGTTCTCGGTAAGGCTGAGGCCCTCGTTGCGCTTGGGTGCAGGCAGGGGCAGCGCCATGGCGGAGGGCGCCGGCTCCAATTTGCGTTGGCGTTGATCATGAGCCTGGTACTGGGAACCGCGATCGCCGCCGAGCCGCCGCAGGGTGCGGAGCCTCACTTCGGGGCCGATGCCGGAGCTGGCGCCGGCGAGTTCGGAATCGAGGCCGAGGCCCGCGCCCACGCCTACATGGCCCTCGATCCGCCGGATTGGGCCGGCGCGCATGCGGCCTTCGGTGAGGCCGCCCGGGCGGGTTCGCCCACCGCGATGAGTTACCTTGGCTGGCTGCACGAAGAGGGTCACGGTGTGCCGAAGGACGGGACCAAAGCCGCCGCCTGGTATGCCCGGGCGGCCCGTGCCGGGGCGCCGGACTTTGCGCTGAAGCTCGGCTGGATGTACCTGGGCGGGGATGGTGTCGCCCGCGATCGCGAACAGGCCGAGTTCTGGTTCGAGCAGGCGATCGCGGCCGGGCATGTGCCGGCGCAGATCGCCTGGGCCTCGGTCCTGATCGCCGATGCCCAGGGCGGCCGCAACCCGGAGCGGGTCTTCGAGGCCCGGGATCTGCTCGAGCAGGCGTTGGCGGAGGGCTATGTGTTGGGTGCGTATTTCCTGGCCCGGATCCATCTCGAAGGTATCGGCAGCCAGACGGTCGACGCGGCCCAGGCCTTACATTACACCCGGATCGGCGCCGAACTGGGTCATGCCCAGATGCAGGGCTGGCTCGCGTTCCTTTATAGGAACGGCCAGGGGGTCGCAGCGGATCCGGTGAGTGCAGCCCAATGGGCCAATCTCGCCGCGGCCGAAGGCGACACCCTGGGCCAGCAGTTGCGGCTGGCGCTCGAGGCGGAGCTCGAGCCGGCCGAAGTGGCCGAGGCGCGCCGGCGCGCCGTCGACTGGGCGCTGGAACGCCGGTGAGCCGGCCGGCCGGTGACCATCGACCCATGACCTTCGGGCGCTTGACCGTCCGGCGCTTGACCGTCCGGCCCATGACCATCGGCTCCGTGACCGTGGACCGCATCCGAACTGGCGGCCCACCATGCTGCGCGTGATCCTGTTCAGCCTGTTGGCGCTGGTCGTGGTCTTCTTCGGCGCCCGTTCGTGCGGTCTGACCCCGGAACAGATCGAGGACCGGATCCTGCTCGCCGAACTCAATGCCGAGGAGGGTGCCGCCTACCGTCACGCCAATGGCCAACGCGCCGCGGTGGTCACCCTTGGGAGCGGCCTGCAGGTCGAGATGCTGCGCGAGGGCGACGGCCCGGTCCCGACCGAGGACGACTGGGTGCGGGTGCATTACCGCGGCTGGCATGTGGACGGGCGTGAATTCGAAAATTCCTGGCGCAAGCAGGAGCCGGCGACGGTCGCGGTGGCGGATACCATCCCGGGGTGGCGCCAGGCGCTGGTCGCGATCCCGGTGGACACCCGGCTGCGGCTGGTGCTCCCGCCGGAACTCGCCTACGGGCGCCCGGGCGGCGGTCCGATCGGGCCCGAGGAGACGCTGATCTTCGAACTGGAGCTCTTGGCGATCGTCGCACCGGATCCGGTGCGCGAACGCCCCGAATGGGAGCAGCCGGTGCCGGGTCTGCGCTGAAGGACGATCGGATGCCGCGGGCGGGGCGTGCTTCCAGCGGCCGGTGTCCTTCCAGAAGCCGTTGTTTACCCAGCGGCGGTTGTCGCCCAGGGTCGCTGGTCATCCCAGGGTAGCTTGTCATCCCAGGCCAGGGGCGGCGGTTATCCCAGGGTCATCACCCAGCGGCCGTTGTCATCAATCTGTCACAAATCCTTCATATCCTTGTGATGCTGGGACGGGATACTCCTCGCACGAATTCTCGGCACGGTGACCGCACCGGCCCGGTTCGTGACCATCATCCAATAAGAGGAAGATCGATCATGACGATGAAGAAAAGCCTGGTCCTGGGCGTTGTTGCCGCCCTCGGCCTGTCGGTATCCCTGGCCTCGGCCGAGGTCGATCCGAACCTGCCGAGCTACGAGCGCGTCTCCGGGGTCTCCGGGAACCTGAGCTCGGTGGGCTCCGATACCCTGAACAACCTGATGACGCTGTGGGCCGAGGAATTCGCAAAGTTCTACCCGAACGTGAACATCCAGATCCAGGGTGCCGGCACCTCGACCGCGCCGCCGGCGCTGATCGAGGGTACCTCCAACTTCGGCCCGATGAGCCGCCCGATGCGCGACTCCGAGCAGCGCGGCTTCGAGGACCGTTACGGCTACCCCGCGACGCTGGTTCCGGTCGCCATCGACATGATCGCGGTGTACGTGAACAAGGACAACCCGATCGCAGGCCTGTCGCTCCCGCAGGTGGATGCGATCTTCTCCGCGACCCGCGCCTGCGGCTACGGCCAGGATATCAGCACCTGGGGCCAGGCCGGCATGACGGGCGCCTGGGCCAACCGCGACATCACGATCTATGGCCGTAACGCGGTCTCCGGGACCTACGGCTTCTTCAAGGAAAATGCCCTCTGCGGCGGTGATTTCAGGCCGACCGTGAACGAGCAGCCGGGCTCCTCGGCGGTCGTTCGCGGGGTCGAGCAGACGCTGAACGGCATCGGCTACTCCGGGATCGGTTACCGCACCTCCGGCGTGCGCGTCGTTCCGCTGGCCGGAACGGATGGCGGCGAGTTTTTCGAGGCGACCGGCGACAATGCCGCCACCGGTGACTACCCGTTGGCCCGGTTCCTTTATGTGGCTGCCAATCAGCACCCGAACGACGGCTGGAACCCGATGGAGAAGGAATTCTTCCGGATGGTGCTGTCCGCCGAAGGCCAGGGCGTGGTGCACCGTGACGGCTACGTGACCCTGTCCGCCGCCGCTGCCGAGCGCTTTCGCAAGGAGATGAACCTCGACTGAGGTTCCTCTCGGCAGGCAGGCCATGGGCCCCGGCACCGCGTGTGTCGGGGCTCATGTTTTGTGAACGAATCGAGATATCAGGGGTAGATCATGTCGGCATCCACGAGCGAAGCAGCGCTTGCGGCGGGCTCCTTGCTGCCAAACACCGAGCGGCGCCAGAAGCTGCGCAAAAAGCGGGCGCTGCGTGACGGCATCTCGCGCTATGGCGTGGGCGCCAGCGGAATCGGTGTGATCATCGCCCTGGCCCTGATCTTTGTGTACCTGTTCTATGAGACGTTTCCGCTGCTCAAACCCGTGAGCGTGGGAATGGATACCGAATTCGCGGTGGTGGGCGATGCGGACGACGCGCCATCGCTGCACCTGGTGCTGGACCGCTTCGAGCGGATCGGCGGTCGTTTCTCCGAGACCGGCGCCATCACCTTCTTCAATGCCGCCACCGGCGTCGTGCGCGAACGGCTGCAGATCGACACTCCGGAAGGTCTGGAAGTGACCCGTTTCGGGCGCGCCGAGAGCCGGCGCAGCCTGTTTGTGTATGGTTTTTCGGATGGTAGCGTGCTGCCGGTCAAGCTCAATTTCACCCAGGTCTTCGTTGCCGGCCAAAGACAGATCCGACCGGAGCTCTCGTTCCCGCTGGGCGACGAACCCATTCGCCTGGGTACGCGCGATACCGAGGCCTACTCGGCGCTGGCGGTGGTCGAGGGGCGCGGCGGTTATATCGTGGCCGGTGGCACCACGGAGGGCACTCTGGCCATGGCGCTGTTTTCCTCCCGGACCAACCTGATGACGGGCGAAGTCCAGATTCGACGTGAGGATTTCCGTTTGCCGTCGATCAGTCGTCCGGTGCGCCAGATTCTCGTGAATGAGTCGCTGCGCAACCTGTTCGCGATCGACGACCGTGGCCAGCTGTTCGTGTTCGACATCGTCGACCGCAACAACCCCTTCCTGATCGAGGAGGTTGACCTGGTCGGCG
>Ga0207421_10001451_pt1 | contig 30439 bp, 25 predicted proteins | sample SodLakKL_010_SED_4_FD_187542 | JGI IMG/M metagenome (GOLD analysis project Ga0207421, IMG submission 187542) | Alkaline sediment microbial communities from Lake Tanatar, Kulunda Steppe, Russia - 8KL_010_SED (SPAdes) (version 2) | ecosystem: Environmental > Aquatic > Non-marine Saline and...
ATCGGCCTCATCGCGCAACAGGTGGCCCGACTCCACCAGCTCCACATCCACATCCTGCGCGCTCATGTCGTTGATGATAACCGCGATGCGCGCCACCGGGCGCTGTTGCAGGACCTGCTGCACGAGCGTTGTTTTACCGGCCCCCAGGAAGCCAGTCAGAACAGTGACAGGAAGAGGAGCGGCGGGCATGTGGTAGGGATCGTGGTGGCAGTCGGGTGTGTAGGCCTCTACACATTACCCTCCAGGCTGATCCGTCACCGCGGCTTCGCCCGATTCGTCGGCGTCGCCGTCAGCGGATCTTCCGGCCAGTAGTGCTTCGAATAGCGCCCGCGGAGATCTTTGCGGACGTCGAAGTAGGTCTCTGCCCAGAAGTTTTCGAGGTCCTGCGTCACCTGTACGGGACGCTGCGCCGGCGAGAGCAGGTGAAGGGTCAGCGGCACGCGTCCCCCGGCGATACGGGGCGTGGTCGTCTGCCCGAACATTTCCTGCAGGCGCACGGCCAGCACCGGCGCCTCTGGGTCGCTGTAGTCGATGGGCCGGCGCGAGCCGCTCGGCACTTCGTAATGGGTGGGTGCGAGGGTATTCAGCTGCTGCCGCTGCTCGTAGTCGACAAGGCCAAGGAGGAGCTCGGTGGTACTGAGCTGCTGTAGTTCGCTAAGGCGTCGCATGCCGTAAACGTGCGGCGCGAGCCAGTCGTCAAGCGAGGCAATCAGTGCCTCCTTCGACGCATCCGGCCGTTCATCCGGGAAATGGTGGTGGAGAAAGACCAGCCGCTCCTGCAGTTGACGCGACTTTTTGCTCCACCGCAGCGCCCGGTCCAGCCCCTCCTCGCGGATCCCGTCCAGCAGGGCTTTTTGCACCTGCGCAGGATTCGGCTCATGCAGGGTACGCTCGTCCAGCGTCAGTGCGCCCAGCTCGCGCCGCTCCTCCGCGACCACGCGTTTGGCCTGCGCATCCCACCGGACATCCTGCACGGCATCGATATGATCACCGAAATACGTTTCGAGTTCGTCCTGACGGAGCGGCGCGGCGAGAAAGATACGACCTTCTTGCCGACGCTCGTCTACGTGGGCAGCCACGAGGTAATCCGAACCACTGAGGAGCTGCGTGTGGGAGAGCGCCGCGATGCGCCCGTTGCGGAGGCGGAAGCGGTCGTCCTGACCCGGCAGGCGCTGCGCGAGGCGGTCAGGATAGGCAAAGGCCAGCAGAAGGCCGGCCGCATCCACATCGGCGGGCTTGCCCTCCGGCAGGTTGAGGCGGCGGCGCCAGTGCCGGGCCACGCGCAACACGTAGCGGCACGCGCCATGATCGACGACGAAGCCCTGCCGGGTGACGGGGTCGGGGCGGTCGCCATCGCGCACGGCGTGCAGGGCTTCGAGACGCAGGCGCAGGTCGGCATCCGGCAGCCCGCCGCGGCCCTTGAAGACGTCCCGCTCAGAGAGCAGCGCGGCCAGCTCACCGGCGAGGCCGCCCAGCTCCAGCGTCTTGGCCTGGAGCACCATGTGGGCAAGGCGCGGGTGCAGTGGCACCTCAGCCATGGCGCGGCCGTGATCCGTAATGCTACCGCCGCCGTCTACAGCGCCGAGGCGGTACAGCAGCTCTTGCGCCTGCGCGAACGTGTCGGCCGGCGGCGGGTCGAGCCAGCGGAGCGCGGCAGGATCGTTGACGCCCCAGCGGGCCAGCTCCAGTGCGAGCGGCGCCAAATCGGCCTGCACGATTTCCGGAGCATTAAAGGCGGGCAGGTGCTGATGCGTGCGCTGCGTCCACAACCGGTAGCAGACGCCCGGACCAAGCCGCCCGGCACGCCCCCGCCGCTGATCGGCCGAGGCATGGGAGATGCGCACCGTCTCCAACCGCGTCATGCCGCTCGACGAGTCGAAGTGGGGCTCCCGCATCAGCCCGCTATCCACCACCACACGGATGCCCTCAATGGTCAGGCTGGTTTCGGCGATGGGCGTCGCCAGCACGATCTTGCGCTGCCCCTCCGGACTCGGCGCCACGGCGCGGTCCTGTTCTCTGTGCGAAAGGTTGCCGTAGAGCGGGAAGACATCGACGTCGTGCGGCAACCGTGCTTCGCGCAATCGTTCGGCCGTGCGGCGGATCTCGCCCCCGCCGGGCAGGAAGACGAGGATGCTGCCCTCCTCCTCGTCCACCGCACGGAGCGTGTACTGCGTCGCGAGGTCTTCCACCCGCTCATCCCGGTGGTGCGGCAGGTAGTGCGTCTCGACCGGGTACATGCGCCCCTCACTCTTAATGATGGCGGGGGCATCCAGCAGGCCGGCAATGGCCTCGGCATCCAGCGTGGCCGACATCACCAAGAGGCGCAGGTCTTCGCGCAGCAGGTGTTGCGACTGCAGCGTAAGCGCGAGTCCGAGGTCGGCCTGCAGGCTGCGCTCATGGTACTCATCAAAAATAACGGCCGCCACGCCCTCCAGCCCGGGGTCGTCTTGGATGAAACGCGTCAGCACGCCCTCCGTCACCACCTCAATGCGGGTGGCGCTGGTGACGTTCGTGTCCATCCGCACGCGATAGCCGACGGTCTGCCCGACGGCCTCCCCCAGCATATCCGACATCCGCTTAGCCGCTGCCCGGGCCGCCAGGCGACGTGGCTCCAGCACGATAATCTTACCCTCTTCCAGCCAGTCCTCCTGCAGCAGCGCCAGCGGGACCCGTGTTGTTTTACCCGCCCCCGGTGGGGCTTGAAGCACGGCCTGTGTACCATCGGAAAGCGCGTGCCGAAGGTCGGGCAGCACCTCTTCAATTGGTAAATCCGTCATGGCGTCAGCGGGAGGCAATCCGTGCAAGAGACAGAAAAGTGGTCGTTTCTATTGAACGACGATAGTACTTGTATGTAGATTTGATCCAGTGTAGTTTAAATCATCGTACGTATTGGTCGACAATACTCTTGGCCCCAAGCGATCGGTATACCCGCTCGTTGCTGCAGTAATACCACCTTCCATGGACAACTGGTTGAAAGGCGAAATCGAACTCATGCGTGACGACACCGATAAGACTCCCGAGGAGCAGCGTTCTGATGAGGACGTGGACCTGAATGCGGCATTTGAGGCGGCCACGCCCGCAGCAGAGGCTGAGCGACGCGCGCAGACACTGGCCGAGGCGAAAGCGTCGCTGCAGCAGCAACTATTGCAGCAGCTATACGATGATGTGGTGGCTGAGTTGGGCAGCCCCGAAGCCATGGCGCGGCGCGTGATGGAAGAGTACGCAGCCGCCTTTCGGGACGCCTTAGCCGAAGCGCAAGAGACCCTGGCTGAACTCGTTCTGCAAAACCTTACCGAGCGGATGCAGCACCGGCTGGCGGATACGGACGCTGTGGCACAGACCGCGCTGGAGCGGGTCGACGAAGATAAACAAGCGGCCGTGCAACAGCGCATGCAGGCCCTGCTCCAGCAACAACTGATGGACGAGGCGCTCTCAAGCGTCCACGAGCAGCTGGCCAGCCCTTCGAACAAGGGTGCGGTACAGTCCCTACTGCAGTCGCTAACCAACCCTGACGCTCCTCCGGCGACAGCACCGCCGGTGACCTCCACACCGGAGCCCGAGGCCGACGCCAAGGACGACGCCAAGGACGACGCTGTAGCCTCCCCATCGCCCACACGCGATGAGCAGCCGCCCGCCGATGCTCCTGATGAGGAGCCGGTCGTCGATATCCCGTTGCCTGACGAACCTGAAGCGCCCAAAGAACCCGAAGCGCCAGCGGCATCTGAGGAGGAAACCGAAGAAACCGAAACCTTTGACCCCTGGGTCCCGGATGCTGAAGCTGCCGATGCCACGGCGCCGCGTGCGGGAGGGGACGGCACGGAAGGGACACCGGAGGCACCAGGGCAGATGCGGATGTCTGAGTATATGCGCAAGAAGAGCCTCGGGGCATACTTCCAGAACTCCCGGGAAATCCGGGTGCGCGTGCGGTGTACCCCGCGAGCGCTGCAACAGGAACTGGACTCCGCTGAAGGGGCCCTCACGGATGCCCTCACCGCTCTGCCAGACATCATGGCGCGCGCGGCTCGTGAAGGCATGCAGCACGGGGCCGAGCAGGAAGTGCTCTCCATTGCCAAGCATGTCGGCGAGCGCTGCCACAATGCCCTCCTCCGCTACGCCGAGGATTGCCTCCGCAACCCCATCGACCTGAGTGTTGACGGTGGGGCCCAACTGGTGCTTGACACCCTGTATTATCTCCCGAAAGACCAGTACGAGGCGTTTGAGCAGACCTTAACAAAGCTAAAAACGGAATACGAATCGCTCAGCTTTACCTTCACCGTATCTGAGCAAGAAGAGGCATGACCCGGGCTGCGGGCATCGGCCCAATGCCCATGCCCAGCCATGGCTGTAAGCTGAAACCCTGCCCACGCTGACCGGTCCTATGTCACTGATTCTAAGGATCTTCCACTTCCTCTGCTCCCGGTCGTATGAACACCGCTCTGCTCCGCCGCGTCGCACACCACATCAACGAGCAACCGGAGCGGTTTTGTGCAGCCGAGTGGGCCTGGGCGCGCAACGTACAAGCCGTACTGCACGAGGGCGCCGCACCCGAGCAGTTCCGGTGCTGCATCGCCGGGCATGTATTGCTGCTTAGCAAGCGCCTCACGATCCAAGGACTCCTGGAGCACAGTGTACAATATGACGATGGCCACCTGGCCCGGATGGCGGCAGAGGCGGCCGCCCTGACGGATGCCCAGCGCAATGAGCTCTTCTACCCGGCGCTGTGGGAGGATCCGCTCCGCAGCCAGTATTACCTGACGGCGACGCGGGCGGATGAGGCCAGCGTCTGCGCGCAGTACGTCTCCTATTTTGTAGAGAAGCACACAGCCACGGCCGCCCCCGATCGGCGCGCTGTTGAACGTCACGTCCCAACCCCTGCTGACGCCACACTTGCGCGCACATAAGTTGCCTCTCCCGGTGAGCCATCATGGGCCCCGACGCACCGCGTAAGAAGCACGGCATCCTCGTCCACACCGCCGATCAGCCGGCGAGCGACTGGCAGGCGCAGGCTGAACGCGAACGGGCGACCGCCTATGCCCTGCAGCAGGTAGAGCGTCCACGCGCCGCGCTGGTATTCGCTCATCTCGCGGTAGAAAAAGCCCTGAAGGCCCTTTATCGTGCTCAGCACGACGCCCATCCCCCCGTGAGCCACAACCTCGTCTACCTGGCCGAGCGCACCAACCTGCTCATCCCGGCCGAGCTGCAGCCTACGCTCGATCGCCTCAACGACGTCAGTATTGTGCACCTCTACAGCGGCGCACCGACCACAGCCGCGGACGCAGCATCGGTGCTTGCTGCCACCGATCGGCTGTTCGACTGGATTACCGACCACCAGGCGTCAGTGTAACCACGGGCTACCCCAGCGGCGCTACCGGACGTCACGCCCGCAGCTCGTCCCGGATGAAGGCCTTGTTCTTGATCTGCCGCTTGATCTGCGTGAGGCGCGCGATCTTCTGCTGGAGCGAGCGCACCTCGGCTTCCTCGTCCATCTCCTCGTGGCGCTGCAGTCGGCGGCTCAGGTCGTTCATCACCTCCTGCACGCGCAGCAGCTTGAGGCGCGACATCGCATCGCCGGCCACGCGGTACGGATCCTCATTTTTTGGAGGCACCGTGATGTCCTTCAGCTCCTTCCAGTTGGCTGAGGGCGCATAGCGATCGACCAGCACCTCACTGGCCAGGCGCCGCACCTTCTCGCCATGGGCCCCGCTGGTAAATGGTTCGGTGCGGACGGTGTCCTCAGCTTCATACATCTCCAACAGCTTCTCCACAAGGGTGCGGGCCGGGCCTTCGGTGAATTCATCAGTAGCCATATGGCCCATGATGAACTCGACCAACCGGGTTTTGTGATACAGCATCAGTGCAAGCAGCACCTCTTCTTGCGGGCGGGGCGGTCGCGCTGTGGGGGTACGGGATTCATCAGGCTCCGGCGCGCCCCGGTCGCGGTCGTCGGGTGGAGGCGCATCGTACGCAGGGGGCATCTCGGGCATAGGCGCGCGGCGGCGGGCTTTACGTGCCTCGGCTTCGTCCCGCTCGGCGCGCTGCTCCTTGAGCACACGTTCCAGGCGGCCCTCCGGTACGTCCAGCACCTCGCTGGCGCGGCGCAGGTACCGGTCCTGCAGCAGAGGGTCCGGCATCCGGGCGATGGTGGCCAGCACCTCACGCATCGTCTGCGCAGCGCCCTCCGGCGTGTCCATGCGCCCCTCAGCCTCTGCCGCTGACACCATAAACGCTACAAAGTCCTGCCGCTTCTCCCGCAGCAGTGTCCGGAAAGCCTCGGCGCCGTGGTGCTGCACGTAGGAGTCAGGATCTTCGTCGCCGGGCAGCGCCACCGCATAGGCCGCCAGGCCCTGCTCCACGATCGTGTTGATGCCGCGCAGCATAGCCGTCACACCGGCACTGTCGGCATCATAGAGCAGCAGGATGCGCTGGGCGTAGCGATCCAACACCTGGACCTGGCCTTCGGTGAGGGACGTCCCGCTGGAGGCTACCACGTGCTGCACCCCCGCCTGGTGCAGGGCGATCACATCCGTGTACCCTTCCACCATCACCACCTCCTCGGCATCCCGGATGGCTTGCTTGGCCTGGTACAGGCCGTAGAGCACGCGGCTCTTGTGGTAGACGTCCGTTTCGGGCGAGTTGATGTACTTGGGCTGGTCCACCTCATCATCCAGGATGCGCCCGCCAAAGCCTACCACCTTTCCGATGTGGGAGAAGATGGGAAACATAACGCGCCCCCGAAAGCGGTCGTAGTACCCGTCTCCGCTCTTGCGCGCCAGCACGAGGCCCGCTCGCTCCAGTTGCTCGCCACTCAAGTGCTTCTCCTCCGCATGGGATAGCAGGGCATCCCACGTGTCGGGGGCATACCCCAGCCCAAACTGCTTGATGGTATCCGCCGTGAAGCCGCGATCCTTGAGGTAGTGGAGCGCCTCCGCCCCGCGCTCTTCCCGCGTCAGGCAGAAGTAGTAGAACCGCGCGGCCGTGCGGAGCGCTTCGTAGATGGCATCCGTCTCGCTCGCCCGCTCCCGGGCGGCCTCCGATTCCGGAATCTCGATCCCGGCCCGCTCGGCCAGAATGCGCGCAGCCTCTGGAAACGAGACCATCTCCATCTTGGAGATAAACGCAAACACATCGCCCCCCTCGCCGCACCCGAAGCACTTGAAGATGCCCATCTCCGGGTTCACACTGAAGGACGGCGACTTCTCATTGTGAAAGGGGCACAGGCCAAACAGGTTTTGCCCCTGTCGCTTCAGGCGCACGTACTCGCCCACCACGTCGGCAATATCCGACGATGCGCGAATCTCGTCAACCTTTTCGTCGGGGATGTAGGCCACAGAATGCCGTTACGCCGGTGTATATGTTCAATGTATATGTACCAAACGAGCACAGGCGCCTTCGGTTGCCCAGACCGGCCCTCGGGCCTCGCTCTACTGGCGGCGGTTTTTCGGAGAGGCTACGCGGTCAATGCCTCAGCATCGGCGGCCGGTAGCGCTGATGGGGTTTCCAGGAGATGGGCGTTATCCTCGTCGTCAACCGGTCCGATGGGCGGCGGCGAGTCGCACTGGCAGGCGTTAACCATCAGGAGCGCCAGGAGGGCGGTGGCGGCGAGGAAGCTGCGGAGCGAGGAGCGGGTAGCGGTGAAGACAGTCATACCAGAAACGATGGGTGAGCAGGGGCGCCAGCGACGGCACAGATATGTGGTAAAAGGCTTTGTGGTAAAAGGCTACGGGAGAAACCTCTCGAACGCAAGGTAGATTCTGACGGCCCACCGGCCGGCCAACTTTTGCGAGGGCTTCACAGGCCGCGCTGCCGCGTCCGTGAGGTTTGTGCAATGACCCCCTCGACCGGCAACCTGCAGAGGATCAGTTTCATACGAGAGCGCACGTTGTTCATGCAGCCACCGCTGCTTTTTCTTCTATCCAGTCTGATTTCCTTATGCCTACTGATGACCTCCGAGAGCGCGTAGAGGCGCTGCTTGCTGACGACGATACGAATCCGCACGACGTGCGCACCACGTTCAACGCCCTACGCAACGCCCTGGACGATGGCTCGGTGCGTGCCGCGGAGCGGTCGGACGACGGCAGCTGGCGGGTGCATTCATGGGTGAAGGAGGGTATCTTGCTCGGGTTTAAAATCGGCAAGATGACGGATATGTCGGCCGACCGGCTGCCGTTTTTCGATAAGGACACCTATCCGCTCAAGACGCTCACGGCCAAGCATGAGGTGCGCCTCGTACCTGGCGGCTCGTCCATCCGGTCGGGCAGCTACGTGGCGCCGGGCGTCGTCTGCATGCCGCCCATGTACATCAACGTCGGGGCCTACGTGGATACCGGCTCTATGGTCGACTCCCATGCGCTGGTGGGGAGTTGTGCGCAGATTGGCAAGAACGTACACCTCTCAGCTGCCGCGCAGGTGGGCGGGGTGCTGGAGCCCGTCGGCGCGCTACCGGTCATCATTGAAGATGACGTCTTTGTGGGGGGCGGCTGCGGCATCTACGAGGGCTGCCTCGTACGCTCCGGGGCCGTCCTGGCCCCCGGTGTAATCCTTACCAGTTCGACCACGGTCTATGACCTGGTGCACGAGCGCCAGATTCGGGTTGACGACGCCGGCGTACTGGAGATTCCCGAGAACGCAGTGGTGGTGCCCGGCACGCGGTCGGTCGACTCCGACTTTGCCGCAGACCACGGGCTGTCGCTCTACGCGCCTGTCATCGTGAAGTACCGGGACGCCTCCACCGATGCGGCCACCTCGCTGGAAGATGCGCTCCGGTAAACGTGCGAACCGGGGGCTGAACCGACCGCCTCACTGCCGTACCGTTACCGGACTGCGGGCGATGAAGGCATCGGAGAAGCTGTCTCGGAGCACCGCCATCAGCTCGCGAGCCTGTTCCTGCGAGGTGAAGTTGCCCACGCGCACCCGGTACAGGGGCTGACGATAGATGAGGTGCACCGGGGGCTCCTCGGGCACGGCATCAGCAAAGACCTCGCGCAGCTTGTCGCTGTCGCGATTTGACGCCCACCACTCCTCCGCTTCGGTGTAGACCTCATCGGCAGCGCGTCGGTCGTCAGTTGAGAAGATCTGCACGCGATACCCATCGACTGTGCGCTCAACGCCGGCGGCGGCGCGCACCTCCATCAGTTGTGCGGGTACGCGGTGCGTCACGTCAACCACGCGTTCGGGAGCCTCCAGCGGGTACTGATCGACGTCGAAGGTCTCGACCTCGGCCAGCGCGCGCGCCGTCTCGGCCGCCTCGTCGGCTTCGTCCTCTTCGTCCGTCACCCGTTCGATGGAGGCGCAGCCGCTTAGCAACAGCAGGCACGCGCAAAGCAGCGGGACGATACGTGCAACAAGAGCCATGAAACACCGGGGGTTCAGCGAACAAGAAACAGGTATAGAGCGGTGGGATAATCGATCCACCCTACGCAAGGCCGAAGAGCAGGATTCAGTCAGCGGGTGCAGGGCGCCGCTATCGTCTCAGTAGCTACTGGCACTCTCGACGCCCTCCATGATAGCCACCGAGCCGCTGGCGCCAATGCGCGTGGCGCCGTGGGCGAGCATGGTATAGGCTTTTTCTGCGTGGCCTATCCCGCCGGAGGCCTTCACCCCCATCGTTTCGCCTACCACGTGGCGCATCAGGCTAACGTCTTCAAGCGTAGCACCGCCGCTGGAGAAACCCGTCGAGGTCTTCACGAAATCCGCCCCGGCGTTCTGGGCCAGTAGGCACGCGATGATTTTCTCGCGCTCGGTGAGCAGGGCCGTTTCCAGGATGACCTTCACCGTGGCGCGCGTCGGGGCGTCGCGCCGGGAGCGGGCTGCGTCGACCACGGTGCGAATGTCGTCCTCGACGGCCTCGGTGGCCCCGGTCTTGAGCAGGCCAATGTTGAGCACCATATCTACCTCCCCCGCTCCGTGGCGCACGGCCCACTCGGCTTCGTTTGCTTTCACAGCCGTGGCTGTAGCGCCCAGCGGAAAGCCGATGACGGTGCAGACGTCGACTGACGTGGCCGCGAGTTGGGCAGCCGCAAGCGGCACATAGCATGGGTTCACGCAGACGGAGGCGAAGCCGTACTGCTTGGCCTCCGCGCAGAGCTCGCGAATCGTGTCCTCCGGGGTATCTGGCTTCAGGGCCGTGTGATCGATGCGGGCCGCCAGTGCAGCGGCATCGGCCCGGGCTGCGTCGGCGCGTGCTTCGGCCGCCTCGCGAGAAGCCGGCGGCGCCTCCACGGAGGGCGCACGGTAGGCACGCGTGAGTTCGCTGATGAGGGCGGAGCGATCGTCAGACATAAAGGGAGGGCCGGTAACGGCGGTTGGGAAACAGGCGGGTGCGTCCGACGCCTGCCCGGGCGGAAGGGTCCCGCCTACCGGGCGGCTACGTGCCATACCGGATGGTGTGGAGCGACTGACCACGCAGCCGCTGCAACCGGTCGTACCGCTTCTGAAACTGCCCCATCCCAATGGCCAGAAACTGATCTTCCGAGATGCCGAAGGGGATGTCCTCACCGAACGGCGCCAGCGTTTGCTCGATCAGCTGCAGCACCAGCGGCAGCAGCGCCTGCAGGGTCTCCTCCACCCAGGGCCAGCGCTCGTCTGGAGCCTCGGCCAAGAGGCACCCGATGTGATACAACCCGAAAGCGACGTGGCGGGCCTCGTCGCGCTGGATCGCCTGCACAATCTCCTGCATGCCTGGCAGAATATCCCGCTCCTGCAGCACGGTGTAGTAGGCCTGATACCCTGTTTCGGCCAGCACGCCCTCCACTACCATCTGGTACGTGGTCGCCGCCTCCAGCTGATGCCGGGGCGTGGGGGTGGCCCGCAGCGCCCCGACGGCCTCCTCCAGTGCCTGAAACAACGCATGATGCGCGGGCACGAGGAGCGCCGAAAGGTCCACCTCCCGAGTGGCTACCTCGTTCAGAAAGCGATCAAACGCGTCGACGTGCTTGCCTTCTTCCCAGAGGTACGCCGTCAGAAAGAGTTCATCCTCCAGCCGGCCCTCGTCGGCGGCCACCTGCAGGAAGGGGAGCAGATCGGTAGCGACCGCCTCCTCCCCACCCTGAAACTGTGCCGTGAGCCGCAGCAGCAGGTCTTGCTCTTGTGGGGAAAGCGCCTGCCAGTCGGTGCGATCTTTCGTGAGGTCTACCTCCGCGGGGTCCCACGTGCCCAGGCGCTTGGCCTTCGTCCAGAGGCGAAAGGGGACACATGCACGGTCGAGTCCGCGCGTGACGGTGGTGTACGAACGGGTCTGCACTTGCATAAGCAAAACCTCCAGCGCCAGTTGTGGGCAACGGCGCAAAAAAAGTGAGCCAAAGGGTGAACATCTGGTGAACGCTCTTCATAGATTAAAGGTCACGTGTCCTGTTTTTTTACCGCCCATCCTTCGAGCCGTCTTATGCCGTTCGCCCGTATCGACGATAATGGAATGACCGTGACGGTAGACCTGCACGGCACGACCGTTCATGAAGCTGTTGACATCGTCTACCGCGTGCTGGACGAAGCAGCGGCTCGCGGTCGGAGCAGCGTGAAGGTCATCCACGGATCATCGACCAGTAATGCCGACCCTTCCGCACGCACCATAAAGAACACCCTGCATGATGAGCTGGACCGCGGCGGTTTTGCCGATGTGACCGGCGTGCTGCGCCAACCGAACCACTTGATGCTCTCCCTCGACATTACCGCCCCCAACGACCCCCGCCCCATCCGCGCGTACGAAGTCGCGCCCTGACACCCGTTGCGTGTCTTCGTCCTGGGACTTCTGCGTTTGATTTCATACCCTGTAGCAGTGCCCCTGCTGCGTTGCTTTTTCTTTCTCATGGCCCTTCCTGTTGTGTATCCGCTGATCGGCATTACCACGTCATTTAACGACGGCGAACAGCGCCTTGCCCTACCCTACGTGCGGGCCGTGGAAGCGGCCGGCGGGCTGCCGTGGATCGTGCCGATGGTAGAAGGCGATGGCCCGATGACTGCACTCGCCGGACAACTGGACGGGCTGATTGTGACGGGCGGCCCGGCCATTACGGAGGGGCTGGTGGGCACGCTCCCCGACGACATTGACGAGACGGCGCCTGAGCGGCGGACGGCAGACCGGGGCCTCCTCCGGCGATTTCTGACTGCAGGGAAGCCCATCCTCGGTATTTGCTACGGCATGCAACTGCTCAATGCCCTGGCGGGCGGCACCATCTACGCCGATGTGGAGCAACAGCAGACCGGCGCGTCCACCCACAGCCAGAAGCGCGGGGCCACAACCCACGCGCTGCGCTGCGTGCCGGGGACTCACCTGGCGCGCTTGCTCGGCGATGAAGTCGACAGCATCAACACGCGCCACCTGCAGGCCTTAGCCTCGGTGGCGCCGCCGTACCGCGTAGCAGCCGTGGCGCCCGATGGGGTGGTGGAAGGCATAGAGCATCCCGATGGCCACATTCTCGGCGTACAATTTCATCCAGAGCGCATGGGTGCCGCCATGCAGCCCCTCTTTACGCATCTGATTGCACAGGCCCGCACGCAGCACACCCCTGCCCTTTCGTAGGACCTCTTCCTTTTTGTTCAAGGCTCTCGGTTTACGCCCATGTCGCCCTCTACTGTCTCTTCCTCCTCTCGCCCCCGCGCGCTCTGGACAGCCACTGTAGCCGTGCTCCTTGTGGTTGGACTGGGGCTCACCATTTCGGGCAGCGGCGACCTGACGGCCAGCGAAGCCATGAGCCGCTACGTGCTGCCGGCCCTCGACGTAGGAAACTACTCAGCCGTGGAGGTGGCCGCCACTACGGCCCTCACGAACGTTACCCTGCGCGACCACGCCTTGCATCCGCACCATCGCTTTCAGTCGTACTTTGCCCGGCATGAACCGACGGCTGCGGTGCCTTTCGGTACAGCGCACACACAGGACAAGCGCCTCACCGCCTTCCACGACCTGCTGGATATGTTCGTAACCCGGCAAGGGGTGGATGATAACTTTACGATGCGCTTTCGGGACAGCCGCACAGGCGAGCTCTTGAAGATCCACACGCTGGAGGATGCCCGCGCGGCCTATCGCGCATCGGGAGAGGCCGACTGGCCGGCCATTGACCGCGAGCGCCGACAGGAGACCCGTCGCATCCTGGATGCGATGGAGAAGAGCGGCTTCCCGCGCGAGCACATCAGTGTGCGCTGGGGGCGCGCCAACCAAATGCTGGAAGCCCGTGAGCGCAAGGCGCTGGTCCACGAGTACGAGATCCGCCTGGCCCGCATGCTGGACCTGAGCCTGCTGGTGACGGAGCTTAGCACGGTGGAGACCTTTAACCAAGACCACCTCGTCTCCTCTGCCGGCGCCCGCGGACGGTACCAGATGATGCCCTCTCAGCTCCGCCGCCATAACATTCACCAGTACCGCCTCTCGGCAGAAGCCGGGCGCGGCGTGGACGTGCGGGAGGAGCTGCACCCGCTCATCACAATGGAGCAGGCCTTCAAGATGGTGCGCAGCCACGTGAATGCCTTCGGCAGCGAGATTCCGGGCATCTCGGCCTACCACACGGGGCCCGGGAATGTCTTCCACGTACTGCGGCGGTTTGTGGAGAACGAGCCCGACGCGATGGTCTACCCGCGCAATGTGCTGGACGGCTATATCTGGGCGCTCACCGAGGGCTTTGGCCTTGTCTCCCGCGAGTCCACCTTTAAGACATATTCGCAGGGCTACGTGCCCTCTCTTTACGGCGCCCTCCGGGCCACGGAGCACCTGCCGGTGGACACCTCCGGGACGATGCGCGCCGAGCAGGTGCAGCTGGCCTCCGGGCAGTCCATCACGCTACGAGAGCTGCTGGAGGTGCTCGCCGACGCCGAAGACCTCGACTGGCATCCAGCACCAGCCGGGGCGTCAGCGTATGCGGGCTTCCGGGCCATGAACATGCATTTCGATCTCCCGGCTCCTGCACCGGGCCTCACGGTGCCGGCCGGCGGCAACGCCCGCCTGACCGCGACCTCCGGCGGTCACCCCGTGCGCTTCTTCTTGCCCATTGGCGCTATCGCGCACCTGGAGGCCCACGGCCTGCACATCATCGACCGCTCCGCCACGCGCGCCTTTGACGAACATACCTACACGCTCCGCCCTTCAGAGTACACGGAGTGGGACCGGCGGTACGCGGCGCTCGTCGAGAGCGTGGGGCAGTTTGGCTTTACGGAGGCCAACAAAACGCGGCTGCACGAAATCGGGAAGGCGTTTGAAGCCCTGCTGGAGGACAACCCAAGCCAGTTCCGCCAGATGCAGCACTATGCCGTCCAGACGCACATTAACCTGTGGGACTTCGGCGCGTGGGACCGGCTCGCGGATGCCACGCGCGAGGCTCGCCAGCGCCTGCGGCTCCCGCCGCATCCTCCGCAGCACCTCGATATCGCGTCGCCATCGCTGCCCAGCGCGCTGCGTGCTAACTGATGGCAGGGCGCCCCTGCAATCCATGCAGAAAGCAGCCGCACCAAGCGCGCACCGAGCCACTGGGCTGTGCGTTTGGTGCAGGCTATAAGCGAACTACTCTTGCACTTCCGGCTCAGCTTCTTCTGCGTCAGCTTCTTCTACCACGTCAGCTTCAGCCGGTGGATCTTCGCCGGGTATCCCAGTGGCCTCCCAGAGGTCTGAGGCCTCCCAGATGCCCTCCTGTGTAGAGGCTTGCCGTACGCGCTGCACCTGCGCCGGGCGGACAGTCTCGGCGTCGTTCCCCCAGTTTTGGCGGATGTGCGTCAGGACAGCCGCAATCTGCTCATCCGTAAGGAAGCCATGGGCAATCATCACGTTGTTGTACGTCTCGCCCAGCACCTCCATCTCGCCGCCCACGCCATGCAGCACCAGGCGAATGAGGCGTCCCTTATCACCCACTACCCACTCCGTCTCGCGCAACGTCGGAAAGGCCCCCGGCACGCCCTGTCCGTTCGCTCCATGGCAGGTGGCGCAGTAGCTGTTATACACGCGCTGCCCCAGCCGCTCAAAGCGCTCTTGCGGATCGGTGGGTTCTTCCTCGCAGGCCATCAAAAAGAACAACGCAGCTACCAGCGCAACAGCTACCCAGAGTGGCGCAGCAATTAACGAACGAGAGGAAAGCATAGCAAAGAAAACGGTCGAGCTTTGGGGAGCCTCTGCCATACGGGCAGAGACGACAACGTCGGCATGTTGGTACGGCACCGTGCCAGGGTGGGTGCCCGCTTCACAAACAACAAACAGCCGCACGCGGGATGCTATTCTGGGAGGTCCCAGGGCGCTTCGATGCCAGCCACCCGTCGGCGGGCCCAGTCCATGAGGCAGTCGTGGTACCCGACGGCCTCTGCCGAGGTGCGGGGCTGATGCTGCACGTAGGTGCCGTCGGGATGTAGCTCCCAGGCCAGGCGGCGGTCGTTGAGGGCGGCCCGCAGGATCTGGATGAGGCGCGCCCGGAGCGTCCGACTGCGCACATCGATGACGGCCTCCACGCGGTCGTCCAGGTTGCGGCGCTGCCAGTCAGCACTGCCGATGTAAACCTGCGGGTCGCCGTTGTTGCCAAAGTAGTAGATGCGGTGGTGCTCCAAAAACCGGCCGACGATGCTACGCACCCGGATGTTCTCGCTGATGCCCGGCAGGCCGGGTCGGATGCGGGTGTGCCCCCGCACGATGAGATCGATGCGGACGCCAGCTTGCGAGGCCCGGTAGAGCGAGCGGATCATCTGCACGTCGTCCAGCCCGTTCATCTTAGCGATGATGCGGCCGTTGCCGTGGGCCTTCTGATGCGCGATCTCTTGCGCGATGCGCTCCTCAAAGTGCCGCCGCATATCGCGTGGGGCCACGATCAGGCGCTCGTAGTGCTGCTCGGGCGCGTACCCCGTGAGGTAATGAAAGAGGTTGACGAGGTCCTTCCCCACCTCTTCCTGAGTCGTCAGCAGGCCAAGATCGGTGTAGAGGCGGGCCGTGTCGGAGTTGTAGTTGCCCGTCCCGATGTGGCAGTAGGTGCGCAGCCCGCCGGCTTCTTCGCGTACCACCAGCGCGGCCTTCGCGTGCGTCTTCAGACCTACAAGGCCATAGGTTACGTGCGCGCCTGCCTTTTCGAGGCGCTGCCCCCATTCGATGTTGTTCTCCTCATCAAACCGCGCCTTTACCTCCACCAGTACTGCCACCTGCTTGCCCCGCTCCGCCGCGCGCATGAGGGCTTTAATGATGGGCGAGTCTTCAGAGGTGCGGTACACCGTCTGCTTGATCGCCAGCACCTTCGGGTCGCGGGAGGCTTCCTCGATAAAGCGCTGCACACTGGTGCGAAAGGAATCGTACGGATGGTGCACTAACAGGTCCTGCTTGCGCATGATGCGCAGGATATTGCCGTTCGTTTCGGAATCGTTCTCCGCCACGAGCTGCGCATGATGCACGGGCTCCCAAGGGGTGTACTTATGCGCCGGGAGGTCCAGGTCGGCCAGCGCCGCGCATGACGAGAGGTCGATGAGGCCGTCACAGGTGTACACATCCTCCGCCGCCAGCGCCAACTCACGCACAAGCCACCGTCGTACAACGTCGGGCATCGACGGGTCGATTTGCAGACGGACCACCGAGGCAAAGCGCCGCTCACGCAGCTCCTCGGAGATCATCTCCAGGAGATCCTGCACGTCCTCTTCGTCCCGCCGCATATCGGCGTTGCGGGTGACGTGGAAGGGATGCACAGACTCAACGCTCATCCCCCGGAACAGCAGATCGATGTTATGGGCGATGACCTGCTCCATCGGCACGAAGTGATGGGGGCGGTCGCCCACGGGGATCCACCGGCCACGCTGCAGCGGCACCTTCACCCGAGCGAAGTGCCGCGACCCCCGGCTCGGATGACGGAGCACGACGGCCAGCGAGAGGCTGCCATGCGAAATAAAGGGAAAGCGATGGCCGGGGTCTACGGCCAGCGGCGTCAGGATAGGGAAGATATGCTGCTGAAAATGGGCGTCTACGTCTGCCCGGGCGGCGGCGCTCAGGTCCGTGTACTGACTGATCGTGACGCCGGCCACCTCGTCCAGTTGCGTTCTCAGCTGGTCCCACAGCGTATGCATCGTTTCGTGCTGGCGCAGGACGCCGGCCCGAATAAGCTGGAGTTGCTCGGTGGGCGACCGGTCATCCGGCGAGCGCCGCGTTACCCCGGCCGCCTGCTGCCGCTTCAGCCCGCCCACCCGCTTGCGGAAAAACTCGTCCAGGTTGGAGGCTGTGATGGACAGAAACCGGACGCGCTCCAGCAGTGGCGTGCGTTCGTCGATGGCCTGAAAGAGCACGCGCCAGTTGAAGTCGAGCCAGCTGAGCTCGCGGTTAAAGTAGAGCGCCGGGTCGTCGAGCGACGTATCAGGGGCCACCGCTTGCGGTGCCGTTGCGTGAGGCACGGTAAACAGCGCAGGCGCGCTCGCTTGCCCCGGTGGATGCGTCGCTGCGCCATCGCCGGTGGGCGCTGCGCGGTCCTTCGTAACAGATCGGGCAGAGGACGAGGGCATACGGCGCGGGGCATATGTAGGAGGCAATGGACCGATGTATTACCCGTGGAGACACGGCGCGGTTCTCCAACTGGCGCGCTTACCGAGGCCTCAGGTTCATAGCGCCTGCAGCAAGCCTACCACCCGCTATGGCCCTCCCGCAGCGGCACGGGCAGCGGCGCCGCGTCTGTACCCCGAACCTCATACACCAGCCCACTTTCCATCTGCATGCGGAAGGTGGGGCTGGCAAGGCCCAGCGCCTGCACGGCCGGCAGCAGCAGGTGGCGGAGCGCCTCCGCGCTATTCAGTTGAGGCTCGTGCGACTGCGCCAGGTACTGCCCTGCCTGCCTGCGGAGCGCGCGTTGGGCCGCGTGGAGGGCGTCGCGCTCGGCCGCTCGTCCATCTTGCCGAGTGAGCCAGGCGCGCCACTCGTGCGTGGAGGCGATCTGGAGGTGGGCAAGATCGGGCTCGGCCGACAGCACCTGCAGCGGCGGCACGGAGAGATGGATCACCCCATCAGCATCCAGGCGAATATGGTCAGCGGTCAGGTCCCGCACGTCGAACCCGTAGGTCACCGTCCCGGGAAGGCGGGCCTCGGCGTGGGTAGTGCCCAGGTTGGCGGGGGGCAGGTAGGGAAGCACCGGCTGGTACTTGGTGTGCTGGATGCTGCTGGTGGCCGAGAGCTCCAGCGTGCCCGTCACATAAAACGAGGCCGGGGCTTCGTTCTGTAGCGTCGTCAGGACGACCTCCTGCACCCGGGTCTCGGCTGGTGCGGGCTGCCGCAACTGATAGAGCAACGCCGTCGCAACAACGAGCGTGGTCACGGCCACCACGGCCAGCGTCCACCCGAACAGGAGGCGAAACGAGATGCGGGAAGATTCCATGGGGAGCCGGAGGATAGCGAAAGGGATGCGGAGGCGCTGGGTATGGCGCATGCACAGCAAACGATGTGCCTGCGCGCACCCGCCGTCAGGCGCTCGGTTCCGTGGAGAGCGTCAACGGCGGCACCGAGCAGGGCCTACAGGTTAAGCAGCACAAACGCCACCGCGGCCAGCCCCAGCCCGGCCCAGTTGAGGGGGCGCAGCCGTTCGTCCCAGAAGTAGACCCCGAGCAGCGCCGCACCGATCACCAGCGCGATGTGGTTGGCTGGAAAGACGAAGGGGCCGGAAAGGGCCTCGATGGCGCGCAGGAAAAACAGCACCGAGCCATAGTTGATGACCCCGAGCCCTATGCCCCACCAGATCTCAGCACGCGTGGGCCAGCGCCCGTGTCGGAGCCCGTCATGCAGCACGAATCCCAAGCCCACCACCAGCGCTACCCCAAACACCAGCAGCAGAAAGAAGGCCCGGCTGTTGGTGGCGGCGAAGAGCTCATCGAACGCCTTCATGGACACATCGACGGTACCCGCGACGATAAAGAGCAACGCCAGCACCCCGAACGTGCGCAGCGCCGGCGTGGTCGGCAGCCGCACGCCCGCGGCGGCCGGGCCGCCGGCCACGGTCTCCCGCGAGGCGGCCGGACGAAACGCGATCAGAAAAAACGCCACGCCACCCAGCAGAAGCCCGACGCGCTGGGCCGTGGATGGGATTTCGTTCCATATCGCCCACGACGCCAAAAACGGGATCACCACAGCCAGCCGTTGCACGGCCACGGCCAGGCCCATGCCCGCCACCTGCGTGGCCAGGGCGAACACAAAGAAGCCTGCGATGAAGAGCACGCCCGTCGCGCCGCCGAGGGCCAATAACCCCGGCGCGGCCGTCAACCCGCCGCCTTCCACCGGCTGCAGGCCCAGTTGAAGCGACACCACCGCCACCAGGGCCGCAGCGGCATAGTTGACCGTTAACAGCGCGAGGCGGTCCATCCCTTCTTGCGCAGCGTGCTTAAAGATCATCCCGATGCCCAGGCTGCAGCACACCGCCAGTACGAGATCAACCATGCCCTGTGTTGGTGCTTCTGTTTCGCTTTACCGTTCGGTGCTGCAGTTATCCATCCCCACCGCTCTATCTCGCCGGTGCTACGGCGTCCGATGCTATGGCGCCCGGTGCTACGGCGCCCATTACTGCAGCGCGATGAAGTAGCGCAGCCGCTCCGGCCGCACCTCCACATCGCGCACCTCCAGCCCCGACGGCAGGTTCACCCGGGGCCGTACGAAGCCGGTGGTATCGGTGCGGATCTCGTCGTACGGCACCGTGGCAAAAAGCTCCTCGGCCCGCTGGGCTTCATCGTAATCATCCAGGGCCACCCGGTAGCGCACCTCTACGGTTGATGGGTCGAGCGAGACAACGTCTGCCGGGACCCCCGTCACGCGCACCGGCACCTCCCGGATACTTTCGGTAAAGGCGACCGCTACGGCTCGCAGGGTCGTTGCCTCCCGGTCCTTGCGGACGAGCCCGCGGAGGGTGTCCTTCAGCGCCACGCGTACTTCGAGCGAGTCGCGGAGGCTGCTCCGCTCCACGCGCTCCGTGGGCCAGGCCAGCAGGTCTTCGATGATCGACTCCGCTCCCGCCACCGTCACCGAATCGGGCTGCACGGAGGGGGGGTCCACCAGCTCGTAGGTGGGGGCCGTCGTCAGCTCAGCTCGCACCTGAATCGGGATACGAGCGGTACGCAGCGGCTCCTTCCGCAGGTTGATAGAGCGCGGCAGGATGCTCTCGATCTGCACGTCGCGTCCCAGGTCGGAGACAGCATCTGAAAGATCGACCTGATCCTGGCTGCCGTCCACCGCTACCACCGGCGGGTTGAAGCGCATGCGCAGCAGGTTAAAGCCTTCCCCGCGCACCTGGACGCGCACCGTAGACGGCGGGTACTCGACCAGCGCCTCGTCGGCGGGCACATTGTCCACCCGCAACGGGACCTCTACCGTGTCGGTGTGCACGTCGCGCAGGGTGAGCGTGAACCACAGAAAGAGCGCGACCAGGATACAGACCGTGATGGCCACCCCTGAGTGGCCGGAGGTGCTCTCGCTGCCGTCGCCCCGGCCCGGATCTGTCATCCAGTCCCGCAGGCGTTCCCAGAAAATGGGCGTGGACGACGTGTCGTTGGGTGTGGCCACGAGGGAAGGGGACAACGAGGGCGAAGACGGCGGGAGGGTAGGACGTTTGCCTGCCCGTGGGGATCCGAACAGCCTTGGCCTGGAGCTCTTAGGACGTGGGGGAGCCCCGCAGGTACCCGGAAACCAGCCGCGCTGTGGCCCGCACCTCCTGCCACGTGTAGAAGCGCGTCAGTACGAGCAGCGGCGGGAAAGCGGCGATCAGGCCCAGGCGTACGCTAAGGCGCAGCGCCGGGGAGGCATCTTGCACCGTCCACCCCAGGGCGTACAGACCCACCACCAGCGCTACGACTCCTGCATACCGGCCCCAGGGGAAGGCCACGGCCTGCGTTTTGCCCGCCACGTAGGCATTGCCGAGAGCCAGCGCCAGGTACGAGACGTACGTGGTCAGCGCCGCGCCGATGGCCCCAATAAACGGGATAAGGGCCAGGTTCAGCAGCAGGTTCAGCACCGCCGCGGCAAACACCAGGCTGCCCATGGTGCCCGTCTTGCCCGCGGCGTACAGCACGTTCGTGATGATAAAGTGGACGCCGTAGGCCATGAACCCGAGCGCCAGCAGCAGCACCAGCGGCTCGGCTTCAAGGTACGTGGCCTCCGCGGTCAGGAGGCGGGTGAGGTCGTACGACAACAGCGCGATCCCCAGCGAGGCCCAGCCGGTGAGGGCTACGTAGTGCCGGAAGATGGTGCGGTGCAAATCAGCGGCCGCATCGCCCCGGCCCAGCGCCTTCAACCCGATGACGGAGAACGCCAGTTGAAAGCTCTGCACGAAGAGCATGTTGACCGCTCCCGCCAGCCGCGCGGCCCATTCGTAGAGGCCCGTCGTAGCGTCGTCCACCAGCCACGAAAGCAGGTAGCGGTCGCCCAGGTTCAGGAACCAGGCCGCGAGCGCCCCGACGGCCAGCGGCCAGCCAAAGCGAATCAACGGTAGCACGAGGGTGCGGTCGAAGGACCACGGCACCAGCCGCAGCATGGCCACCAGCAGCACCGTGGTGCCCACGGTGGCAGATGCGGCGTAGGCGGCCATCAGGCCCCAGAGGCCCCACTGCAGTACGGCCAGGAAGTAGTACACCGCCCCCACGAGGACGAGCGCCTCCAGCCCCACGGCGGTTGCGTACCACCCGGCGCGCTCGCGGGCGCGCAGCAGCATCAGCGGGATGCTGCCCATCACCTTGGCGCCCACGTAGCCGGCCACCAGCACCAGCAGCGTCGACGGCGCGTCGGGCCCGAGCAGCACCCCCGTCACCGGCTCAGCCAGAGCCGCTATCGCGCCGCACCCGACGAGCACCGCTCCCAGCGTGGCCGTTAGCGTGGTGAAGGGTAGCACCTCCCGCTTGTGCGCCAGGTCGGGGTCGGTGACGAATTTGAGCAGGCCCTGCCCCAGCCCCAGGCCTACAATGAAGATGGCCAGTTGCGCCGTCACGTTGAGCAACGCAAACTGCCCAAAGCCCTCTACCGTGAGGAGCTCCGGGTTCAGGTACAGCGGCGCGATAAGGAGGCCGCTGGCTTTGAGGGCGATGTTGCCGAGGGCGTAGACGCCGCTCTGCCGGGCGACGTCCCAGAGCGCCTGGCCGCGCGCCCGGGGCCGGGGCGTACCGGTAGCCTCTTCGCCGGGGCGATCGGGTGCTGATGGATCCGTCACGTGCGTGGGCCCTCCCGCTCCAGGTGGCGATAGAGCGCGGTTAACTTGCGGGCCTCCCGTTCCCAGTGGTAGGTCTCTTCCACCGCCTTCCGCCCCCGCTGCCCCATCGCCTCAGCGGCTTCGGGGTGGGCGAGCAGCCACTCTACCGCATCGGCAATCGCGATGGGGTCCTGCGGGTCCACCATCAATCCACAGCGGTGCGCCTCCACAAAGGGCCGCAGGTGATCGAACGCGGAGACCACCACTGGCAGCCCGGCCGCCATATACTCGAACAGTTTGGTGGGGTAGTTGCTGCGGTAGCGCGCCGTCGGGTGAAAGGTGACGACGCCCACCCGCGCAGAGGCCAGCACGCCGGCGACTTCCGTGCGCGGGAGCCAGCCGTGGAAGTCCACGCGGTCCCAGCTTTCGATCTGCCGCGCCTCGGCCTCCAGCGTGGCCGGATGAAACGAGCCGGCCAGCTGCAGCCGTGCGCTGTGTGCCGCCGGCACCATACCCATCGCAGCGATGACCTCCAGCACGCCGCGCACCCGCGTGATGGTGCCCACATAGGCCACATGGGGCGGGCGCTCGGTGTAGGGCGCACCACCGGCGAGGAGCAGCTCATCCCGCAGCGGGAAGTTGCGTACCAGCACCGGCGCGGCCTGCGGAAAGCGCTCACCAATGACGGGCTCGGCCACCACGATCGCATCAAACCAGCGCGCCGCCAGTGCTTCCAACCCGCGCATCCCCTCTGCCACGAGGGGCCGGAGCGCTTCCGGAATCCAGTGCTGATAGCGTACCTGACGGGGGGTGTCCTCGTGCATGTCGTACACCACCCGGTAGCCCTCGGCCTTCAACAGGAGGGCATAGGGCAGCAACTCGGCATCGTGCAGATGGATCAGCGCGGTGCGCGGGTACAACCGGGCCGCACGGTAGAGGGTGAACAGCGTGCGCGTGAGACGTTCTTTGCCGTCGGCGGGCAAGGGCACGGCATGGATGGCGACGCCATCGACCGTCTCGGACGCCGCGTGGGGCACGATGAGGGTGACGCGATGGCCGGCCTTCTGCAACGTCTGGCATTCTTTGTGGAAGATGCGCGTGTCGAACGCGCGGTGGGTAGACGCCAGGTGGACGCTGTGCATAACGGGACGGCGGAGGGGCAAAAGGCGTTGATGTCGGATGCTACCGCTGCTGCGGGGCGGTGTTGCGGAGGGATGGATGCAGCCGATCGAGGTGCTGGCGATCGAGGTGCAGCCCGGAGGCCTCAGGCAGCGATTAGGCGATCGAGGAGTGCGCCCAGCCGGTGCGTCTGCGCTTCCCGCGTGTAGGGCGCGGCGGACGCTGGGGCCGCCCCGGTGAGGGGACGCCCAACCCGCCACGCCTCATGCACCCGGCGCAGCGCAGCCTCCAGCCCCGCCACGTCGCCGCGGGCCCAGATGCGTCCGGCGCCTGTGGCACGCAGCAGCGCCGCCGCATCCCCATCCGGCGGCCCAAGCCCGATGACGTGCCGGCCGGTCCCCACGTACTCGTACAGCTTGCCGGTAATCATGCCCTCGTCGTGCCGAAACGCTTCAATCACGAGCAGGGCCGCCGCGCTTTCGCACAGCAGCGCCAGCGCGTCGGCGTGCGGTTGGTACGGCACCCGCTCCACCCGGTGTGCTACTCCGTGCGCTTCGATGGCGGCGTGCACGTCTGGGGCGACCGTGCCCACCAGGCGGATACGCAGCTCCGGCGCAGCACCAGCTGCATCGAGCCGCTGCAGTGCCTGCCACAGGGCCTGCGGGTTACGCGACGCGTAGAGCGAACCCACGTGGGTTACGTAGCAAACGTCCGCACGCGGGGTAACATTGACCGGCATATCGGCCCGGTCGAACCCGTTTTGGATGACGGCTACCGGAGCCGCCGGTGTTTTCTGATGTAGGAGCTCCGCCCAGTGGGGACTCACGGTGACGACCTGCGCTGCCGCACGGAGCACCATGCGTTCGAGCATGCCATCTACGCGGCGCGCCAGGGCCGTATGCGGGAGCTCGTGGTAATAATTGATGTCCGTCCACGGATCCCGAAAGTCGGCCAGCCAGGGGCAACCAGTGAGCCGCTGCAGTGCCCACCCGGCCAGGTGGCACGAGTGCGGGGGACCGGTCGTTAGTATCGCGTCGATGCCATGGCCCGCGATCAGACGGCGACCTGCCGGGATGGCGTAGGGCAGCCACCCGACCCGCGCATCGGGCAGAAAGAGATTCGCCCGGACCCACTGCGCCAGCCGCTCCTTCCAGCCCTGCGCGTCGCCGACCGATCCAACCTTCACAGACGCAGCCCTCCCTTTGCCCATCAGGCGCGCGTACAGGCGAAATGGGTCCAGCGCCGGGGTACGCTCCACCGTCACCTTAGGGGGCACCTCAGCTGCCAACGAGGCGTCCGTCGCAGGTACCGCGCCGCCGTCGACCGTCAGCACCACCGGCTCCCATCCGGCCTGTCGCAGGTAGCGCACAAACTTGAGCGGCCGCTGCACGCCGGGCCCTCCGGCCGGTGGAAAGTAGTAGGTGAGCAGCAGGACGCGCTTCATAAGGCGTGCAGAATTGTTAATCAGATTACCGAATGGCAGTACTCACGCAGGATGAAGAGATCAGGTTCAGGCGGGGTTGTGGATAGGGCGCGTGGGGCTGGGCTTCCCCCCTCTCTTGTGTTCTCTCCCGCCGGGGGAGAGAAGTTCGTGGAGGCCTTCCGTCGTAAACGGCACCATGGGCGTGGCCTTTCTGTAGCACGGGTGACCGCCACAAGGAAAGCGCCGTAGGGGCGACCTTTGCCTTGCAGGGCACATCGTTTCCCCGTCGCGCCCGAGACGGACGCGATGAGGGATTACAGCTCAGCACCACGGCCACGCTGTCCGGCCCGCGTTGTATCGCAATTCAGGCCATGCTGGTGCCATCATTTGATACGCGGTGTTGGCTTTTTGCAGGAGATTGGGCGTATCAGGATGCGTCTCTACGGGGTTTCGCGATCGCGACACCTCATGACCTATCCCTCCTCTCCATCCGCGCCTTCGGCTTCCTCCAACCGCCGCTGCCGAACGCCCTGAATTAGCAGAAACAGCACCGCGCCGTAAACGAGCGTTGTGGAGACGCCGGCGATCCATACGCCGGTGGTGTGGCTGGAAGGGTCGAAGCGGAGGGTAAGCGTGTGCTCCCCCTCCGGGATGGAGATGCCGCGCTGAAAGTGGTTCACGCGGTGAATCGGGAGCTCCTCCCCCGCTATGGCGGCGGTCCACCCCGCCGGATAGTACACTTCGCTGAGCACCAGCAGCCGCGGGGCATCGGTGACCAATTCGATGGTGATCTCCCGCGGCGTATGCTGCGTGACGGCCGCCTCGGCGGTGCTTGCGGAGGTGACGGGGGTCGTGGAAAGATCGTCCGCCGCCTGCACCACAGCCGTTTGCTGCACGTTGTGTCCGGAGGTCTGCAAGATGGTGAAGGCTTCTTCCGGCGTATCCACCGGCGCTGTCTCCCCGACGAAGTACGCGCGTGGAGGCGCGTCGGGACGCTCCAGTACGGTGAGGCCGGTATCCTCGCTCTCGAATACCGCCTGCATGCCGGGCAGCGACTGAGGCGAGACCACGTACCGCACGTTCATCAGATCCAGCACGGCCGGGGTCTGAATGGCCGTGCCGGGGTCGCGATACAGAAAATCGATGTAGTCCTGATAGAGCCGCAGCTTAGCCCCGTGATACCCGCCGATCGTCTCGTAGTGAAACGCCGGGCGGGCGTTGTTCATCGGATCCCGCTCCAGCGACAGCACACGGAAGTGCCCGGCGCCTCCGGCTTCTCGTTTTCGCTCGGTCAGAAAGCGGTCGAAGTCGTAGGTAGCAATGAGGTCGGTGGGGTCGGTTGCCTCCACCAGCCGATCGGTGTTCAGGTGGCGGCGGTCGACGCCCCAGAGGTCGGTGACCACCAGCAGCACCAGCACGATGGCCATCGCGTAGCCCGGCATCCGCTCGCGCCGGTACAGTACGAGGGCAGCTCCGGCAATCACCAGAAACAGAAGCGTCCGGCCAGCATCTCCACGAAACGCGCGCTGCCGCTCTTCCCGTGTCTCCTCCAGAAAGTTGTCGGCGGCCTGTGCCACGCGCGGGTCATCCACAGGCACGTTGTTACTCTGCGCGATTTGCTGCATGATCTGGTCGCGCTCGCCGGGCCGTTCAAACGCAAACAGGGCATCTCCCCCCAAGAGCAACAGCACCGTAAGCCCCGCGGCGATCCCCACGCCACCGTACACCGCCGTGTTCGTGGGCCCGGCATCGTTGGCTGATGGATCGGTAGCGCGCACCTGGGCCAGCCCCAGCCCGGCCAGCACAGCCAGCGCCAGCGCTACGATGCTGAGCCACGTCTCCGGCACACGGAAGGCGTCGAACAGCGGGAAGTAGTTGAACATGAGCCGGTTGAGCGGTTCGAAGTGCTCGCCCAGCGCAAAGAGCGTCATAAGCAACGCGCCGATGCCAAGCGCCCGGGCGGTGGTGGAGCGCACGAGGTAAAGCGCCAGCCCGGCCAGCAGCAGCACCACACCGCCCACGTAGTGCGGCCCTTCCGTGAAGGGTTTGGGGCCCCAGTACGTCTGCCCGCCTCCGCCATAGGCGTCCGCGATCAGGAGCGTCACCAGTTCGCCCCAGCCCTGGCTCCAGTTCATCGCATAGTCCCAGGCGAGCCCGGCGGCATCCTCCCCGGCGGAGGCCGCGCCCCGGATGGTGAAGTCCTTGTACTCGAAATGGGTGAGCATGGGCTGCGCCACCATCAGCAGAGCCAGCACCGATCCCCCCGCGAGCCAGGCGGTCGTCTGCCCGAACGCCTGCAGCCGGTCCTGCCGATAGGCGCTGATGCCCTCCACGATCCACCAGATGCCGATCAGAAAGGACGTGTAGTAGGTGATCTGCACGTGGTCGGCGCGGATGTTTACTGCCAGCGCGATGGCAAAGAGCAACCCGGCCAGCAGCCCCGGCTTGCGAAGGGCGTAAACGAAGGCCAGCAGCAGCCACGGGGCGAAGCAGAGCGCGATAAACTTGGTGTTGTGCCCGGCAGCGAGGATGATGGGGAGGTACGTCGTCAGGCCGTACGCGGAAGCGGCCAGGACGGAGGCCAGCTTATCCCGGCTGATGAAGAAGACCAGCAGGTACATCCCAAACAGCAGAAACAGGAAGTGCGAGGCTGGCCAGATGAGCGTGCGCAGGGCGGTCGCTATCGTATCGGCCTGGGGAATGACATCCGGATACGAAATCATGTACCCCGGCATGCCCCCGAAGCCGTTGGGCGCCCAGAGCGGCTCTTCCCCGGTGGCCGCGCGAAAATCGAACATGGCCTCCGCCATGGCCCGCCACTGCACGGTATCCCCGCCGATGAGCGACTGCCCGGTGAAGAGGATCGGCCCGAAGAAGGCCGCCGCCACGCCTACAAGAAACGCGATGCACAGGCTGTGCTGGGTGTGGTCGGGCAGCCGTTCCCACCATTCGGGCGCCGGACGGGTGCGATGCGATGCGGTGGAGCCACGGGCGCGGCCCTTTCCTTTCTTTCGTGCCATGCGCAGACAGGGCCGGGAGTGATAAAGCCGGGAGAAATGGGCAGGCTAAAGAGCAACGGCGGAGCCGGATCAGTCGATGACGCGAGGCACGAGCACGTACGTGCCGTCGGTTTCGGGAGCATTCGACAGGGCGTCTTTCCGTTTGATGCGCTGCTCGACCTCGTCGTCGCGAAACACGTTTTCCTGCGTAAGCACGTGTGCCATCGGTGGCACGCCGGCGGTGTCCACCTCCCGCAGGGTATCCATGTAGTCCAGCACCTGGCTCATCTCTTCTGCCATCTGATCTTGCTCTTCATCAGAAAACCGAAGGCGCGCGAGGCGGGCGATGTGCTGGACTTCTTCCTTTGAAATGGCCATAGAATGGAATGGGGCGAGTCGGAGAGCGTAGACAGGCGAACCTACGGCGGCTTAAATCAGGCTGTTCCAGCGCCGAGGCAAGCCGTACCGGGCAAGACGCCGGTCAGGCAGGGTTGGCATCAGCATGCAGGGTCAATCAGCCGGTAGTGTCGATCAGTTCAATGAGGCGCGTCGCCATGCGGAGCCCGGCGGTGCGGCGCGGCTCCACGTACACCTCGAGGCTAACGGCGCCCGTGTAGCCGGTAGCATGCAACTGCCGCAGCAGCGTGGGCCAGCCGATCTCGCCCTCGCCGAGGGGGGTGTCTCGCCAACCGGTGGGCCCCATCACGCCGTCGGCGCAGCGGACGTGCCAGAGGCGGTCGCCCAGAGCGGCGAGCCCATCGGTTGGCGGCTCACCGGCCTGCCAGGCGTCTACCGGGCTCCAGGCCGCGCCCACGTGCGGGTGGTCCACCGCATCGAGCAAGCGCGCCACGTCGGTGCCGGTGGCATGTGCCATGGGGGCTTCGTTTACAACCGCGAGGCGGACGTCGTGCGTGGCGGCCTGCCCCCCCGCTCGACGCAATGCCTCGGCGGCAGCTTCCGGGTCGTGAGCGTCGTCGGCGGCGAAGCCGGAGACCAGCACCAGATCGCACGACACACGATCGGCAAACCGGAAGGTGTCCTCCATCATGGCGAGCTCGTTGAGCCACACCGGCCGCGCATCGACCGGCCCTTCGAAGATGCTCGGCGCCAGTGCGGCCACCGGCAGCTCCTGCTCCCAGAGCCGGTCTGCAATGGCCGCTTCGTTGACGTGCGGCACGCGGTTATCCGGCCCGCCAACGGTGCGCAGCTCCACGCCTTCCAATCCCCAGAGCAGCGCCAGGTCTACCGCCCGGGCGAGATCGTTCGTGACGGTGTCGGTAAGCAGGACAGGGAGCATAAGCCAGGCGGTTGGTGCGCGGAACGAGAGGTGCGCACACAACCAGGCCGCCCAGGGTTCCGCCCATCTGGCAGCCTAAAGAAACCTCCACACCCGAAGCGAGGATAGCGGCGGCGCTACCGTCGCCTGCCGATATCGCCTGACCACCTCACTCCACCAGTTCAACCACCACGAGCTCATCCAGCTGCGGGTCGGCCGCCACCAGTGTGCCTTCTGCCGAAACACCCACGTGCCACAGGGCACGCCACTCCTCCGCCGCAAGCTCGCGCTGTTCTTCGACAGCCGAAAGGAGGTCCATGTACGCATACGTCTGCTGCGCGCCGGTGGCCAGGTCCAGCGTATGCAAGGCGGCCGTTTGCAGGGCAATCAGCAAACGACCATCAGGAAGGAGCACGGGATCTCCAAACATCAGTGGCACAAACATGGAGCCCCCAGACGGCCCCAACGGCTCGATCCCTGCTTCGCTCGGTGACCGGGGCGGCGTCAGGATCAGGTCAATGATCGGACTCTCCAGCGACCATTCCTCAACGATCGCGCCGTCTGCGCTCAGCAGACGCACGAGCGGGCGGTTGCGGTACGTCACGGCCACCTGCCCGTCGGCCAGACACGTGAGCGACACCTCGTTGTCAAGATACGGATGCCCTGTCCCCCCGGCACCGTCGCCCCCTGCATCCATCGGCCCCAGGCTCTCGATGTAGGTGCCCTGCAGGTCGTAAGCATCCAGCAGATGCTCTCCCCTCGTTGAGGCAACAAGAAACCGCTCCGCCTGGACACAGAAGGAGCCCGAGCTACGAAGCCCATGATGGGCCACCGGGCGACCATCGGGGTCAAACCGCGCCAGTCTCCCGTTGCCGTAATCCATGATCCAGATCTCATACCCGTCGCCGGCCGTGTCAACCACGCGGATGCCGCGCGGATCGCGCAGTTCGCCCGGTCCGGCCCCTTCCGTCCCAAACGTCCGGCGCACTTCTCCTGCGGACGTTACCTGAAGCACGCGGAAGTTGCCGGCGTCCATCACGTACCACCCGGAAGGGGCCGCCGCCACGCCGTTTGGATCATATACAAACGGAAAGCGCTCGTCCTCGGCGAACTGCAACGCGAAGGGTGTCACCTTTGCTTCCTCGACATCCGGCGGAGCGGCGTCGACGGACAATAGAGCGATGGCGAACAAAAGCGGGGCGTAAGACAGACTGCGGCTCAGCATCGGGCTCAAGAATTTCAGCATTGGAGGTCTTGGAAGAGGCCCCACGTCAGCAACCCGCGGGCTACGCACGGTTCGTAGCCCGCGGGTCAACTACGTGCGCCTTACGGAGGGCTTCCCCCATTGGACATCAACTCCCATTCGCTGGCCGTCAACCAATCAAGCGGCTCTTCGCGGATGAGCCGGGGCGGCACGTAGGGGCGTTTGGGGCGCTCCCCCGTTGCGGGTTCAGCGAACGGGCGGTGGGGTGTCGGTTTAGACTCTGGCATGGTATCGGGAAGGTCAGGTGCAGAAGGCACGAAAGGTGGGACGCCGGTCAACGAG
>Ga0207421_10001452_pt1 | contig 30428 bp, 25 predicted proteins | sample SodLakKL_010_SED_4_FD_187542 | JGI IMG/M metagenome (GOLD analysis project Ga0207421, IMG submission 187542) | Alkaline sediment microbial communities from Lake Tanatar, Kulunda Steppe, Russia - 8KL_010_SED (SPAdes) (version 2) | ecosystem: Environmental > Aquatic > Non-marine Saline and...
GCAACGCCCGCGCTCCAGGAAACTATTGATGAAGTTAAAGAGCTTTTCAGAACGTATCTGAAGGCCAATGGTCACCGCCAGACGCCCGAGCGGTTTATGGTGCTAGAAGAGACCTACAAGGCCGACGGCCATTTCGATGCCGATGATATGTATTTCCGCATGAAGGAAACCGGCTACCGAGTTTCCCGCGCCACGGTGTACAATACCCTTGATTTACTCGTTGAGTGTGGTTTGGTGCAGCGGCATCAGTTCCGGCAGAATCAGTCGTACTACGAACGCGCTTACGCCTACCGCCAGCACGACCACATGATTTGTGACGACTGCGGTGCCATCATAGAGTTTTGTGATCCACGCATTTTCGAAATCCAGAGCATGATGAAAAAGCTCTACGATTTTGAAATTTCCGGTCATTCTCTGCATTTCTACGGCAGATGCAGCGATCCATCAAGCTGTACACGTAAATCGGATCTCAAGAAAAAAGAGCAGCGTCAGGACAAAGATTAACTTCCGGGGCTAGACTGAACCAATCGTTGTTTCTTTAATGAATTTGCGGGCCGCCCAGCGCGAGCCCCAAAACCCGAGCAGCAGTCCCATCAGAAGCATAAAGCCAATCAGGAAATACCAGCGTCCGAACGGCCAGCTCATAATACCAACCTGCGGAATGTAGTTCGGGATCAGGACATGGAAAATCAGCCAAACCATTCCGGCTCCAAGGCTCCCGGCAATAATGCCCTGAATCACGCCTTCAACCATAAACGGCCGCTTGATGAACCCGTTTGTGGCCCCGACCAGCTTCATCGCTTTAATGAGATCCCGCTTTGCATAAATGGTGAGGCGGATGGTATTAAACACCAGAATCATGGCGGTGAGTCCGATAAACAGCCCCAGCAAAACGCCCCCGATTACAAACAGCTGCAGGCGTTCTTCCAGAATTTCGAGCCCACGCTGATTAAACCGGACTTCCTCCACGCCTCTGTAAACCCGCATTTCGTCTACAAAAGATACGATTTGTGATGCCTGTGCATCGGGAACAGTTCGCACCCGGAAGCTGGCCGGAAGAAAAAGCACATCACCTAAAAGTTCACTTTCTGCGCCAAATTCTTCGCGAAACAGCTCCATCGCCTGTTCGCGGCTGATGTATTCAACTTCACTGATAACCTCGGTCTCGTTAAGCATGCGCTCAATTTCGGCCGTACGGTTATCACCGATATCCGACAGAAATATTTCGACCTGCACATCCTGCTTTATGGCCTGCGCAAGATCGTACGCGTTGGTGCTTACCCGAATGAGAACGCCAATAAGCACTACGGCGAGCATCATAGCAATGATAGAAGAAAATGCCGAAAGCCGGGCTCTTTTGAAACCAGCCACGCCTTCGCGAAGCACGTAAGAAAAACTCATGTACGTATTAAAATGATGGATTTGTGTGAACCGGAATTACTGCGCACTAAATTAGGTAACGGTATGGAATAAATCATGCGGTAATTTAGAGCTGTCTATATGTCTATTTATTTGAATCAAAAATTTAGATTAGTACGGAGTATGTAACCCAACTTAATAAATCGCACATTTTCTGATATTCAAATTAATGTGCCGCCCCTTCAGGGCGGGAATATTGTGCCGCTCACTTACCCCGCGCTCACGCACGGAGCTACGCACATGCGGCTCCTTCAGAGCCGGATTTTTTTGATATGTGACCTTGAAGAGGTAATATTGAATGTAGCAGGCTCTAAAAATATTCAAACATGGTTCAAACCCACAGATCCTGAAAGGATCTAACGTGCGTAGCCCCGGCGCGTAAGCCCGGGGAAAAGCGCAACAAACACGCGAACCCTGAAGGGGTTCAACAATGATGGATAATGAATCGTATTTAATCTGATATCAAATATATTGTGCCGCCCCGTCTAGCCGTGAATATCGAGATCACGCTACTTCGCGCTCACGTATGGATCTTCGCACATGCGGCTCCTTCTGAGCCGGAAGATATTATCATTAAATCCATAGCTGCCTGAAACAGTTGCCATAATCACAGACCATTTTTTCAAGCCACAGTATTATGGCCTCAGTTCCGCAATACCCAGCGGATACCGATGCGAAATCTTCGTGGCGGCATGGGGTAGCGGGACGTTTCGAAATAGCCCGCCTGACCAACACCATCCAGGACGTTCTCATATTTTAGCAGCAGCATAAAAGTCCGGATACGGGCCGATGTCTCTAAATCAAGACGATAGAATGATGGCACCGGGGCATCAACAGACAGCGGATCCCAGTAGTCGAGCCTGGAGTAGTAGGTCGACGAGTAATACGCGTTTGGAGAAAAGGTGAATGATGCACCTATCTTTGCATAGGTCGCAAAATCGAAAAAGTAGTTTTTGAAGTAAAAGTACGCGCGGTTGATATTGCGCAGGCCACTGTCGTCCAGAAACTGATTTTCCGCCCTTCCCGAGCTGCTCACGTACTGCTGAAGCGTGGCCGAAACGCCCGTTTCAACAAAAGTGGTTTCCAGCTCGGCATATACCTCTGCGCCCAGCGTCTGATAGGAATCGATATTGGTGAACACACCTGTCGAAGGATCCATCACAATAGGCGAGCTGATCAAGCTTCCGTACGCCTTCACCCCCAGCGCGCTGAACCAGCCCCAGGACAAATCCAGGCCGCCTTCGGCCCGCACAATTTGCTCGTTGTTCAAGTCCGGGTTCCCAAGAAAATCATTCGAAAACCAGTACAGCTGCTGAATGCTCGGAATTAGCTGGCCAATCGAAAGTGACTGGTATAGATTCAGCGACTCAATGGGAAAAAGATCGAAACGATAGCCAATATCAAAACCCGACTGCGGATCAGTGCGGTAGTCGGCCAGTCCCCAGCCGCTGAGGCGAACCTGAGGAGCGGGTTCAAACTCCAATCTCGCTCCTGCCCTCACCTCAGTCCATGCTGAACGGTTTATGATGGTGTTCGAGTCGTCATCCAGCTGCGTGGCTTTTGCGTGAACCAGTGGCTGCAGGGTGAATGGGCCCGCGCTTAGCCGGGTATCGGCGTAGACTCCAAAACTCAGCGATCGGTGAAATTCTCGGAGATCGATATCGTTAAATACCCGCCTGTTCCGCTCGTGATACAAGTGAATCCTGCTTTGCTGTGGAGAAAGTGAATCAGGCCTGTGGTATAAAGATGCAGTAACTAAGGTGTTTCGAAAAGACGATGTTGCGCTGTTCAGAACCGGATTGACCTGCAGCGGCTCAAAATCAAAAAACTGCAGGTTCTCAATCTGATACCCATCAGACTCCTGCATCTGATGGTTGTTGTAGGTCAGCATCGCCTGGGCAATCCAGTTATTGGAAATGTAGTGCGTGTACCGAACCGATGCCTGCCGGCCGTCGAGCTCGCTTCGCCTGTATTCGCCCTCATCGTTGTTACCGCGATAGGCCAATTCGATATTTCCCCTCCGGCTGATGTTCTGCGTGAGAATCACTTCGGCCCGCCTCTGGCTGTTTCTGGTTTCCTCAAAGTTGATCCAGGTCAGCGGCTGATTCACATAAAAACGATTGAGCGTATATTCAGAAGTGTACCGAATCCCCTGAGTGTGTTCGGCGTAGTTTTGCATACGATCCAGGGGCAACCAGTTGGAGTTCATCGTCCCGCTTACGGGATCATTAAGCGGGATGCCTTCATACAAAAAAAGCTGATGTCTTGGCTCGTGCGCACGGAAAAGTATTCCATCGTTTCTGCCATGAGCTCCGAGTCTGTACGAAATGGCGCCACGGCTGGCCTGCTGACGCTCGGCCAGATTGTACCACTGCTCCCACCGAAGCAAACTGTCGCCAAACACCTTCTGAAACCCTGGATTGAGCTCTGTTTCCATGGGTACAATTTCCGGCTGCGGGCGCGGAGGTTCTTCATCCGGGAGACCGGGCAGCTCAAGCGTGTCGGTCGTATCGTTTGGGACGGTTACCAGCGTATCCTGATGAATGGGTACCGGAGGTACTTCAATCGTATCTGCTGCTGCAGCAAACAGAAACCACGACTGAAGTAGTATAACTGCGATTTGAGTCATCAGGCTTTTGAGACTGTTGCGTTATAGGGCATGGTTTTAATATCGTATAAAACGCGACGCATAAGGTCGAGGGCAACAAAGGCCGTGCGCTCCTTATTCGATTTTCGGTTTTTGAAGAACTCTGCCTTCATCGCAAAATGATGCTTTTCACTCCAGAAGCCGAACCAAACCAAACCGACCGGTTTTTCGTCGGTTCCCCCGCCGGGGCCGGCAATGCCTGTTGTTGAAATACCAATATCTGAGCCCAGTTTCACCGCGACTTCTTTCGCCATTATGAGCGCAGTCTCAGGACTTACTGCTCCGTACTCTTTGAGAACCAATTCCGGTACATTAAGCAGCTTCGTTTTTAATTCGTTTTGATAGGCCACAACTGTGCCGTTATACCAGCTGCTTGAACCCGGAACGTCTGTTATCATGCTTCCGAGTAAGCCACCGCTGCAGCTTTCCGCAGTGGCAACCGTAAGTTTATTTTCAAGCATCACACGGCCAAATGCGGCGGGAAGATCATCATCATATAGTTCGGAAAAAATGTGGCTTCCGGCCCGGTTGCGGATATGATTAAGCAAAGGCTTCACCTTGCTTCGGGCTTCTTCATCGGAACTACCGGTAGCACTGAGGCGCATGGTAACGCCGTGCGTATGGGGCAAAAAGGCCAGCGCCACGCCATCAACAAGCAGATGGGAAACATCACCGATTTCCAGATCACTGAGAGTGCTTTCACCGATTCCAGCGGTGTGCAGATAATGCCGGTAAAGCGATCCGTTTGTACCGGAGATTCTGGCCAGACGTGGCCAGACTTCTTTTTCCATCAGGTGTTTCATTTCGGCCGGCACGCCCGGAAGCGACACTAAAACGACATCATCCTTACTGAACCACATTCCCGGAGCTGTCCCCTGTGTGTTAAAAAGAACCTCGCAGGTATCCGGAATTTGTGCCTGAAGCAAATTTGAAGGGCTAACCGGAATACCACGCTTTTCGAAGTTTTTTACTATAAAATCCTTTGTCGGGCTGTGCTCCTTAAGACTACCTCCGGTATAGGCTGCCAAAGTATGTTTTGTAATATCGTCGTGGGTGGGACCAAGACCGCCGGTTATTATTATAACATCCGAAACGCGGCTGCAGTCGTCGAGCATGTGTACAATTTCTGATTCACTGTCTCCAACCGTTACGCTTCGAACGGGCTCGATATGCCGTTGTGTTAGAAAAGTGCCTAGCCATGCGGCGTTGGTGTTCACGATATCACCAATTAACAGCTCGTTACCAATCGTAAGTATACTTGCTCTCATCCGGGATTTGTTTTTGTTCAAAAATAGGGATTCGCTTCACAGGAACAAACCTGTGCGGTATACAATACTGTTCCATTTTTATGTAAAGACAATGCGTAAATTGGTTTTTAATTAAGGGTGTTAACTTCTATTTTCCCGCACAGTCTTTAACCATTGCTTCGGCGCATGACCATTTTTCCAAACTCCAGCTTTAATACAACCGATTACCCGGCCCTCAAGCGTATTCCGAATTTGCTTACTCTTATCCGGATAATGCTCGCTCCCGTTTTTCTAATCCTCTTTCTTCAGGAGGACTGGATGATGCGACTTGCTGCAGTGTTGGTGTTTACAGTAGCAGCTATTACCGATTACCTCGACGGATATCTTGCCCGGGTTCTTCAGGCCCATTCCGCTTTTGGAAATTTCATGGATCCGCTGGCTGATAAGGTTCTCACCTTTCTGGGCTTTGCGTCTTTGTCTGTCCTCAACGCTGAACTGTTCCCATGGTGGGTATTTGCTTTTATTGTAGGGCGGGATGTATTTGTAACCTATATGCGCACTCTTGCCAATAAACGCGGCAAGGCTATGGCTACCAGCTATACCGCCAAGCTTAAAACGGCCATTCAGCTTATTTTTCTGTATGTCGCCCTCCTCTCTTTCACCCTGCTTATGCTACCTGCAACACAGGCATTTTTTCAAGGCTGGTTTTTCGACAGCGGGCTGCTAACCTGGCTTTACTACGGGGTAATGCTCTTTACCGTTTATACGGGTTTTCAATATATCTACAACAATCGTGAAATCTTCAAATCCAAGTCCAAATCCACCCGGAGCGCTTAGCCTTTTATTGGGTACCGGATTTTATTCCGGTCTGCTTCCATTTGCGCCCGGAACAGCCGGAAGTCTTGCTGCCATGCCGTTTATTTACGCAACCGCATTGTGGCTGGGTCCCGCAGGAGTAGTAGGCTTTCTGTTTCTTTGGATTCTCATTAGCATGCTTACAGCACCGTCTTTTGAACGATTTTATGGGGAGGATCCTTCCCGTTTTGTTGCCGATGAATGGGCCGGGCAGGCCGTGCCTTTTATTGGTATTTCCTTTGTTGGAAACCTTGCTGAAGAATGGTGGATCCTGCTGCTTGGTTTCCTGCTGTTCAGACTATTTGATATTTTCAAACCTCTGGGAATAAAACGGGCCGAAAAACTGGGTGCAGGCACAGGAATACTGGCCGACGATCTGCTTGCGGGCATATATGCGCTTATCATTCTGAAATTTGTTATATTGTTAGCTTAATCAATTTCAACCCGTTCGGCTGTTATTGTTTTCGAAAGCATGTGTTCCCGGCACAAAACAGCTCTTCAAGCTATATAATCACGGCATCTTTAGTACGTTATGATGTCAACCGGAGATAGATTCACCGGCCGAACGAACGCATTAACATATTTTTTTCAGACTTTTATAGTACAACGCTACATGATTATTAACACCGAATTTTCGAAAGAACTCGCTCTCAAGCTGCTTGAAATCAATGCTGTGGTCCTACGCCCACACACCCCTTTCAAATGGACTTCCGGCTGGAGTTCGCCCATTTATTGCGACAACAGACTTACCCTTCGCTACCCGGATCTGAGGTCTAAACTTGCAGAAAACTTCACCGAATTCATTAAAAAAGAATACCCTGAAGTCGACGTAATCGCCGGAACTTCAACAGCCGGCATTCCACATGCATCCTGGATCGCAGACCGCCTTGGCTTGCCGATGTGCTACGTACGCAGCAAGCCCAAGCAGCACGGAACTACCAATCAGATTGAAGGCGGTATACAGCAGGGCGAAAAAGCCGTAATTATAGAAGACCTTATCTCTACCGGAGAATCAGCTATATCCGTGGCTAAGGCGCTTGAATTTGTAGGCGTTGAAGTTATAGGCGTAATCTCCATTTTCAGCTATGGTTTCGATCAGGCCACGAAGCGTTTTGAAGAGCGCAACCTGCCTCTGCACTACCTCACCGATTACGCTACTCTTATCGAGGCGGGCGTCAAGTTTGGGTACGTTGCACAAACAGATCTTGAGCTGCTCAATCAGTGGCGCGAAGACCCGGATACCTGGCCGCGCCAGAAAGTCTGATTCACCATCCGCAAACACTGCATTCCTGCTTCCACATAAACGGGGATCAACCCGCTACGGGGGCTTAGTATGTCCGACTCTTCCAGAAAAACAGATTTCCGCCTTTGGGGCGCCTCACATATTTTGGCGCTTGGCACTATCGAGCGTCTAAGCTACAACAGGCGCCGGTACGAAACCTCCGGAGACGGTCAGGGTGACGGCATCCGAACGTCTTTACCATCGCGGGATGCGCTACTACTCCGTACAGACGACATCATATTAAACATGCAGTCGTACCGGAATATTCTCCAGCGCTATGAGGATTCCGAATATGAAGAAGGCTACACAGCCGCACTGGTTCTGATGCTGCAGCGGATCAATAATGAGCTATATATACTTCATCACGACCTGCTCGAAATGCCCGCAGATTATATTATTTCCGTAATTCCGGAGCTCGACAATCAGCTTCGAATCTGGTCAGCAGACGAAAATAATGAAGACCTGGCTAACAGCAGCCTGCCCGAAGCTCTGCATACCGATCAGTGCATACGAGAAATGCAGTCTGTTTACGATATTTTAGACGAAACACTACCGAATCGCGCGTAGTTTATGAAGTTTATGGCATGGTATGGCATTATGTCATATCGCCGGAATATTTCGTATTTTTAGCCCTTAATTTCTTTTAGAAAACCGAACACCTAAAAACCAGATACACTTTGGATTCCAAAACCTACTTTATTGAAACCTACGGCTGCCAGATGAACTTCGCTGACTCCGAGATCGTGAATTCGATTATGCTCGAGCAGGGTCATAAAGCTGCGCCAAGTCCGGAAGAGGCCGATGTAATTTTCGTAAATACCTGCTCCATCCGCGACAATGCGGAGCGCAGAGTATGGAGCAGGCTTAAATACTTCCGCTCGCTTCGGACTAAAAAGAAGCAGGATAAAATCGTAGGTGTTCTGGGGTGTATGGCCGAACGAATCCGTGAGAAGTTTCTCGACGAGCACAAGCTGGTAGACCTGGTTGTGGGCCCCGACGCCTACCGCGATATTCCCAACCTGCTCTCCCAGGTTGATGACGGCCGTAAAGCCGTAAACGTTATTCTTTCGCTCGAAGAAACCTATGCCGACATTGCGCCCGTCCGGACCACCGGAAACGGCGTTACCGCTTTTGTATCCATTATGCGGGGCTGCGACAACATGTGCTCGTTCTGCGTGGTGCCTTTCACCCGTGGTCGTGAGCGCAGCCGCCCGATGACGAGCATTTTAAAGGAAATTGAGCAGTTAAGCGAAAACGGATACAAAGAAATAACCCTGCTCGGCCAGAACGTAAACTCTTACAAGTTCGAAGACGCCGACTTCACCCATTTGATGGATGAAGCAAGTGGTCGCCACCCGGAAATTCGTTTCCGCTTCTCCTCTCCTCACCCAAAAGACTTCCCTGAGCCGCTTCTCTATCTGATAGCCGAGAGGCCAAACCTGTGTAACTATATTCACATGCCGGCACAGTCCGGCAGTACGGAGGTTCTGAAGCGTATGCGACGTCCGTACACCCGCGAGGAATACCTCGACCTTACTGTACGCATGCGGGAAATTATTCCGGGACTTACAATTTCCACAGACCTCATTGCAGGATTTTGTGGCGAAACCGAAGAGCAGCATGAGGATACCCTCTCGCTTATTCGCACGGTGAACTACGACCTGGCCTATATGTACGCCTACTCGGAGCGGGAGCGTACTCTGGCACAGCGCAAGTACGAGGATGATGTGCCCGAAGAGGTAAAAAAACGTCGCCTTAGCGAAATAATTGATCTCCAGATGGGAAATCAGGAGAGAACCAACCTGCTCGAAAAAGGACGTATACATCTTGTGCTTGTAGAAGGTACAAGTAAACGCGACGAGAATCAGATAAACGGACGTACAGATACCAATAAAATGGTGGTATTTGACCGCGCCGATTTCGAAATTGGTGATTATGCAGCCGTTGAAATCACTGGCTCAACATCTGCCACGTTAAGAGGCCGGGGTTTGCATAAAACCACGATTGCAGCTTTTCAGGAAAAGTATGGCAGCACTGTTCCGGCAATGCAGAACGCCTGATATTTTTTTTAAAAAAGGGCATGGATAAAGCCATGCAGTTTTCCGACTCCGAATATTAAAAAAAACACCCGATTATGACAACAGACATCCAGAAGGTACAGGAAAAGTTCGGGCTCATCGGAAGTTCAGACAGCCTGTTAAGGGTACTTGAAAAAGCAGCTCTCGTTGCTCCGACTAAAATCAACATTCTGCTCAGAGGTGAAAGCGGGGTTGGAAAAGACGTGATGGCTAAAGTGATTCACGGCCTCAGCGAGCGCAAGGATGAAAAGCTGGTGATCGTAAACTGCGGCGCTATTCCGGAGGGAATTATTGAAAGCGAGTTGTTTGGTCATGAAAAAGGCTCATTTACAGGCGCTGAGCAAACAAGGCAGGGTTATTTCGAAATGGCCAATGGCGGAACCATATTTCTGGATGAAATCGGCGATACTCCCAAAAACGTTCAGGTAAAACTGCTGCGCATTCTTGAAAACGGTGAGTATTACCGCGTTGGTTCATCTCAGGTGCGCAAGACCGATGTTCGCATTATTACAGCCACCAACCGCGATCTTTGGGATGATGTAGAAAAGGGTCATTTTCGTGAGGATTTATACTACCGACTCGATACTGTAACGGTACACCTGCCGCCCCTCCGGGATCGCAAAGAAGATATTCCAATTATATTCCGGAGCTTTGTCGAAGAATTTGCCCGCAAATACGACTCCGTATTCCAGGGCTTCTCCGATGACGCCCGAAGCCTTCTGGTTTCCTACCGCTGGCCCGGCAACATTCGGGAGCTACGCAGCGTGGCAGAGCAGCTCGTTGTGCTTGAGCGTTCTCAGTTCGTTACGGCCGAAAAACTTCAGAAATACCTAAAGGGAAGACAACACACGGGTTCGGCTGACAACCTGCCTATGCCGCTTATGTCTTCATCCTACAAGGATGAGTCGGAGAACTACAGCAACGGGTTCGGAGAGCAGGAACGGGAACTCATGTACCGTGCGCTTATCGACCTTAGAAGCGAGATTTCTGATATGAAGAAAATGCTCGGTTCTTTTATTTACAACAACATGGATCGTGATGGTAAACCCTCCCGAGCGCTCCCGCTACTCACTTCTTCTTCTTCTTCTGCTGCATCAGGTTCAACAGATAAAAGGTCTGCACAAACTTCTGCAGGCAGTGCTTTAGACGATTATGTACAAACAAGCGGCGGAGATAAAGTGCCTCTGGGGTATACTCGCAAAAACTTTAGCGACAGCTCCGACGCCCACCACGAAGACATAGATGAACCCGAAGACCTTATGACCTATTTCCGCCAGATGGAAACCATTCCATCGGTTGAGGAGGCCGAAAAGTTTTTAATCAAGCTTGCACTCGAGCGATTCGAAGGCAACCGTCGCAAGGCGGCTGAGACGCTTGGAATGAGCGAACGCACACTCTACCGCAAACTTGATCAGTACGGGCTTATAAACTAATGATAACAGCCACCCGACAACTCTGGCCAACCGAACGGTCCGGCCCAAACTTAGCCTGTTTATGATGCTGCCTTCAACCATTCGTCTGCTGTTTGTTGCTTTAGCAGGCATGATGCTCACTTCCTGCTTTTCGTACAGCTTTACCGGGGTTTCTATACCGTCGGATGTGCGTACGGTACATATCCCATTTTTCCCGGACAATTCAAATTCGGGCCTCAGTTTTCTATCAGAAGATTTGAATGAGGCGCTCGTTGAACGATTCGTAAACCAAAGCCGGCTGCGCCTATCTTCCGACCCCGATGAAGCAGACATTGTTCTGGATGGCAGTATCATCAATTACAGAAACCGGCCGTTCAGCGTACCTGGTGAAACGCGTACCGACCTCAACCGTGTGGAGGTAACCGTAAGAGCCAATTTCAAGTACCGCACCGAGACTGAACCTGAATGGGACCGCAGTTTTAACGGGGTATTCGAATTTGATCCTAATGAGGATCCCATAGACGGAGAACGGGAAGCCGCTCTCGAAGCCATGCAGAGCATTGCCAGAAACATGTTCAACGACGCTTTGGGCGACTGGTAAGAACCCTTGAGAAACTTCATTTCCCTATTTAAACAAGCTCCTGACGCTTTTACAAAAGGGTTGCTAATTTCCTGCTATCTTCTGTTGAACGGCAGTTCTATTTTACCGATTTTTAGCGCCCGATGAATACCTTTCCATTTCAACTTCCCGACTCGCTCAAAAGCCACCTGGAGCTTTTTCAAAAAGATCCAGAAAAGGCCACGGGCATGCTTATGCGCCATTTAAAAAGGCGTGGCAATGATGCCGTTGGTTATTTTCTGCTTGGTTGGTTTTTTCTGCAGCTGGGAAAAGATGAAGAAGCACGCGTATACGCTGCAAAAGCCAAAGCGTTCGCGCCGGGCTCGCCATTTTTCAATTATCTACCATACTATTTTAAACATCCTTCGCGCTTCGAAGCGTGGCTTCCTGAAAAGTCGCGGCAAATGAAGCCTTCCGGCATCGACGGCAGTACCGACAGTCGTTTTTTTATTAATATCGACAGTCTTATAAACAAACTTTCCAGCCCCGAGGCGCAGCGGATTAAGCTAAAAAAGGCGTCTGAACATGACATAAAGCACCTTCCGCTTAAAGTAGGTGATGGCATTGCGACCCCAACGCTTGCCCGGATTTATGAAGATCAGCAGCAGTACGAACAGGCCATTAAAGCCTATAAACAGATTAAAAGACGGGAACCGCACCGGGCCGAAGATTGCGATTCCAAAATCGAACAGCTCAATGAACTGATGGCCGCCCAGCAGCAGGATAAAAAGCCTGGTAAAAGCAAAAAAATAAAGCCTATAAATCCTGACAGATAGTTTCAGGGCAATGAGCGCATCACCCCGAAAAAGCCTTCCTTCCCTACTCCTCTGCTGTCACAAAACCGTTAAATTTCTTTTCGTGGCCGATTAAGGTTTTTGGGCCGTGGCCGGGATAAACCTCGGTTGAATCCGGCAAAACATACATTTTTTCACGAATACTTTTAGCCAGAAGGTCGAAATTCCCCTTATACAAATCGGTTCGGCCCACGCTGCCATTAAAGAGCACATCTCCTGCAATTACAAAACCGTGCTCTTCGAAGTACAGAGAAACGTGATCCGGCGAATGGCCCGGCGTGTTTAGAACCATCATTCTGAAACCAGCCACTTCGAAGGGGGCATCAAGGGGAAGCGGCTCTGGCATAAAATCGAATCGGTTGAGTTTTATACCGAAGAAATTTCCCTGAGTATGTGAATTCTGCCACAGATACAAATCGGCGTGCGACAAATACACGGGCACGTCGTAGCGGTCGATTGTACGCTGCAAGCCCATAATGTGATCTATATGGGCATGGGTAAGGATGATGGCTTTGAGCTCGGCATTATGCTCCCGAAGCACATCTACCATGCTGTTGAATTCGGATGGAGCCGAGAAGCCGGCATCGATTAGAAGCGCAGCCTTATCCTGTATGAGCAGATAGGTGTTCTGGCTGAACGGGTTTACGGTGAGAATTTCAATGTGCATGTCTGCGGGAAAAATCAGTAGTTGAGGATATTCAGAATATATTATAGCTGATAAACATAAGTTGCCAATGGTACATAAAAAAAGGCGATTCTCACTTAGTGAAAACCGCCTTTGAAATACAGCTTAAAAATCTGATCAGGATTTTTTGCCATAGCGTTTGTTGAATTTATCAACACGTCCGGCAGTAGTGATCATCTTAAGATCTTCGTTAAAGAACGGGTGATTCTTGGAATCAACTTCCGCACGATAAACGCCGTCTTTTGTATTCATGGTGCTTCTGGTTTTGACTTCAGAACCATCACTCATCAAAACGGTAATCTCGTTGTATTCCGGATGTATGTCTTTTTTAGCCATAATAACGTTACTTGCTTTTGCAATGTCTATTTCTGTACAGATTACAAATATAAGCTATTTCTTACTTATTTTCAATAGTACTAAGTCGTTAATAAAACGATCTGTTCTCCATCCCCTGCTGCAGCACTGGCAAGGCGATTCATAGTCTCTGGTACATCGTGCCGCTCGCCTATACGAATAATTCTTACTATTACTCCCAGAAATCGACCCGGACTTATAATACGCGACCCGAGTGATGCAATGCTTTTGTCGCGTTTTAACAGTAATTCTTTAGAGTTATTGCTGTTTTTATACCTAAGCGCAAACTTCCATGCCCCCTCTCTGGCCGTTAGAATACTGAAGTTTACCAGCACCTCATCACGTCCCGATGCTAATCGCATAAGCGGATTAAATAAAAATGAAGCTGAGCCTATGTTGCGTTTCACGCGGTCAACCAGCGAATTGAGGATAGCATTTACGCGGTTGTAATCATCGCGGAGCAGCTTCATATCCTGCCCCTTCATCGATTCCGCAGCGGCTATACCCAGGTCAAGATTAATATGGGCGTTAATTCCCAGCAGCATATGCTGCATTAACATGCCGTGCTGCTGCTCAGCAGCTTCAAAAGCTACGCGCCAGCTGTCTGTAACCGGTTTGTCTTCTCCGTTGTACCAGGAGTCAAAGGCATCAAAGAACCGTTGTGCAAATATCTCATCCAGCTTTTCAACGCGATCGTTGCTATCGAAAAATCCATGCTCCATTTGTTCTTTAATTTCGATGGTAACCAATCGGTATAACACAACAAAGTAACCGGCAGGGTTTGCCTCGCGGCTGCACTGGTTCGCAATCTGATCCATCTTTTGAATTACTCCATCGATTCCGCGCATAATGCATTTACTGTTTTAAAGGTTTAACACTTTCTTCTTAATAGGCATATTGGGGTTAGATTTTAAGTGTACTGAATTATAAGTGCTTATGAAAGCCCTTCCACTGCTTTTACTTACAAATGAGCTCAAAATATCGTACTTTGGTTCGATATTTATTATTCTATTTCAACCTCTCACTTTACCGATAAAAGCTATGTATTTCAGTACCACTGATGACAGTATCGAACTAGGTAAAATTAAATCAGATCTGAGTTTTTTACACACTTGTTTTGTACAAATGCTGCGTGATTCTGGCGAAGATGATGTCGCCAATTTCTTCGATAACGGCGACATAACCGGCTCAAGCCGTGAAAAACTCACAAAAGCAGCATCTCTATATTTCCAGCTTATTACAATTGTAGAAGAAAATGCGGCCGTACAGCTTCGGCGCAAACTGGAAAACGAGCATGGTCTTGCGCGCATATCCGGTCTTTGGGGTAAAACGCTTCGTGATCTGAATAAAAATGGAGTATCAGAAAATGATATTGCCAAAGAACTTCCCTTTACTTCGATCGAGCCCGTTCTTACTGCACACCCTACAGAGTCCAAGCGATCAACAATGATTGATCAGCTGCGTTCAATCTATTTGCTTATGGTTAAGCGCGAAAACAAGATGTGGACTACCTATGAGGAAAAACATATCGAAAAAGATATACGGGCTGCCATGCAGCGGCTCTGGTATACCGGGCAGGTGTTCCTTCACAAACCATCTATCGACGATGAGTTCAGGAATATACTCCACTATTTAAAAAATGTATTCCCCCGCGTAATCCCACACCTCGACCAGCGCTTGCGCGATGCATGGGCCGAAACCGGCTTCGATCCCGCGCTTATAGAACATCGTGAACAACTACCCAAAGTGCGGTTTGGCAACTGGGTAGGCGGCGACCGCGATGGCCACCCTTTTGTAACCGATGAGGTAACCCGTAAAACGTTACTGGAGCTTAGAAAACATGCGCTGATTTCATTGCGCGATGAACTAAAGAAGCTGGCGCGTAAAATCAGTATTTCCGGCTTCGAAGCCGCACCGCCAAAAATACTTACTAACCGAATAGACGAATTAATAAAAGATGGTGACAGCGAGGCAATAGCAGCTGCAGACAGAAACCCTGAAGAACCCTGGAGACAGCTTCTCAACCTTATGCAGGTCTATATTCCGCTCGATGAGCAGGATGAGCCGATTGAGACTCCGGATCCCAAGCGCTATTATGCATCTCCCGAGCTGCTTCTTGCCGATCTGGATCTGCTCTCAGAATCACTTATCGAAATTGGTGCCAAACAGGTCTTCAAAACGGATGTGCAGCCCCTATCCCGTAAGGTTGAAACCCTCGGTTTCCACCTGGCTGCCCTTGATATTCGCCAGAACAGTACGTTCCACGATAAAGCCCTTGCGCAGCTGCTAGAGGCTGCAGGAATCGAAGATGGAGAAAACTTCACCGACTGGCCGGAAGAAAAGCGCGTTGAGTTTCTAAATGAAGAACTTAAAAGCTCCCGCCCGTTTATAAGACACCGGCACGGTCTTGGAACAGAGGCTGATGCCGTACTAAGCTGCTACCGTGTTCTTAGAAAATACATCCGAAGATATGGAAGCCAGGGAATCGGATCTTTAATTGTAAGCATGACCCGCAGCCTATCTGATCTTTTAGTCGTATACGTGCTTTGCCGCGAAGCTGGTCTTATGGAACTGGGGGAAAATGGCCTGGCCTGCTGGCTACCGGTTGTACCATTGCTCGAAACCATCGAGGACCTCGAACGTGGCCCCGGAATCCTCGATGCATTTCTAAGCCATCCCATAACCCAAAACAGCTTTGCTCTGCGCAGAAATCCTAACTCACCGGGTGATGCGCAACAGGTAATGATTGGCTACAGCGACAGTAACAAAGACGGCGGTATTCTGGCCAGCCTTTGGAGTCTCAGCATTGCTCAGAATGCCCTCACTAAAACCGGTAAAAAGCATGATGTAAGAATCCGCTTTTTCCACGGTCGCGGAGGCACTATAAGCCGTGGCGCAGGACCAACTCACCGATTTATTTCAGGACTTCCTGCGGGCACAATTCAGGGTGATATGCGCCTTACTGAACAGGGAGAGGTTATTTCTCAAAAATATGCCAACCCCGTTACGGCTTTGTACAACCTTGAGCTGCTTCAGGCGGGTACCGCCGGATTAACACTTGGTGTTTTCGACAAAAGCAAGAAACTCAACGGAAGCGAAGAACAGGCCAAACTCCACAACAAGCTGGAAGAAATCGTAAACAGGCTATATAAATACAGCCTCGAAAGTTATCAGAAGCTGGTGAAATCAGATGATTTCGTGAAGTTTTTCTCTGAAGCCACACCGATTGATATTATTGAGTCCAGCAGTATAGGGTCCCGCCCGGCACGACGCACCGGCAAGCGCTCGTTTGGTGACTTACGCGCCATACCTTGGGTATTCAGCTGGAGCCAGTCTCGCTTCTTCCTCACAGGCTGGTATGGAGTAGGTTCTGCCCTGCAGCAGCTGCGCGAAGCAGATCAAGCGGCCTTTGAATTTCTAAGTAAGCATGCGATAGATTACATGCCTTTCCGGTACATTATTACAAACGCCTCTTCTGCGATCGCCCTTACTGATCCTGAGATAATGAGGGAATATTGCAACCTTGCTGAAGATGGGAAAATTGGTGACCGTTATTACGACGAAATTAAATCGGAGTACGACCTCACCAAGGAAATGCTGGAACATCTTTACGGACATAAACTGGATGAACGCAGACCTCGAATGTATCAGATGATTGCATTTCGGTCAGAAAGGCTGAAGCCGCTTCATAAGGTTCAGATTGAGCAGCTAAAAACCTGGCGTGAACTAAAAAAACAAGGCAAGGATAATGAAGCTCAGGAAATGCTTCCGGAAATGCTTCTGGTGCTAAACGCCATAGCCAGCGGCCTTGGCACAACCGGGTGATGTAAACTTAAATATCTTTTAAACACAAAAAGCTGCCCCGCTTCCAATAATGCGGGGCAGCTTTTTTTCTGAACTGTAAATTTTGTGATTCTTGTGATTACCTTGATTTTTAAGATGCTCAGAAAGAATCCATAAGTTCCTGCATTTAATCATCTTAATCACAGTTCAGACAAAGGGATAGACTGTAAAATTCCGGGATTACATTCCTGCTCGGAATTAAAGCGGGGCTGCATTTTTTAATCTATAAGCTCGACACGGAGCGTTTTGCCAAAAACCTTCGCATATTTTTCGAGAGTTGAAAGCCTGATATCTTCAGCATGATTCTCAATTCTTGAAACTGCCGTCTTTTTGGTGTTCAGCTGTTTGGCAAGCTCATCCTGGGTCAGACCAGCATCTTCTCTGGCTTGTTTTAAAAGAAAGCCAATCTTGAAATTGCGAAAACCTTCATCATAACCTTCCGCAAAATCAGGATCACGCTTTTTACGTTCACTTATATATGCCTGTAAATCACTCATAATTAGATGTCCTTTCGAGACAGATAGTCCGTTTTTCTTTGTTCTGCCAATTCTATTTCTGATTTTGGTACTTTTTGAGACTTTTTTGAAAATCCATTTGTCAAAATGATGAACTCATCATTTTCAATAAAACCCAAGATCCTAAAACTATTTGACCCAATCCTTGCTCTTACCTCCCATATATCAGCAGTATTTTTCAATTTCTTCAGATATTGAGCAGGTACAAAATCCAGGTTTTCAATCAAGTCTAATACCCATGCAATTTTTTGCGCTGATTTTGAATCTAAAGAATCCAGAAACTCTTTAGCAGGTATTTTTCCATTTTGGGTCTTATAAAATTGGACTTTCATGATTAATCAATAAGTTAACATTTAGGTTAACCTTCTCAAACTCTGTTTATTATTTTTTTTTGAAAAAACTGTTCAAAATTGAGACACATGAGTTTTTCATATCAATAGCTATTTACGGCCCTCATCACCTTTCCGCCCACTCCGGAGTCGGGTATCTCGCCTCAGCCGTGGCGACTTCATCCGGCCAGACGACTACTTTCTCGCCGTCCTGCCACTGTATGATTAATCCCGTATTTGCCGTTTGATATCCCCTCTCATCGACCGCGTACTCGCTGAAAACGGTTCTCATTTCTAGACTAAGCAGTTTGTTTCGGATTAACTCCTGATTCATACTTCCCGCCTGGCGTACGGCCTCGGCAAACAGCTCGCAGCTTCCGTAGGCACCGGCCGCGTGGAAACTTGGCTCCAGTCCGAATTTCTCCCTATACGACTCGGTGAAGTCCTCAATACCGGGGTTATCCAAAACCGGCTCCCAGGCCGATAGTCCGTAGGCGTATTCGGCCAGCTCACCGAGCTCATCCCTAAACTGATTCACCGCGCCCGAGGTGCCAAACATTTTCACGTTCACATCGAGCTCGTTCATCTGTCGCATCACCTTAATGAAATCATCCAGAGCGGAGGCTGCCATGGCTACCACCTCTACTTCTTCATCACGCATACGTTCAATCAACTCAGAAAAATCCTCGGTGCCGGTTTCGTAGGTTTCGTTAATTACAACGTTCATTCCACGCTCTTCTGCGAGTTCAGCGGCACCTGAGCCCGCAGCTCGTGGAAACAGCGCGTTTTGCTGAATCACAGCTACGCGGGTGAGGCCGTTCGAATCGGCCATATCGATAACACCGGCAAGAAAAAGCTCCGCTGGAGGAAGCACCATAAACAGGTATTCGCGCCCCTGCTCCCATATAGAAGTTGTGGCAGCAAGCGGCGAAACGTGCACCATCCGGTGCTGTTCGGTTACCGGAGCTACGGCCTCAGTAAGCGTGGAGCCGTACGGCCCCATCACCGCATGTACACCCTCTTCGGTAATCATTTGGCTGTAAAGCTCAACCGCTCGTTCCGAGCTGGACTCATCATCATAAATAATAAATTCCACCGGGCGATCGAGCAGGCCGCCAGCGTTATTCAGGTCCTCCTCACATAACCGATAGCCGTTGTGTGCCGCAACGCCCTGCGTCGATAATGATCCGGTTAAAGACATGGTTGCCCCTATTCGGATTGGCTCCGGATCTGTAGAACATGCGGAAATAATAAACAGAAGAAGAAGAGGCAGGGTGATGGCACCTGCGGCGATATGAAGTTTCATGACACATAAGATGTTTGGTGATTTTTGGCAAAATGCTCTGAAGCGACATTAAACTACTAAAGACCATCAACTTCTGCGAATTATTTTGAGGTCAGTTTATCAGCAATGAACAATTCCCATCATTTTTACTTAGATTCCTGCTTCCAAAATGCAGTTTAACGTTTCGATTCGATTTTAAATCAGGCCCATGACTTCCAGAATTTTCTCTCTTTTTCTCGCTTTTGTTTTCACCCTTACGGCCGGAAGCCTGCTGCATGCGCAGGTAGAGCCGGCTCCGGATCGTGCCGAGGGTGAAGGCCCTTTCGACCGGCTCATCATTCGGGGCGGTATTGTGGTTAGCGGAACCGGCGCGCCTCCCTCCGGCCCGGTTGATATCATCATCGAAAATAACCGCATCGTGAATATTGTAAACGTGGGCTATCCGGGAGTACCGATAAACGAACAAAGGCGTCCGCAGGCCGATGAAAACACCAGAGAGCTGGATGCTGAGGGCATGTACATTCTGCCCGGTTTTGTGGATCTGCACGGACATATGGGTGGCACAGCACAGGGCACGCCGGCCGAGTACGTTTTTAAGCTCTGGATGGCGCACGGCATCACCACGGTTCGGGATCCGGGAAGTTATAACGGCCTGGAGTGGTCGCTGGACCAGAAGCACCGCAGCGAACGGAATGAAATTACTGCGCCCCGTCTGCACGTTTATCTGAGCTTTGGAAGAGGTCATGACGGCCCGATTACCACTCCCGATCAGGCGCGAGGCTGGGTTCAGAATCTGGCTGATGAAGGTGGCGACGGCATTAAGTTTTTTGGGTTGAGGCCCGACATCATGGAAGCCGCTTTAGATGAAGCCAACCGACGCGGTCTGGGCTCGGCATCACACCACAATCAGCTGAACGTAACGCGCATGAACGTGCTGGATTCTTCCGAGCTGGGGCTCACCACCATGGAGCACTGGTACGGACTGCCCGAGGCCTTGTTTTCGGATCGAATCATACAGGATTACCGGCTCGACTATAACTACATGAACGAGCAGCACCGTTTTGAGGAAGCCGGAAAACTCTGGCAGCAGGCATCAGAACCCGGTTCCGACCGCTGGAATTACGTAATGGATACCCTCATTGAGCGTGATTTCACCATGGTGCCGACCTTCAACATTTACGACGCCAACCGCGACCTGATGCGAACCCGCCGGGCCGAGTGGCATGAAGAATACACGCTTCCATCGCTCTGGGAGTTTTTCCAGCCCAATCGCATTGCGCACGGCTCCTACTGGTTCAACTGGGGCACGGAACAGGAAATACAGTGGAAAGAAAACTACCGGATCTGGATGAGCTTCATCAACGAGTACAAGAACAGAGGCGGTCGGGTGGCGACAGGATCAGACTCCGGATACATTTTTCAGACGTATGGTTTTGGCTACATCAGGGAATTGGAGATGCTTCGTGAGGCTGGATTTCATCCATTAGAGGTTATTCAGTCTGCTACGATTAAGGGAGCCGAAGCCATTGGTATGGACGATCAGATTGGAACCATCGAGCCGGGTAAACTGGCCGACCTTGTGATTATCGACGCAAATCCGCTGGAGAATCTGCAGCTGCTTTACGGCACAGGTGCCATCACCATTAACGAGAATAACGAGGCCGTTAGGTCAGGCGGCGTGAAATACACCATTAAAGACGGGATTATCTTCGATGCAAAACAGCTGCTTGAAGACGTGAGAAAAATGGTGCGAGCCGAAAAAGACCGGCTGGATTATGAGATAACCCAGCCGGGAATGTAAAGCGAACTGCTTTTGCGTTCTACAGCTTATCTAGTTCAGGAACCAGGTTGCGGTAGGCATCCGGAATGAGCGGATTATCCAGAATGATAAGTTTTCTGTTCGTGAGGTCCAGCTCATCTACGATGCTGCCGTAATGCTGCTCAAAAATGGAATCGAGCACACCGTTGGTTGAAATGATACGCATGCCTTCACCAATTCTTTCGGCCAGATCCGTTTTTTCGGGATGCACGTAAAAAACCAGCGGAAACTGATAAAACAAAAGCAGATTATGATCCATGGTTAAGCCTTCGCGCAGGGATGCACGGTTTTCGTAAATGCTGAGAACTTCATTGGCCCCGTAGGCGCTGTAGTCGAATCTTCCGGCGGCAAGGCGGTCGAATACATCTTCGAAATCTCCTTCCTCAGCAACCTGAAAACCGTTTTCGCGAAAGATTACCGCATCGCTCCAGGTTTCCGGAATACCGTGAACCAGCTGCTGAATCTCCTCTTTTGTTTCAATGTTTCTGAACTTTTCGGCATCCTCTTCGCGAATAATCGGAATGCGGTAGCCAAGCAGGTTTCGTGTGAGCAGCTCCGGTATTATGATAGCATCCTGGCCGCTGAATTTTGCGTTACCTGCAATCGTAACAAAAAGGTCGTGTCCTTTTTCGGTAAACACGAGCGACTCCTCGTCTCCGGGATATTCATCGTCGTACTCATTGATTTCCCAGGCTCCAAAATCTGCTTCCGTGGCTTCCAGAAGCGCGATTAAAACCTTACGTTCGTAATCCATTCTGGCATCGGAACGGTTACCATTCCAGAAATTTAGCATAAGCGCACCGGACTCCTCAGTGACCGCAGATTGGTTTTCCTGCGGATTTTCGGTTTGTGTACAGGATGTTATTGATAGCACGATAATCGGAATAATTAATTTGATAATAGTTGAAACTTGCATAACTGGTAACAGTTTTAAGCAGTTGATATTACTTTGTCAGAATGATGTTACAGTATTTGACAAGTATATCATCATTCATCTTACGAAGGCTCAGTTTTTGAAATGAAACGGCAGGTACAAATCGCCGGCCCGAACCAAAATTTCGCCATCTTCGTATACCCGCTGACGGTTTGAATCCGGATACCAGAGGGATTGCTCCGGCTGGATTTCGAACGACACCGTACGGGTTTCACCCGGCTCGAGAATAATACTCTCGAAGTGCTTCAGCTCTTTTACCGGGCGTGGAACCGTCCCCACTTTATTGCTGATAAACCACAAGACCGCATGGCGACCAGCTACTTCACCTTCATTCGTTACATCTACGGTAGCTGTTATACTTCCTCCCTTGTTTACCTCATCGGAGCTTAGCTCCAGATTGTTATATGCAAACGTGGTATAGCTGAGCCCGTGCCCAAACATGTGCAGCATCGTACCGGGATTTGGTTCACTAAACGGATCCTGATTGTCCGGATGGAAGAAATACATTTCGCTCGGCTTGTAGTTGTAGTTCACATAATGACCCGAGTGCATAGGATATGAAAACGGAAGGCGGCCGCTTGGATTTGCGGCTCCGCTCAACACGTTGGCTATCGCCTCTGCACCTTCAAAACCTGGAAGCCCTGCATGTATGATGGCATCAAGCCCCTCATAGATATCGGTAATAAGTCTTGGGCGCCCCTGAACCAAAACAAGGGCAACCGGGGTATCAGACGAGGAAAGCAAGCTAATTTCATCGCGCTGTTCCTGCGGCAGATTATAATCTGTGATGTTACCCAAAAACTCCGAATAGGGCTCTTCACCGCCGGCATAGACAATCATATCTGCGCGGTTAAGGCGATTCATAAGCGCATTGGAGCGTGCAGGCAGTTCAGGAATGAAGTCGATTGTTGCATCCGGATACTCAGCTTGAAGCGCTGTGTAAATGGTATGCATTTCTTCGGGATACTGCTCTTCTTCACCTCCCTGCCACGCGATAGTCCAGCCTCCGGCCAGGTTTCGCTTGCTGTTCGCAGAGGGTCCCGCAAGCACGATGCGCGACGGATTGCGTAGCGGGAGTACTTCATTCTCATTTTTGATCAGCACCAGAGATTCCTGCGCTGCTTGTAACGACTTCAGACGACTCTCTTCCGAACCAATCCGATCCAAACGGTCGTTGCGCGGAAATGGATTTTCAAACAAGCCGATTTTAAACTTCATGCGAAGGATACGGCGAACGGATTCATCAATACGATCTTCTGAGATTCTGCCTTCTTCAATAAGCTCCAGCAGATTACCATAAAAACCAAGATGAAGCGGGGTCATACTCATGTCAATTCCGGCTTTTACGGCCATGTAGGTGGCCTCTTTGAAGTCTGGCGCTGAACGATGGAAAGCCACCAGCTTGCCAACCTCATCCCAGTCTGTGAGGATGACGCCCTCAAAGCCGATATCTTCACGCAGAAGCTTGGTAAGGATATCATGGGAAGCATGCGTAGGTGTGCCGTTCAGTTCGGAGCTGCTTATCATAACGGACATCAGACCAGCATCGAAAGCGGCCTGAAACGGCGGCAGGTGAAACTCAAACAGCTGCTGCATGCCAAGCTGAACCGGGGTTTTGTTCCATCCGGTTTCCGTAGCTGAATACCCGATAAAATGCTTCGCATTAGAGGCCAGCTTATACGGGTATATCTCTTCATTATTCTGATACGCCTCTATGTATGCACGCCCCATTTCAGACACCAGATAAGGATCTTCCCCAAATGATTCATAGTATCTGGACCAAAACTGATTTACGCCCACATCCAGCGTTGGCGCAAAATTCCAGTGATGCCCAACATCTGCCATTTCGAGAGCTGTGACCCAGCCTGAGTTATGGCTGTTTTCAATATTAAACGATGCTCCTAAATTTGTGGCATGCGGGAAAATCGTGGTCTCAGACATGTAGCTCGGCCCGTGCACATGGTCGATACCAAAAATTATCGGAATGCCGAGCCGGCTTTCTTCCACAGCAACGCGGGTAAGCCCGTCCATAAATTCGAACCAAACCTCAGGCGGCACGGCTTCACCATTAATAAACGAACCCGTGTTATGCTCCAGGATAAATTCACGGGCTTTTTCGATATCCAGACGTACCATGTCCTCGCCATCATCCTGATTGATAACAGAAATATCCAGCTGGTTCATCTGACCTACTTTTTCTTCGATGGTCATTCGTCTGAGCAGGTCTTCTACCCGTTCGTCTATCGGAGCGTCGGGATCGAGATAGGTGAATGCGTCTTGCTGAGCGCTGCTATCCGAGCAGGCGTTCATCAACAGAGAAAAACTTACTAAAAGTGATACTGTTGCAAGATGAATACTTTTTATGGTCATGAATCTTTCGTTACAAGTTGAGTTTCTAATTCTTCGAGTGTTTTATTTTTTGTTTCCGGCACTACTTTATAGATAAATATGAGACCGGCTGCGGCAAAGATACCGTAGATAAGAAATGTGATACTGTTGCCCAAAGTAGCAAGCTCCCACGGGAAGACCAGCTGTACCAGGAAGCTGACCGCCGAGTTGATGAAACCAGCAAACGAAATCGCCAGTCCGCGCACCCGGAGAGGAAAAAGCTCGGAAAACATCACCCACATTACCGGTCCGATAGAAATGGCGAATGACGCCACAAAACCCAGAATCCCAAACAAAATCAGCCTTGGATTGATATCGATAGCAGTGGTAATAATCTCCTGCTGATATTGGGCGGCCATTTCATCACCGAGCGTTTCTGCCAGGGCGTTTTTGAAGGCAATATCATTCGGATAGGAGATTCCATGCATATTTGCCAGCAGGCCTGATGTCTCTGCAGGCAGCTCAATGGATTGAATACCCTCTTCGGATACTTCATAGGTGGCAGAGCCGAATCCATAGGCAAGGAGCATCATCATTAGGGTGATGCCCGTCATGCCGCCAATAAGCAACGGGCGCCGACCGAGTTTATCGATGAGCAGAATCGCGACGACGGTAAAAGCCAGATTTGTGAGACCAACAAGTACGGCCTGCATAAAGGAGGCATCTGCTCCAATTCCGGACTGCTCGAAAATCATAGGGGCATAAAAGAACACCGCGTTAATACCCGTAATCTGCTGTAATATAGCCAGTGTAACCCCCACAATTAATACCAGACGGAGCGCAGGATGAAAGATTTCTTTCATAGAAACCTTCTCGCGGTTTTTATCGGCTTCGAGGTTGCGCTCAATATCGGCAATTTGCCTGTCGGTGTCGGCTTCTTCAAAAACCCGGTTCAGGGTGAGGGCCGCTTCTTTTCTCATTCCTTTCATTACCTGCCATCTCGGGCTTTGAGGCACCGTTAACAGGCCAACGAAATAAATTATGGCTGGAATGGCCTCAATACCGAGCATCCATCGCCATGAATGCACATCCATCATAATAGCCTGTACCCAGGCGGCATCCGACTGCGACCACTGCAGAATGAGGTAATTGCTGAAAAAAGCCGCCGAAATACCAATTACGATATTAAGCTGATTAAAACTTACAAGACGACCCCGGCTTTTGGGTGGGGCGATCTCTGCTATATACATGGGCGCGATAATGAGGGCGGCACCCACACCAAACCCACCAATCATACGTGCGATTACGAATGTGAGGAAATCCGGTGCGAGTGCAGATCCTACAGCTGATACAGCAAACAGAACCGCTGCAACTTTTAAAATTCCCCTTCGCCCGTATCTGTCGCTAAGCGGACCGGCTAACAACATCGCCAGTGTAGCCGTTAGCGTAAGTGAACCCACAGCCCAGCCGATTTGAATACTGGAAAGCCCGAATTCCGGCCCAATGAAACGTACAACTCCTGATATTACCGAGGCATCGAAGCCCATCAAAAAGCCACCCAGAGCCACAATTAATGCAACACGAATGACATAAAATTGCTTATTTGTCATAGATTTATTTCAAGTACGCTAACGCGGTTACTAAAGGATACAAATCGTATTTCTTCAATCTATCACTTTTTGCACGTATTTCAAACGTCAAAAGGGCTTTCACAAAGTCGACAAAGAGTTATCCAATCGACTTTCGCAGGCTATCTTTCCAGCACAAATGAAAGACAAATAATAATTTTATGAAAAATATTTTCACAACTACCACGGGCTTTGATTTAATTTTGAGCAATCTTGTGCAATTCTCAACCATCAGCCTACAAGATCAGTCTTTATCGTCTCCGTTTACTGCATCATCAATTTCGTTCGCCTTTTTATCCTCATCAGCCCAGTGATAAAGTTCAATAACACCTTCAGCCGCTTTTTCTAACAGTCCGGTAGAGTCTTTACCCGCAATCCATTTAAAACCTTTCTGAGCTTTTGGGAAATAGGGCATTATCAGTAAAGCCGTTACGGCTAGTAGCGGCCACCCAATCGGCAAAAATGGAAAAATTAGCGATGTGCCACCCAGTAAAAATGTAAGAGTGGCAATCGCCGGGATGATATACTTTTTATTCATAGAAGATTAGCCGAAACCATGTGGATGGGGCAGATGATTTTAAAATATCATATTTCAAAAAAGATTATACTTTAAATACACTCCGGAAACCAGACCCACACAGCAATGAATCTACTACTTAAACTTTCGACTTTATCTACTGTTGCGATCATTAGCGCCGTGTCTATGATTGCCTGTACAGAAGTACAATATCCCGATATGCTGGGAGCACCGGTAGTAACCTCATCGCAAAATCTCAGCTGCGATTTTACGGTATCACCCGATGAACGCTGGATTGTACTGACGGAACTGGCAGAAAAAGATGGGCCCGACCCAGACAGGCCCGTGCGCTTTAATGAAACCCTGCTTTTTGACATGAGATCTGGCGAAAGAATTGAGATTCAGTTTGATGAGAAGACAGCAGAGCTCAGAGACAACGGCATTCGCCCCGAGGGACTGGGCTGCTTTAACCCCGATAGCAAGAATCTTTATTTTGCCAGAACGGAAATGACGGGCCCCCGGCAGGTGGAACGCACTTTTTTTGTAGTGAATTTAGAGGAAACGCCGCTCACCTACAGTTTAACCGATGGTGCTTACTGTGCAGAAACACCCGAGCCGGAACCGCCGGCACTTAATGTTGAGCAAATCTCGGATAAGGAAATCCGTATTTCCAGAATGGATGGCAGCCTCGCAGCTGTGCACCATCCGCGCAGCAGATTCAGCCGCCGGATAGGCATCTTTACTCCGGACGATCCAAGCTGGAGACTTAGTTTTTCACCGTCTCATGATGGCAAGCTTGTGGCATACAGGATAAGTGAAACCGGATTACTCGGTTTCTCAGCTCCAAGCCTGTCCTACGTAATTCGCATAGATGGTACTCAGGAAGACAAGGCTGTTCTTATTGGAACACATACATATGAATACCACTGGACCGAATCCGGAGGGCTATACACATGTGGTAATGTGAAGAGCAGCGACCACAGAAGAGCCATATACAAATGGAGACCGGATCAATTTTAAGCTTTAAGTTTTGAGTTTTAAATGATTGGTCGAAGGTCGAAAGGTCCAAGGTCAATACCTTTGGTGTTCGGTTTATGTGAAAATTTGCACATAACGAGCCGTTTAACACTTGTCTGCTGCAGGCAGGTTCAACACTTAAAATTGCGAGCGGATGCGGGCTGCTTCCAAATGACACTTATCAAATAAACGTTTGCCGTTTAGGTTCGGTTTTACGATTCTGTTCCTATTGATATAATCCCAAACAGAACTCAACTTACGATATGAAAATCAGATACCTGATTGCATCAGCCGTTCTTGTGCTGATGCTCACCACTATGGACTACTCTAAAGCGATAGCCCAAATCGACCGGCCAACGGGCGAACCCTTTGCCACCCGCTCCGAAGTAATCGCAACGCGCGGCATGGTCGCTACAAGTCAGCCTTTGGCTACGCAGGTTGGTCTGCAGGTGCTTCGTGAAGGTGGTAACGCCATTGATGCAGCTATTGCTGCCAACGCAGCTACCGGACTGATGGAGCCCACAGGAAACGGAATCGGCGGTGACCTATTTGCCCTTATCTGGCATGAGGAATCCCAAACGCTCTACGGCCTGAACGCCAGCGGGCGCTCCCCTCTCGGGCTTTCCTACGACGACCTGATGACCCGACTGGATGAACTTGGAAGCAGCTCTATCCCGCCACGAGACCTGCTTGCGCTTTCGGTTCCGGGAGCGATCGACGGCTGGTTCGAGATGCACGAGCGATTCGGCTCTATGAGCATGCACGATATTCTAAGCGAGCCCATCTTTTATGCTGAAGAGGGTTTCCCGGTCTCAGAAGATATCGCAGCCGGATGGCAGCGCAGTGTGCCGATACTGGGCAGACAGCCGGGCGCTTTTATGGAAACCTTTGCCATCGGTGATCGCGGCCCCCGGAAAGGTGAGATCTTCCGAAATCCTGATCTGGGCAACACCTTTCGCCTGCTGGCCGAACAGGGCCGCGATGCTTTTTACCGTGGTGAAATTGCCGAAAACATCGACGCCTGGATGCGTGAAAACAACGGCTACCTGAGGTTCGAAGATTTTGATCAGCACCGCTCGGAATGGGTTGATCCCGTAACCACCAACTACCGAGGCTACGATATCTATCAGATTGGCGGCAACAACCAGGGGACTGCCGTGCTACAGATGCTGAACATTCTTGAAGCCTACGATCTCTCTTCCAAAGGTTTTGCCAGCGAAGAGACTCTTCACCTTATGATTGAAGCCAAAAAGCTGGCCTACGAGGATCGCGCCAGACATTATGCGGATTCCGATTTTTACACGCAGCCTACCGACCATCTGCTCTCCAAGGAATACGCAGCCGAGCGCCGCGAATTAATTGGCGAGCGCGCCACAAGAAGGCTCACAACGGGCATCAGCGGGCTTGAGGACGGTGACACTATCTACCTGACCACTGCCGATGCTGAGGGCAACATGGTTTCCCTCATACAGAGTAACTTCCGCGGCATGGGCTCTGGTTTTGTGGTTCCGGGAACGGGCTTTAGTTTTCAGAATCGTGGCGAGCTTTTTTCACTCGATCCCGATCACCCGAACGTGTACGAGCCCGGCAAGCGTCCGTTCCACACCATTATTCCCGGTTTCGCCATGAAAGATGGTAAGCCCTGGTTTGCTTTTGGCAATATGGGCGGCTCATATCAGCCGATTGGTCATCTGAGCATCATCACCAACGTGATCGACTTTGGCATGAACATTCAGGAGGCCGGTGATGCCCTTCGATGGGATCACGCAGGATCGACTGAACCCACCGATTCTGCATCTGACATGCTCACCGACGGAGGACGCGTACTGATTGAGTCAGCAATCGACTACCAAGTTGTTCGCGCGCTCCGTGCCCGCGGACACACCGTTCAGATCGGCGGCGGTTTCTTTGGCCGCTATCAGGGTATTCTCAGAGACCCTGAAACGGGCGTACTCTACGGCGCTTCCGAATCCCGCACCGATGGCCAGGCGGCTGGCTTTTAGGACACAATGGAACAGGGATTTTGACGCAGATTAACGCAAAAGTTTCGTAGGAACCAGTTACCGCCCCCCCTTCGACTCCGCTCAGGGGGCGGGTAACTTGCTACAACTCCACGCCAAGCTGGTTGAGCGGAGTCGAAACCAAGCGGGGTTGCAGTATTTTAATAGATAGATCGAACCACTGTGCCTGAATTTGAGAGACCTTCGACCTTCGACTTTGGGCTTTCGACCTTCAACTAATTCACCATTCACCATTCACAATTGAAGCGAAGCGCCCCATGGCTGAACCCCTCATTTCCTGGTACGGTGAAAAAATCCCGGAGACCATCGCCCTGATCATTCAAAGGGTGATGCCGGAGTTTGATTCAGCGTCATTTCTGAATGAAGCTCTTGATGGTTACGAGGACTTAAGCCTGATGGAGCGCGGCCGACATCTGGCCGATTGCCTGGCGAGCCACCTGCCTGATGAATACCCGGAAGCCGTTCGCATCATACTTGAAGCAATAAGCATTAAACCACCTGAGCCCTATCCCGGGAGTCCGATAGGCTCGTTTCTGTATATGCCGTTCACGGAGTTCGTTTCGAAATTTGGACTGGATCATTTTGAAGAGTCCATGCAGGTGCAGTATGAATTGACCAAGCTGTTCACGGCCGAGTTTAGCATAAGGCCATTTATTGAAAAGCATGAAGCAAAAACGTTAAATCAGCTTCGCGAGTGGACAGCGGATCCAAATGAGCATATTCGCCGCCTCGTTTCGGAAGGAACACGCCCGCGGCTTCCGTGGGGTTCAAGGCTAAAGCGGTTCCAGAAAAATCCGGAA
>Ga0207421_10001454_pt1 | contig 30420 bp, 15 predicted proteins | sample SodLakKL_010_SED_4_FD_187542 | JGI IMG/M metagenome (GOLD analysis project Ga0207421, IMG submission 187542) | Alkaline sediment microbial communities from Lake Tanatar, Kulunda Steppe, Russia - 8KL_010_SED (SPAdes) (version 2) | ecosystem: Environmental > Aquatic > Non-marine Saline and...
GAGCAGTATCAAAGCAAAGGTAAGCAGGGACCGTGGACCGATATTTATGCTGTGGCTGCCACTTTCTATCATTCTATAACCGGAGTAATGCCACCTGAGTCTTTGGACAGGATGGCTGAAGACACTTTGAATCCTCCATCACAGCTGGGAATTAAAATCAAGCCTCACTTTGAGCAAGCCGTACTCAAAGCAATGGCGGTAAAGGCTGAAGAACGCCACAAAACTATAGAAGAGTTCCAGAATAATCTTTTTCTGCCTGAACTGAAGGAAGAACTGTTTCAAGATAATGAACCATTAAGAGCGGAATCAAAAACAAGTGAAAGAGCAGAAATGCATTTTACTGATGCCGCTAGGGATAAAAAATCTTCAACAAAATCAAAAGCCATAATGAAGAAAACAGCTCTCATATTAGCATTGATTGTAGTATTAATTTCTTCAGTTGCAGTTTTTATTACAAGAATAGATTGGGTTGCAGGTAGCATACCGGAAGAGCTGCAAACTGAACAGAATGAAGTGAAGGAAGAGGCTGCAGATGCGCCAGAAACCGCTAACACTGAATCAGGAGGTTTAATAGTTGAACAACAGGATGATCTTAAAGTTGTTCCGGATCAGTATTCTAGTATTCAGGAAGCAATTGATGCTGCAAATGATGGTGATACTATACAAGTTAAGACCGGAAGGTATAACGAAAATATTGATTTTAAGGGGAAAAGCATAACACTGAGCAGTGAAGATCCAGGCAACCCTGGTATAGTAGAAGCTACTGTTATAAAAGGTTTAGGCAATGGACCTGTTGTGAAATTCCAAAGTGGTGAAGATATCAATGCAGTGATAAAAGGCTTTGTCATAACCGGCGGCAACTCTGATCATGGTGGTGGTATCTTTGTCACAGAAAGCTCATCACCAACTATTGAAAGCAATATTATTGAGAATAACGAAGCTTCCCTATATGGTGGTGGTATTTATGTGCTTGGATCTTCACCTTACATTATTAACAATACGATCCGCAATAATATCTCAAATGAAAATGGCGGAGGGCTATTTTTATATTCTTCCGATGCAACTATTGAAGATAATATATTAGAAGCTAACCAAGCTATAAATGGTGGGGGCCTAGCGGTTTTTAATGATTCATCTCCAGCTGTTAATAACAATACAATAATTGACAACTATTCGGAGGATGGGGGCGGTATTATTGTCGCCAAATCATCCCCAGATATTGTCAATAACCTGATTAGCGATAATGACGGGGGCGGTATCAGGGCTGCTTTTTCTAGTTCATTGATAGAAGGAAATCAAATAAAATCAAATTTTACTTCAGGATATGGAGGCGGAATTTATAGCTATGAGTCAGACCTTTACCTGAAAGATAATAGCTTTGAAGATAACAGGGCACAGGACGGTGGCGCTGTTTTTAGTACTGCATCGAATATGACAATAGAAAATAATGTTTTTAAGTACAATAAATCGAAGAACACCGGAGGTGGTATTAGCTTATCTGATTCCGATGCAATAATCGAAGATAATGATATTGATAATAACGAGTCTGAATTGAGTGGGGGAGGTATCGCAGTCGTTTCTTCTTCTGCAGAAATTAGCAATAATAAATTTACGAATAATACAACTGTTAAAGGCGGTGGAGGCATTTTTATTTTGCGGTCTACTCCTGAAATAAACGGTAATATATTTACTCATAATCGTGCCGAGGAAGGAGGGGCAATATGGAGTTGCCCTGATTCTGATGTATTATGGCCTGTGCTCTTTAGCAATGATTTTGATGGAAATATTCCTGATGGTGTCTATCATCATTCAGATTAAAGCCTATTTAATAAACAACTCTAATGATATTTCAAATCATTATTCGGCTTTAACAAAGCATAATTTACTGCTTAAGCTAATGAAGACTTCTGGAGGTGTAGGTAATTGGATCGTAATAATGTTTGTCTCAACTGTATGAAAGAAAAGGGAGCAGATATGATTTGCCCCCACTGCAGCTGGGTGGAAGGAACTGCTCCTGAATCGGTCCTGCACCTGCCACCTGGTACGGTTCTACAGGAAAAGTACTTGATCGGCAAAGCATTAGGCCAGGGTGGTTTCGGTATCACCTACCTGGCCTGGGACTTAAACTTAAATCTAAAACTGGCCATTAAAGAATATATGCCTTTAAGTTTAGCTTATCGAACAGCAGGCCAGATAGATGTAAATGTTTATAAAAAAAGCTTATCTGAAAACTTTAGTTATGGTTTAGAAAAATATCTTGAAGAAGCACAGACCCTGGCCAAGTTTAATGATAACCCAAACACTGTGAATGTCAGTGACTTTTTTAAAGCCAACGGTACCGCTTACATGGTAATGAATTATATTGACGGTATTACCCTCAAGGAGTACATAGCAAAACAGAAAGAACCATTACACTTTGAAAATGCTCTTGAAATATTTATGCCTGTTTTAGATGCTCTTAAAGAAGTCCATAAAGCAGGCTTGCTTCATCGTGATATAAGCCCGGATAATATACTTATTACCGAACGTGGCCGTGTTGTGTTAATTGATTTCGGGGCTGCCCGCCATGCTGTTGATGGTAAAAGTCATTCTTTATCAGTTATTATGAAACCTGGCTTTAGCCCGGAGGAACAATTTTACAGCAGGGGCAAACAGGGCCCCTGGACAGATATCTATTCCGTAGCTGCGTCTATCTATTACACAATTACCGGGCAAACCCCGCCTGAATCGCTTGACCGTATTACAGATGACAGCCTTATCATCCCTTCTCAGAAGGGTGTAGAATTAAATACAACACAAGAGTCAGTATTGCTAAAAGCGATATCAGTAAAAGCAGAAGACCGTTATCAGAGAATAGAAGAGTTCCAGAATGCGCTACTTAAAAGCACCTCCCAAAACTCCATAGAGGGGATAGATAAAAGGGATAATAAAGATATTTATCATGATTTTCAAAAGGCTAATAATATTGACCAGTCGGGATTTTCAGAGCAAGGAACTTTCGACAAAAAAGAATCTTTATTTGGCAAACATAAAAAAATTGTAATAACCTTAAGCATATTTGTACTTGTAGGTTTGATATTCATATTATCCGGGTTATACGATAATGGTTTACAATCTGCTTCTCGTATAGTTGATGAAACAAAAGAAGTGCCCTATGAAGAAGAGTTTAATGCAGAACCCAAACCGATTGACTTATCTGAAACCTCCATAGTACTAGAAAAGTGGCAGCCGATGCGCCTTATTATTCCAGCTATCGATGTTGACTTAGCTTGCGTTGGTGATGGTGATGTTTTTGATAAAGAACTTTTAAGCCAAGGGCCGACACATTTTCAGATGAGTGATTTGCCTAATACTGAGAGGGGTAATGTAGCCTTTGCCGGTTACCGCGGTGGGCGTTATGGTTTCTTTCTTGATCTTGATTTGCTTGAAGAAGGTGATGAGATCTATCTAGAAATAGAAGACGGCTACCGCTTTATTTATTTGGTTGAGTGGGTTGAAATTACTGACAAGTTTGATTGGGAGCCGATTGACTCTACCGATTACCCAGCAATAACCTTGCAGACTGGTGAGCCGAAGCATATCAGTGAGCCCGATTACCGCTTGAATGTCAGAGGCAAATTGGAAAAAGTTACTAAATTGTATGAAGAAAATTGACTATTTAAAGTATTACAGATGAAGCTTGGATTATATGATAATCCCTTTGTACCTGCTATATCCGATTTTAGAAACTGCTATCTGATTACCGTATTTTTACAAGCTTCTTTTACTGACTCGGTAAAAAAAAGTGGGATTATCAGATAGACATGCTATGAAAAGTAAAGAGTAAATTATCACCTGCTTTTGCTGCGAAAATAACGGACATCTTTAGAGTGTATTTAATTTGATGACCATATTGTACAGGAGGTAATAAAAATGAAACCGCTGTTGTTTGCATGTCTGATAACTGTGCTTCTTTTCGGTTTTGGTTGCACCAATGACGCGCAACGTGAAAAAGAGGAAGTCATAGAAGAAGTGATTGTAGAAAAAGAAGCAGAAGAAGAGATACCTGAAGGAGCTGTAGTGATTACTCAGGAAGATTTTGATAGATATCTAAAAAAAGTCTCCTGGCTTTATCAAGAGGCTACGCTTTCTAAAGAAATGCGAGAAGAGGTCGAGGGTGTAACGGTAATAACCCTAGATGAAGATCTTTCCGAGGAAGATCTCAAAGAACTTGCTAAAAAAGAAGCATTAAAAATGGAAATTGGAGAGAACTACTTTGAGGAGAAAGGTCTCACTGCTCTGCCTGAAGAAATTGAAGATATGACCCTAAGATATGTGGAACGCTACGATACAAGCTCAAAAGAACACATGGTCATTCTTCTAAAAGAAGTTTTCGGATATTCACGCGAAGATGTTCTGCGAGATATTGAATTTGAAGTAAAACAAGAAAAAGTAGCCGAAGAAAGAATGGAAGATATTGCCCTTATTCTTAGCTTCGAGGACGAGGAAGTCGAAAATAAAATAAAAATGCAAAAAGCAAAGCAAGAGGTACTTGAAGAGATAATGGAGAAAGCAATAGAAAAAGAACTTTATATAAAATAAAACTTCTCAAGGAACCGTGCTTTTTGATACCATCGGTTCCCTTTCTTTACGGGTGCGATATTTACCTGTTCAAGATCAGGATGGGATAACCTGTAGTCTACTCGGGTAATACCCAGTGCCGCAAATCTTGATTCCGGAGTTTGACGAGCGCTGATTAGGCATTATATCGATGGAGTAAATATGAGTTGTTTTTAAGGACCTCAGGTACATTATTTTCGGCAATGGTTTCTTTAATCGAAGCGGTTGGATTAAAAAACTGGAAGGGATTGACAATTATTAACCCGAAGCTAACTAAATCTATAATTCGACACCCAACAGGGTGACTTGATCCAGGCAGTAGTTATTCTAATTAAAATTATCGGGAGTGAATCGACATCGAGCTAAATCATCTTTGCTTGGGCTGTATGGAAGAAAAAACGAAAGAGATACAGTGTCCTCAATGCGGCTGGGTCGAAGGCAATGCACCTGAATCTGCCCTGCACCTGCAACCAGGCACAGTTCTGCAGGAAAAAACTTAATCGGTAAAGCTCTCGGCCAGGGTGGCTTTGGAATAACTTATATAGCCTGGGATTTAAACCTTAATCTAAAACTGGCTATCAAAGAGTACCTGCCCCAGGAACTGGCCTATCGCACCGGAGGCCAAAGTGAGGTCAGCATCTACAAGCAATCTTTAGCCGATAACTTCAACTACGGGTTAGAGAAATTCTTAGAAGAAGCCCGCACTTTAGCTCAGTTCAACGAGCACCCCAACATAGTCTCGGTAAGAGACTTCTTTAAGGCCAATGGCACCGCCTACCTGGTGATGAACTATATTGAAGGGGTAACCCTAAAAGAATATCTCGCAGGCAGGGATAAACCGCTTGCCTTTGATCAGGCTTTAGATGTCTTTATGCCCGTGCTCGACGCTTTGAAAGAAGTGCATGCTGTGGGTATATTGCACCGCGACATCAGCCCGGATAACCTCTTGCTTGATGCAAAAGGCCGGGTAGTCTTAATCGACTTTGGCGCTGCCCGCCAGGCTATCGGTGATAAAAGCCGCAGCATGTCGGTGATTATGAAAGCTGGCTACTCGCCAGAGGAACAGTACAGAAGTAGAGGTGAACAGGGGCCCTGGACCGATATCTATGCAGTGGCTGCTACAATGTACCATGCTATAACCGGAGTAATGCCACCTGAGTCTTTAGACAGGATGGCTGAAGACACTTTTAGTCCTCCGTCACAGCTGGGAGTTAAAATCAAGCCTCACCTTGAGCAAGCCTTACTCAAAGCAATGGCATTAAGGAGCAAAGATCGCTATCAAACCGTAAAAGATTTTCAAGAAGATCTGTTCAGTAAGGAACCTATTGGTGAGAAAAAACCTCCCGAAGCTGTAAAAGCGGAAGCTGATAAACCAGGTAAGCCGCAGGATGAGCATGAAGGAACAAAACAATGTCCTTACTGCAGTGAGCAAATCAAGGCTGGTGCTACAGTATGTAGGTATTGTCGAAGGACTTTGCAAGAAAACAATCTAAATGCAAAGGAAAAACCGAAGAAATCTCCACCTAAAGATAAATACTCATTCAAAGAGTTTGCTTCACTTCTTTTCGGGCTAAAAAATAACTGCGCCGCATGTAATGCCGACTATTATATTGACTACAAAAATGGTACTATCCCTCTGACCAATTTACCCATTGGTGCTAAAGTGGTTGACCTTACATGGGAATGGGAGTTTCGGAATGGTAAAAATTACACAGGCAGTGGATTGAAAAAACCGGTGACCTGGATCGTTGTGGCGAAAAACCATTACAAAAAGATGGGACCGCATTTAACTTTGCTTACTGAAGAACTTATATGTAAGTATAAATACAATTACCGATTCACAGAAAAACAATCTTTGCTAAATTTAAAAGATAATTCGCTTTTATTTGCTATCTTTGTTGGTGCGGTTCAAAACCACTGGGACAACTGCCTATTAAGAGATTGGCTAAACTCATCTGGCAATTATAAAGGAAGTGGATTCTATAGAGAATTTTCAGAAAAATTCAAGAATCTTACACTGCAAACACTTTTGCCTAATCGTCGCTGGGAAAATGGAGATGCCCATTATACTTTAGATCATGTGTTTATACCCACAATCACAGAACTAGGGGCTATAAAACACTTTTCAACTTATGAAATAGGATCAGTATACCCATATTTTATCCAATCAAATGATGTAAAAGAGAACAATTCAAAAAGGGTTGCGAAACTTGAAGGTATACCTCATTGGTATTGGTCACGTTCGCCACACTATATGTCAGAATACGGTGTTAATGCTGTTTTTTCAAAAGGTAAATTTATAACAATGTTTCCCGATCTTAACGGTTGTGGAGTGAGGGCTGTTATTAATATAAAAGCGAACACTTTAGTATCATGTTTCAAGTGATATTACCTATATAGTAGTAATGAAAAGCTTAAAGAGCATTGTGCTATAAAGACACTATTGAAAAGGTCAGCTTTAGTAAAGGTTTCTTCAATATTTGGGAGTCAGGACAGGTCATAAAAGCGCTTGAATATGAAAGTGAACCAATAGCCTTAGCCGGTAAAAAGTAATTTCGAGCCTACAGCCATTAAATATTTGAGCTTTTTGCCCCTTAAAAAGTGATGTGGCTGACTGACAGTAGCAGTGATAATTGTCAGTTACCGAATAGTTAAAGTGCCTTGACCAGGGTTCTTAAGATGGCAGGGTTTGATTTTGATATTTACTTGTATCTGAAATCAGGAACTAAAGCTAATACTCCGCTCCTGATAGACAATAAGATGTGTGCCAAAATCTGTATTTCTCAACCCAGTAATTTTAGCAGGAACCATCCTGCCCCCTATAGAAGTAAATATTAACATCTCAGAAAACAGCTTGATGGTAATCCAAACCAAAAATAGGAGACAACCATGGACAACCGTAACTTCTGCTATGGCTGTTTTGCAGATAAAATAAACCAAGATGCCTGCCCTTACTGCGGTTACGAGGAAGGTGCCGCTCCTGAATCACTATTGCATCTCAAACCCGGCACGGTTTTGCAGGATAAGTATTTGATCGGTCGCGCTCTTGGCCAGGGTGGATTCGGTATTACCTACCTGGCATGGGATAAAACTTTAAACATCAAGCTTGCTATAAAGGAATACATGCCCCAAGAACTGGCTTATCGCACGGGAGGCCAAGGGGAGGTTAGCCTTTTTAAGAGTTCTTTAGCAGATAGCTTTATTTACGGCTTGGAAAAATTCTTAGAGGAAGCTCGAACTTTAGCCCAGTTCAATGAACACCCCAATATAGTCTCGGTGCGTGACTTCTTTAAAGTCAACGGTACTGCTTACCTGGTAATGAGCTATATTGAAGGCTTGACCTTAAAAGAGTATTTATCAAGCATGGATAAACCACTAACTTTTGAACAGGCATTTAATATATTCATGCCTGTTTTAGATGCTTTAAAGGATGTGCATGCAGCAGGTTTATTGCACCGTGATATTAGTCCGGACAACCTGGTCATTGATGCCCAGGGTCGAATTGTCTTAATTGATTTTGGTGCAGCCCGCCGGGCAATGGGAGATAAAAGCCGCACCATGTCAATAATCATGAAGGCTGGTTATTCACCAATAGAACAGTATCAAAGCAAAGGTAAGCAAGGACCCTGGACAGACATTTATGCAGTTGCTGCGACCATGTACCATTCTTTAACAGGAATAATAATGCCTGATTCTTTGAATCGATTGACTGAAGATACAATTGCACCGCCTTCTCAGTTGGGTGTGAAAATTAAACCTTATCAGGAAGAGGCCATACTAAAGGCTCTAGAGGTGAGGGCTACAAACCGCTTTCAGTCAGTCGAAGAATTTCAGGAGAATTTAAATAAGACTACAGGTAAGCTTATAGATAAAAAACAAAGTCTAACAGAAGAATTCATTAATAAGGATGCTTCAAAAGATGGTGTCCAAGAACCAGCTATAGTTTTTAAAAGGGACTTGACTCTGGATGAGGAAGTACCAGAACAGATACCTGATCTTAAACCTGCCCAGGAAGCTGTCAAAGCAGAACCAATAGTTAATGAGTCAGCTAATGAATCAAAGTCAGTAGAAAAAAAGAATAGTTATGCAAGCATATATTACATTTGTGGGATATTACTATTCATTGGCTTGTTGATGTTTATGATTAATTTAGGTTCAAATCAATATACAATTAGATATGACGGCGGAATTTATGAAGGTGATCTGCTTAACTTTATTCCTCATGGAACAGGAACATGGGTTCATGCAAGTGGCTATGACTATTCTGGTGAGTATAAAGATGGCGAGAAGCACGGTTATGGAAAATACACTTGGCCAGATGGAAGTCAGTATGAAGGTGAATGGAAAGATGACAAACGGCATGGCGAAGGAACAATGACCTGGGGTGCTGGTTCTGAGAGGGCAGGTAGCAAGTATGTTGGAGAATTTAAAGATAATGAAATGTACGGCCAAGGAACATATTCCTCATCGGAAGGTTTTAAGTATACAGGTAAACACAAGGATGGTTCACCTCACGGATATGGTACTTTCAACTACTCAAATGGTGATCAATATGTTGGTGAGTTTAAGGAAGGCACTCGTCATGGTCAAGGAACATACACTTATGCAGATGGAACAGTCTTGGATGGAGTATGGGAAAATGGAGAGTATATAGGGCCTAATAATTAAGCCCAGATGTGTCTTTAATTGACAAGAGTTAACCTTAAATTAATATTGCTAAGGAGGGATAAAACGCTTGGTATATATCATTACTTAGAACCAAGGAGGAGTAATCAATGTCTAGTATCAAAGTGAAATGCTCCATGATTGCCTTACTAACCTTAGTAGTACTATACTTAATTGGGTGTTATGAAACCGAGGAATATAACGATTACCAAACTGAGGATGAATTACCCGAAGAAACGGAAGATATTGAGATCAAGTTTGAAGAGGTTACTGCAACAGAAGAAGTCCGTGTGCCCGATGATTACTCTTCCATTCAAGAAGCTATAGATAACGCAAAAGACGGCGAAAAGATTATTGTTAATCCTGGCACATATTATGAGAATATAAACATGCAGGGAAAAGAGATCACTTTGCAAAGCAGCGATCCAGGTAACCCTGAGGTAGTGGAAAAAACCATAATTGATGGTGGGGGGAAAGGTTCTGTCGTTGTTTTCAATAGTGGTGAAAGTACTGACTCTAAATTAATCGGGTTTACAATAACCGGTGGTACCGGAACCAGGGCTGAATACAATATAGAGTCTTATGATGGATCAAAGCTCAATTTTATAAGGAACTATGGCGGAGGAGTTCTTATTGCTAATAGTAGCCCAACAATTGCTCATAACATTATTACCGGGAACAGTGTTAAAAACCTAACAGAAGAATACTTGGGTGTAGGCGGAGGAATTGCTATACTGGATAACTCTGCTCCTCATATCTCTGACAATACTCTAAAGGAAAACTTTGCTGAAGGCCATGGCGGGGGTATTGCTGTTTGGTATCAGTCAAACCCAGTAATTGAAAACAATTACATAACTGATAATGAAGCTGGAAATACAGGTGGAGGTATAATGGTGTCCATGTTATGCAAGTCAGAAATTAGGGGTAATAATATCAATGGCAATGGCGCTAACTGGGGAGGCGGGATTTATGTTGCCCATATGTCAGAAGCAGACATAACCAGCAACCAGATTGAATCGAATAAGGCTGACTTAGGAGCCGGGGTCTTTGTGCGAAGAACTGAAAAAGTATATATTGCAGATAATTTGATATCTTATAATAAGGCTGAGCGTTTAGGTGGGGGCATTTATGTTGACAATCAAGCAACGGCAGCAATTCACTATAACTTTATTGAAAATAATCAGGCTGCCCTGGAAGGCGGGGGAATATGGGTATCGAAAGATTCGCGTGCATACCTGATCTGGCTGGATAACGAATCCCTGCCACACTTTGCCTGGCCCGATCAATACAATAACCAGGGCAATACTCCTGATAACATAAACCTGGATAAAGATGAATATGCCGTCGATAATTTCATTAATATTCCTTTACGTTATAAGAATGTTAAAGATTTTATGGAAAAAGCTTTCCCAGCGTCGAGCGGGCGTATGGATATTCCTGAGTTTAATTGCCGAAGTGAACTAAATAACCAGGACATGTTATCTATGGTAGCTTTTAGTAGTTTTACTACAACAGCAGAAGATGACCAGGGCAGATCTATTATATCGGCGGAAAATATTGAAACAAATGCCCGAATTATTTTTGGGCTTGATGCTGATGAAGTTATTCATGAATATATTAATCCATATTATGCCTGGGATGGTGAGAATGATCTTTATTTCTGGGATTGGCCAGCCGGAGCAGCCGGTGATTCGAAAATAAAGGTAATTGATATTGAAGAGACAGCGGATTCTTATATTGTTGATACTGTGCATATCATATCTTCTTTTTGCCTCTATTATTATGATGGAGATTACATCTATGATGACTATGGTAACCTCGTAACTCATTTACTGGGCCATTCAGAGCATGGCGAACTCTATTATATTCCTTTCATGCCGGTAAGGCGTTTTATTATAACGAAAATGGTTGATGGGAATTACTTTATCAGCCAGAATTACAAGCTGCCCTAAGTTGCTTAAGACAAGTTCAAAAAGGTTTAATTTAAAACATGCTGACTGGTGCCATCAGTTCGCATAATTATTGTTTCGGGATGTATTACATCACTGGTATAGTAAATCCAATCGTCTAGAATATTTAAATTAGATGCGTCACTATCACTGAGTAAGGTTCTATTCCTGCCATCAGTTTGGATTTTGTAGATTCCATTTCTGCTAATCGTGTAATATATCCAGTCCCCGACGACTTTTAATGACGAAGCTCTATCGTGGTGAAACCAGTTGACTCTACTCAAATCGCTTCCGTCAAGGCGGATCCTATAGATATGATTTGAAGAAGCGCCTGAATAATGTATGAAATAAATCCATCCATCAATAACATTGAGATGATCTCCATAGCTGAAGTTAGCGTTAGTTAGCTTATTTGTCTCACTGCCATCGTCTTTCATTCTGTAAATTTCATATCTGTAAATCTCGTATGGACCTTCGTATTCTCCTTCATAATCAAAGTAGTAGATCCATCCATTGTAAAATGCAGCGCGTCCTCTATTGTTTAAGTTGCCTGCTGTATTACCCATTTGTTTTTTGTTTAAGATAGCGCTATCTGTATTTTCTTTGATTTCGTTGTTTTTGTCACTGTCGATTTGACTCATTCGTAACTTACTTGCATCATAAGATTCATAGAAAAGCCAATTTCCAGCAATATTTATATCATAAAAATTATCATCGGTAATTTGAGTCCGTTCGGTGCCATCTAAATTAATTCTATATACACCATCTCCATACATGCCAGTATTGTAATAAATCCAGTTCCCGGTTACATTTAAAGCCCATGCCATATCACTGCTTATCTGGGTATGCCCAGTTCCATCAGTATTTATTTTGAAAATACCGTCTTCGCTGCTATAATAAACCGAGTCTCCGGACACATTAATTCTATTCAAATTGCCTTTAAAAATCTGGCTATGATCACTGCCGTCAGTGCGCAATTTGTGGATATTTTTACCTGTATCGCGCGAGCGGTAGTATATCAAATCGTCAAGAACATTCAATTCTGTAGAATAATTATAGTTTAACTTGGTCCTATCGCTTCCGTCTGTACGAATTTTGTAAATGCTGTGGTTATCATCCATATTAATGTAGTAAATCCAATCATCTACAACATTTAAATTAGACGCATCATCTTCAATGATGGTCGTTTTTTCACTGCCGTCGGTGCGCATTCTATATATATATCTTGGTCCGGGAAAGGCAGTTTCTTTTCCGATATAGTATATCCAGCCATCGGAAACATTTAAATAGCTTGAATGGTAATTATTAAGCTGGGTGCGTTCACTTCCATCGATGCGAATCTTATAGATTTTACTTGTATTAACATCTCTGGCATTTATAAAGTATATCCAGTCATGAACCACACAAAATTGAATGACACCGTATTCACTGACCTGTTCCCGGTTGCTGCCATCGGTTTTGATCCTATAGATTTTCGCCGAGTGGCTCTTATTTATATAATATATCCAGTCATCAACAATATTGATATGCTCAGAGCGGTCATTATTGACCTGGGCAGATTTAGTGCCGTCGGTTTTAACTTTATATATACTATTCATATCGTCCTGATTGCTATAGTACAGCCAGTCATCGATTAGATTCAGAAAGCGTGAACCATTATCGCTCACAAGAGTAAGTTCAGAACCATTAAGTTTAACTTTATAGATTTTACCACCATCATCATAGTTGCTAAAAAAAATCCAGGTGCCTTTCTTGATAGCAAGACCACCGTTAGTTATGTTACCACTAGTGTTGCCCTGTCTCTGAGGAGCTTTATCTTCATCTTGCTTGACTTGGACAGATTCTTGACTGGATTCATCTTCTTCGAGACTCGTACAGCTTACTACTGGCAGAAATAGCAAAATAAAAAGAATCGGTAAGGTTAATTTAGTCAAAAATATCACCTCGCTTGCGTGGAATAGTTGTCCAAGCTCTCAAATATCACTAATAGTTGCATTAACTTTTCCAACTGTCTGTATATTAAATTATATAAAAAACAATATAATCCTGCCTATATCTTAAAGTTTAAGCTATCAATGTATTTTCTTGCTGAGAAAATGTCGTTAAATTATATATTTGTTTTAATTTTATTTGTATATATGAGTTTTTTGCATTGCCTCAACTATTATTTATTCAGTAATGAAGGGATTAGATTAGAAGGATATTTTGAATATTTGTAGAATCAATATGTTGACTTCATGAGTTAACCTGCATTTATACCACATCAGAGAAAATAATCACACAATATTTTTACACATGTAATCTATGGTCATCCGTATAGCTTATATTTCCTTAGAACTGCGTTTCTTAATTATAGCAATAACCATATGCTATTTGATGATAACTATAAGGCGAATAAATGACTGAATAGTTATTAAAATAAAACGAAGGGACTGTTTATAATGGCTTATTGTAGTAATTGTGGTTTTAGGCTGAATGAAGGTATGAAGGTTTGTCCAGGTTGTGGTCAAACTTTACTATCTGGTTTTGCTACACAGGTTGCAGGGGTTGTAGATAGAGCTGCATATTTATCTGAGAAAGCTATTCCAGAAGCAGAGAAGCAGCTGCGTAGCGATAGCGCCCGTTTTATCACACCGGCACTTTTTGGATTTGCTTTTTTATGTTTGTTTTTCCCTTTTGTTAGTTTAGCTATGCTTAGCTTAAGCGGAATGAACCTTGTTTTTGGTTTTGATCTTGGTTTCGGTGTGAGAGCAGGTGGTCATTGGGCAGGAGCTATTTTGTTCCTGGTGATACTTGCTGGACTGTCTTTTAGTATTTTGAGCAAAGGCGACAGGCAGGTGTTAATGATCGGGTTTGCTGCTTTAGGTTTGTTGCTTCTACTGGGAATTGCAATCGGCATTAGTAGCTTCATTTCTAATCAACTTGGCGGATTTGTACAGGTTAGTATGGGCGCAGGGTTTTATTTAATATTTTTATCATTATTAGCAATAGTTTTGGTAAATATCTTTTTCCTTAAATCGATTAATGCGCAGGTAAGAAGGTAGGGCTAAATAATAATTATCACTTTAGAAGCAAAAGGAATAATAGTGTTTTTCGCATTGACAAATCAAATTAAGAAAGAAGGACTAAAATGACTAAAAAAAGCTTATCTGTAGTCATTTGCCTAATAATCATTATCGCTACTTTGGGGTGTAGTAAAGAAACAAGCTTATATGGAAAATGGGTGACCGAAGACGGTTTTTTTACTGTTGAATTTTTTGAAGATGGAACTCTAACTATGGGAAGTACAACAACTGACGATCCTTTCTTTACAGAGACAGGAAGTTTTAGCGTTATAGATAACAATACAATACGTTATGAATTGGACGGCTTTTGGGGCATAGGAGGAGAACAGACTGTTTATTATGAGGTATCTGGGAATGAGTTATTTTTTAATGGTAGGAATTATAATAAGGAATAATCTAATAGTCAGTTAGCCAAATATGCACTACTCATAATACTTAAGCTTAGAGTCGGTTATTAGGTTATGACTTAGATAATGTATGCTCTTTTGCTTGATACATATTACTATTAGATAGCTTGTTTGATTAATGTTTCGCGTCTTTTAGGCTAGGAATCATGGATATGTTCAGTTTATCTTCCAACGTTTTGCTGTAACTCTGTGTCTACTTTCAGTGCTGGAGGTCCTGTTATGAAAGGATGTAAATCAGTAATTTTTATTGGGTTATTTTTAAGTCTTTTAACAGTAGCTATTGTTGGTTGTACTGAGGAAATGCAGGATGAATTAGGCGGCATTATTAGAGATGAATTAGGTGAATTGGAGAAAGAAATCATGGAGGGTGTTTCTGAGAAAAAAGATGAATTGATCGAGGGAGCTAAAAGTAGCATTGAAAAAGGAAAAGATGATCTGATCGGTATTATAACACCAGGTTCTAAAGAAGAGAAAGCGATTAGGTGGGCGATTAATCAAAAAGGCAATGAAAATACCTATTTAGACGATAATGGAAGGGGGTTGTGTCACCTTTTTGTGTTGGATGCATTTAAGCACGGGGCAGGTATTAATGTCGATGCTTATCGAAATCTTGGAGGTGCTTATGGTGTATATAAAACATACGGAGCGAATAAGAGTGAACCTCCTAAACCAGGAACGATGGTCTTGTATCGCGGTATTGGGACAAAGAACACGGGCGTTCCGCATACTGCCCTGGCTCTCGAGAATGGCGAAATAATCCACAATAATAACTATGAGCAAGGTAAATCTATAATTAAAATAGAAGAATACGATGATCTTGTGTACCGCTATGGTTCACAATTTAAATACGAATATTTGGGCTGGATAGATGTAGTGAACGATTAAGAAAATTTCATAGATATCTCACCGATCAATGCTTTTAAATAAATCATATTCATTAAAAATAGGCGATTTTGCTACAAATTTGCAAGGGTTTTTGAGAAATTTAGCTAATATAAGGAAACAGCATCATAAGCCTTACGCCACGCATGACAAGTTGTTTAATATGTGTTTACTAAAAGTGTATTATAATTGTTTATCTTGAAGAGCAAAATAATAATTGTTACCGGTGGTCAGTATATTTTGCCGTAGTGATACAAGAAGTATTTGTGAGTCGATGCTGATTACTACGAGTTTCTATAGCTTCTTTGGAGTGAGTTGATATCGAGCTTAATAACTTATGTTTCGGCTGTATGGAAGATAAGACAAATGAGATAATGTGTCCTCAATGCGGTTGGGTCGAAGGCAATGCACCTGAATCTGCCCTGCACCTGCCGCCCGGAACGGTTCTACAAGAGAAGTACTTGATCGGTAAAGCTTTAGGACAGGGCGGTTTCGGTATCACTTACCTGGCATGGGATAAGACCCTTAATATCAAGCTGGCCATCAAAGAGTACCTTCCCCAGGAACTTGCTTACCGTTCCGGCGGCCAAAGTGAAATTAGTATTTTTAAGGAATCTTTAGCAGGTAATTTCAACTACGGACTGGAAAAATTCTTGGAAGAAGCCCGTACGTTAGCCCAGTTCAATGAACATCCCAACATAGTTTCGGTGCGTGACTTTTTTAAAGCCAATGGCACTGCCTACCTGGTGATGAACCATATTGAAGGGGTAACCTTAAAAGAATACCTTGCAGGCAGAGATAAACCGCTTCCTTTTGATCAGGCCTTAGATATTTTTATGCCCGTTTTAGATGCTCTAAAAGAAGTGCATGCTGCTGGCATCCTTCACCGCGATATCAGTCCTGATAACCTGCTCATTGACAGAAGCGGCCGGGTTGTTTTAATTGACTTCGGTGCAGCTCGCCAGGCTATGGGTGATAAGAGCCGCAGCATGTCGGTAATCATGAAAGCTGGCTATTCTCCGCTCGAACAATACCAGAGCAAAGGTAAGCAAGGACCATGGACTGATATCTATGCCGTGGCTGCTACTTTCTATCATATCATAACCGGTCAGATGCCACCTGAACCGATCGACCGAATAACCTCAGATGACCTAATCACTCCTATTGAATTAAGTGCATATATTGATAGACACGCAGAACTAGCTTTACTTAAAGGGTTGGAAATTTATGCTGAGGACCGGTTCCAGACTGTTGAGGAGTTTCAGATAACCCTTATGGAAGGAGAGAGAAAGAATTCCGAGCTGAAAACTCCAGAAACTGAAAGGTGTTATAGGTTAGGAAAAAAGGCAGTGATTAAAAAGATTAGTAAATCCGATAGTAAATATAAAGGGAAAGAGGCCATCGCAAGTAAGAAAAGGTTATCAGCAAGAAAGCATGAGGGTAAAAAGGGTGTTATAAAAAAGAAAGGAGCGCCTGTGAGAAATCACTGGAGCAATAATCCAGAGAATGAGGCTATATATAGTATTCAGAAAAGTAATAAAGCATTAACGTCTAGAGTTCAAAATAAAAACAGTAAAGAACAGTTATCGTTATTTCTTAATGGTAATATAGTAAAAAATATAGTATTAGGAGTTTTATGTTTGTTGCTGCTGATCCGGGGAATCAGTTATTTTAGTGGGGAAGTGGGTTTTGAGCCGAATACTCGTAGTGAGCCTGGTGATTTAGATCAGGTAAATCAGGGCGGATCATTTGGAGATTCCGATTTCATCCATGATTTGAATGCCGATTATTACATTGATTATAAAAACGGTACCATCCCCATCGGCGACCTGCCCATTGGGGCTCGAGTTGTTGACCCTTCCTGGGAATGGGAGTTTCGTACCGGCCGGAATTATACTTTAGAGACCCGTGATGAAACTAAGCCTGTCACTTGGCTAATCAGTGCTAAAGATCATTACGTAGGTTTAGAACCGCATGTTACCCTGCTTTCAGAAGAGCTGATAGGGAGGTTTCCTTTCGACAACAGCACCGAACGGGGTAGTTATTACGGTTATAACCACTGGGGTGAAAGCTGCACCTCAAATGCCAGTCACAGTCTTCGAGCTTGGCTTAACTCTATCGGCACCCATAGCGATGAAGGGTTTTACCAGGCATTTTCTGATAATTTTAAAAGCACTGCATTAATTACTATCGTTCCCAACAAGGAATGGGAAAAAGGTACTGCTTACAGCACAGAAGATCATGTTTATCTTCCCTCCAACACCGAGTTAGGTGATAGTGCCCATTATCGCACTTATCCTATCGGTAATAAATACCCCTATTTTTCAGAGGCGGGCGATGCAAATAGGACCGCTCAGCTTGATGGGGAGGAACAATGGTATTGGACACGTTCTCCCGATTCGAATCGCAGCTTTTACATACGCAGCGTCAGCACTGGTGATTTCACTGGCAATCGTGCCAACCACGTCAATGGAGGCGTGCGGCCCGTTATAAATATTAAATCTGAAACCCTGGTATCTGAAGTTATGGATTAAGATTGGCTGTAATAGTTTATACGGGTGCCGTTAAACAGCAGATACAAAGAGGTAACAGGTATAGTGGAGTTTGGCAATACGATGAATTTGTAGGCGAGTAAGGTTAGAAATAAGAATTAAGAGAGACAAATAATGAAAGCTGTAAATAAATAAAATGCTTGTAAAAAATTACAAGTTTAAAAATTGTCAAGAAGGAAATTCAATTAGTGCATAGAACTATTTTGAATAATATAGTGTAATAACCTAAACTGCATTAGATCATTCATCTTAGAAGTTAAAACTGCAAATAAGTGCATCTCATCAGGAGTGAGTGACATCGAGTTAAATAATCTATGCTTGGGCTGTATGGAAAAAAAAGAGAATGAACAGGCCTGTCTGCACTGTGGCTATGATCAAGATGAACTACCTGCATCCTTTTTGCACCTACCACCTGGGACTATACTTCAAAACAAGTACTTGCTAGGAAAAGCCCTTGGCCAGGGAGGTTTTGGTATAACTTATATCGCATTTGATCTCAAGCTAGAACTAAAACTTGCTATTAAAGAGTTTTTTCCACAGGGATTAGCACACCGTTCTCATGGAAATGATCGAGTATTAACAAATTCAGACAAAGATAGTTCATCATACCGGTATGGTTTAGACCGATTTCTTTATGAGGCAAAAACTTTGGCACGTTTTTCTGAGCATCCTAATATTGTAAATGTTAGAGATTACTTCGAAGCTAATAATACTGCATACATGGTTATGAACTACGTGAGCGGTATTACACTTGATGATTACCTCAAGCGAAAAGGTGGAAAGATTAGTTTTAAGCATGCAATGGATATTATGTTGCCGGTTTTTGATGTTTTAAATGATATTCATCAAAAAGGCTTGCTGCATCGAGACATCAGCCCTGATAATATATACCTTACAAAGTCGGGAAGAGTTAAATTAATAGACTTTGGTGCGGCCAGGCAGGCACTTCAAAACCAGAGTCATAGCATCTCAGTTATTATGAAAGCCGGCTATTCCCCGGTAGAACAGTACCAGAGCAAAGGTAAACAGGGCCCCTGGACAGACATATATGCTGCTGCTGCAACTATGTATCGATCAATTACCGGAATAATGCCTCCATCAGCACTAGATCGTATAATTGAAGATACACTAGTACTTCCATCAGACTATGGTGTAAAAATGAACCAGAGCCAGGAAAAAGCTTTGCTCAAAGCTCTTTCAGTAAAAAGTGAAGATAGGTATCAAAGTGTCTCGGAATTTCAAGAGAAAATTTCATACAAACCAGAGCAACAAAAGGATTTTAATGAACAGCTAGAAGAAAGGAGTGATTTATTAAGCCCGGATGATCTTACTAATACTCAAAAGGTTTTAAAGCCTGAAGGGAGAGCTACTGGATCTCGAACTTATGCACCAAAATTTGTAAATATAAGAACGATAAGCGCTTTGTTTTTAATAAGCTTTGCGGTGATAGTCCTTATCGCTTCCGTTAACTCACGTGACCATTCTTTAGACGAAATAGGTGGAAACGGTGCTGGAGTTGAGGATACCGATTTGGATAGCGTTGAAGAACCTTTAGAAACTGTGCAACCTGATAGTTTTCAAGCGGCTGATGGATTAGCCGGAGTACAAACTATAGGTGGGTTATTTCCACTATCAGGGCCGCTTTCACTTTTTGGTGAAAACAGTGCTGCAGCAGCAAAACTGGCAGTTAAAGATGTCAACCAATGGCTAGATGAGGAAAATATAGGTTGGCAATTAAATTTGGAAATCAGTGATACAAAAACTGAGGGACCAGAAGCTCTTAAGAGAATGCAGCAGCAGCATGAGCAAGGTGTCCATTTTTTTGTTGGACCACAAGGCTCCGGGGTGGTTTATGAATGTCTAGATTATGCAAATGCAAACCAAATACTTTTCATTAGCCAGTCTTCAACTTTTCCTGGATTAGCGATTGAGGATGACTGGTTTTTTAGGTTTGTGACAGACGACTCTGTTCAGGCTCCGGTTATTGCAGATATAGCTAAAGAAGCTAACTTAGAATACATGATTTATATATGGCAGGGAGATACTTGGGCAGATTGGCTTCAGAGTAAGGTGGCGGCCAATATGTCAGAAGGTGGTATTGTAAATTTCGGTGAAGTACGCTTTGATCCTGGTAGAAAAGACTTTCATTACGATGTTTCTATGCTAAATAGATACGTAAGAGAATTAAATGAGCAAGGAGTGCCTTCTGACAAAATTGGTATTAATATAATTACCTTTGAGCAGGCTGCAAATATACTTTCCCTTGCGGAAGGTTACCCCAGGTTATCAGAAGTAGCATGGATAGGTTCTGATGGAACTGCGGCTTCAGAGGCAATTATAACTGACTCAGTAGCTGCTGAATTTGCTTCAAAAGTAACATTCATAAACCCAATGCATAGAGCGCCTCAAGTAGGAACTTTCTCAAATAGAGATAGGGTAAGGGAGCATATTCAAATTGAATTAGGTCGAGAACCAGATAGTTATTCTTATATTACTTATGATATTGTATGGACACTTGCACTATCAATAAATCATAAGGGCTACGATTCTAATGCAGTGAAAGAGGTATTGCCAAATATTGCAGAAAGCTGGAGCAAGGATTATGGAGCTAGTGGTCATATAGTCCTTAATAAATATGGTGATCGTGCTTATTCGGATTTTGATTTTTGGGTTATAAATGAAAATCTGTCTTGGGATATAATTGGAATGTATGACGGTGAAAGAGGAAAAATTATCTGGTGAACTCAGCTAAATCTATATGCGAGTTACTTTTGTAAATTAATAAATAATATCGGAGCTTTTTTATGAATAATGAATTTTGTTATAACTGTATGCGAGAAATAGAATATAGCAAAATATGTCCTGATTGTGACAATAATGCGATGAAAATTCCCGAATCACAGTTATACCTTTCTCCTGGTACGGTTTTACAGGAGAAGTACTTGATCGGAAAAGCTTTGGGACAGGGTGGTTTCGGTATTACCTATCTGGCATGGGATACAACCTTAAATATAAAATTAGCTATCAAGGAATACCTGCCCCAGGAATTAGCTTACCGCACGGTTGGCCAAAGTGATATTAATCTTTTAAAGGAATCTTTAGCAGGTAGTTTTAACTACGGGCTGGAAAAATTCTTGGAAGAAGCCCGTACTTTAGCCCAGTTCAATGAACATCCCAACATAGTCTCGGTGCGTGACTTTTTTAAAGCCAACGGTACAGCCTACCTGGTGATGAACCATATTGAAGGGGTAACCTTGAAAGAATATTTAACAAACAGAGATAAACTGCTTCCCTTTGAGCAGGCTTCATATATTTTTATGCCCGTTTTAGATGCTCTAAAAGAAGTGCATGCTGCTGGTATTCTTCACCGCGACATCAGCCCTGATAACCTGTTGCTTGATGCTAAAGGCCGTGTAGTATTGATTGATTTTGGTGCAGCTCGCCAGGCTATGGGTGATAAGAGCCGCAGCATGTCGGTAATCATGAAAGCCGGGTTTACCCCACTGGAACAGTACCAAAGCAAGGGTAAACAGGGTCCTTGGACCGACATTTATGCCGTAGCGGCTACATTTTACCACGCTATAACAGGACAATTTCCTCCGGAATCAATGGACCGTATAGATGAAGACAATCTTGTGCCACCTTTGCAACTTGGAACGAAGATGACTTCAGAGCAGGAAAAGGCTTTACTCAAAGCCCTGGCAGTGAGAGCCAGAGACCGCTTCCAAACAGTTGAAGAATTTCAAGAAGCCCTAATGAAAATGGAAGTAAAAGAGTTTGAATCTCCTGCTAGCAATACTTCAAACGATAGATTTAATATTGAGAAAGAAAATGCTTTCTTAACTTTAGAAGAAGAGATAGGTTCTAAAAACTATAAAAAGTCCAACCAAGGACTCTTTGCAAATAAAAGTGAGAACAAAGAAAAAAAAGCACTATCTATCGGTTATGCAATTTTAGCTTTCTTGTTTTTACTTACATCAGCAATAACTGTTTCTATTTCATTTTTTGGTTTTTATGTGATTATTATTCCGATTGTGGCTCTTGTATTATTAATTTTGGTTTTATTAATTATATACAGCATAGCAAATCGTATTTTTGGAAGTGTAAGAGGAAAGCGAGATAAAAGAACACAAGACAAGATATTTAATACTTCAAAAAAGAGCTTAAGCGGTACCGAAGCTGTAATTATAGTAATTGGTATATTAGCTGCTTTTGGTGTAGTATTATTTATTCTATTCAATGTGTTCAGCGGAGAAATGCTGACAACAAGTGGTTCAATAAATAAAGTTGAAGTTAATGCTCAAGAAGATGTGTTTGGCAGCAATGATGCTTTTACTGACGCAGACTATGTAATTGACTATGAGCATGGAACCATACCGCTATCGGAGGTCGAAATCGGGGCCCGGGTTGCTGATCCCACCTGGGAGTGGGAATTTCGACAAGGTAGGTACTATACCAGCGAGGACGGTGATGAAACAAAACCGGTAACCTGGCTGGTTGTGGCCAAAGATCACTACGACGGACTGGAGCCGCATGTAACCCTGCTCTCGGAAGAACTAATCGGGCGCTTTGTTTTTGACAACAGTACTGATCGAGAGCATTATTATTCTTACATGGGCAGCAATCACTGGGGTAATAGCGGAACTACAAACGCTACCCGCGGCTTGCGTCCCTGGCTTAACTCGAACGACAATCATGCTGATAAAGGTTTTTATCGAGCTTTTACGGATAATTTCAAAAATGTCGTCCTTATAACCAGTTTGCCCAACAAGGAATGGCAAAAGAGAGAAGCCTATATCACAAGTGACTTTGTTTTTATTCCTTCGGATACAGAGCTTGGTGATAATGAACATGGCTTAGGTTACCCAATTGGTTCAGTATATAAGTATTTCAAAGAATCGGATGATGAGAAAAGAGTTGCAAAGCTTGCTGGGGAACCTCATACATATTGGACTCGTACTCCCGGTTCAAGAAGTTTTGGCACCCGGGTGCTTTGTGTCAACATTGATGGTGCTTATGGCAACGATGGTGCCGGAGTTGACATTCGCGGAGTCCGTCCAGCTTTGAACGTGAAATCTGATACGTTGGTAACTAAGGTCAGGAACTAATATAATTTATAGAAGCTTACTATAGCTTAATATCAGGCTGTCTTATATGGGCTTTATAATATATATGTTAATACGTTCCATGCAAAAAGGGGTGTCTGAATATTGTTTGGCTACAGAAGTTTTCAATTAAAAAATTTTGAGACTCAGCAGAATCAAGTCTTGCGGTCAAAGTATTTTGTTATTATCTTCTTTATCATATTGCTCATTATGTTTTGCACTTCATGCTCGGGTGATAGTCTTAATGATCAGGCAGTTAAAGAAGCTAGCGATTATACTACTTATTTTGTAGTTGGCTTATTTCCCTTGAGTGATAATTTTTCAGAATATGGAAAAGCTATGAAAACAGCAGCCAGGCTGGCAGAAAATGATATTAATAGTTGGTTGGTAGAGAATGATAGAGAGTGGCGTTTTAAATTAGAAACTCCTGATACGCGCTATTTTGGTTCTGATGCCAGGGAACATGTTCAGGAGTGGCATGAAAAGGGGGTTGATTTTTTTATTGGCCCTACCAGCAGCGAAAGTGTAAAGTCATGCCTGAATTATAGTAATAATAAACTGCTAATGATATCACCTTCAGCTAATTCAGTTGAGTTAGCTGAAGCGAGCGCTTCTTTCTATAGCTTTAATGCAAAAAGCAGTGACCAGGCCACGGCAATTGTCAAAGCAGCAGCTGATGCTCAAATAGAATACTTAATACCCGTCTTGTGTAAACGTAGCTTCACTGAAGAGCTTCAACAACAGGTAATCAGAATCGCAGAGCGTAGCGAAATAGACGCTTCACAAAGAAATTTTATTATTGACTGCTCAAATGCAGATTTTAGTGAAGACGTTGCCGATTTGGAGGCTTATGTAAATGACAATATTGATAACGGTAAAGAAATAAATGAAGTAGGGATAAGTTTTATGGCGACTGAACAAAGCATAGAATTCCTGGCCAGTGCTGCTGAGAGTGAAACTCTGCAAAAGCTATTTTGGTTTGGCAACAACTGGCTGGTTAGATCTGATAAACTTGTCCATGATGATTTAGTTGCTGAGTTTGCATCAAATGTGGCTTTTATCAGTCCAATGTTGAGCATCGTAGATTTTCCTGCCGATTCAAAAAATACTCATGTTAAAGGGCATCTTGACCAGGAACTGAGCGAGGATGCTAAACTTTTCGCATATAACACTTATGATATTATGTGGTCGCTGGCTTTATCACTGGACCAGGGTGGTTATAGTGTGGAAAATGTGGAAAAGCTTTTACCTTCAAATGCACGAAGCTGGACCAGAAAAAATGGTGCTTCGGGGCACGTGGTCCTGGACAATCATGGTAATCGTATAAATGCAGATTACGATTACTGGGCAATAAATCAAAACTTGGCCTGGGAAAAGATCGGCAGTTTCTCCGGGTTGAATAACACAGCTACCTGGCAAAGTAATTTTCTTGAAGAGCGGGTAGCTGCAAAACAAGAACAGGTAAAAGATGAACACAGGGTGGAGGCTACTGCACCTGTTGAATTTGATGAGCCATTCGAAGAACGTTATGCTGATAGTGATGTTTTCTCAAAGCACCTTTTTGAAGAAAGAGGTAATACTGTAGGGAATATCATATACGGCGGCATTGCTGCCAGGCAAGGACTTTGGATATATTATAGTAACAGAAATGACAATGGCTACCTTTATAAAATGCGTTCTGATGGTACGGGGATGACCAGGTTAAATGAAGATGATACTTTTGATGTTAACATATTAGGAGACTGGGTCTATTATCGTAATGGAAGTGATGATAATAAGGTCTATAAAGTGAGAATTGATGGCACAGGTAGAGCGCGCTTGACTGATCACGAGGCCAGATATGTCAGCGTAGTAGACAGTTGGATCTATTTCAGATCATATGATAGGGTAGCAAATCAGTATATGCTGGTGAAAATGCGTAATGATGGCACTGAGATGACAACCATACTTCATTTTGAAGATTACTCAGAGCCTACATATGTAAATGTTATAGGAGGTTTTATTTATTATAGCTTAAATGATATAGGCTGCCAATTTTCCAGCGGTGATTTATACAGGGTTAACACTGATGGTACAGAGAATATAAAAATATTGTCAGGCCGAATAGCAATGACTAATGCTGTTGGAGATTGGATTTATTACATTGATCTATTAGAAGGACCGGCAAAAGTTAGACCTGATGGTAGTGAAAAAACGGCAATGAAAAATATTGGCTGGTGGTTAAATGTTGATGAAGATTGGGTCTTCTCTGTGAGAAATTATGAAAATGAACAGTCTGGTATAATTTCCAAAGTTCACAGGGATGGTTCTGGTTATACCCGCGTGTTGGATGACCAGTTCTCATATGGCATCGTGCCTTTTAATGAGTCTTTCAATATTGCCGGAGATTGGATTTTCTTTTATAACTACGGTGAACAATATCGCATGCGGACAGACGGTAGCAGTTTACAGTTGGTTGAGTGATATTCATAATAATTAAGTTCAAAGAAATAATTTTAAAGTGGGGGGACTATGTTCGATAACAACAATCTTTGTTATGGCTGTATGGAAATTACAAGCCAAGGCCAATTTTGCCCTAACTGTGGCTATAGTAAAGATGCCGCAGAGACGGAATCACTGCTGCACTTGTCGCCAGGCACAGTACTTCAGGACAGGTATCTAATCGGAAGGGTGTTGGGCCAGGGAGGTTTTGGTATTACGTACCTGGCCTGGGATAATATCCTCAAGATTAAGCTTGCATTAAAAGAATATCTGCCTCAGCAGTATGTTACCCGCATTGCAGGACAACATACTGTAACAATTTTTAATCCCTCATATGCAGAATATTTCAGTTATGGTTTAAGCAAATTTTTGGATGAAGCGAGAACGTTAGCCCAGTTTACAGAACACCCCGGTGTTGTTTCAGTCCGCGATTATTTTGAGGCAAATAATACAGCATACCTGGTTATGAGTTACCTCGAAGGGATAACCCTGAAAGAGTACTTGTTACAAAGTAGCGGTAAAATATCAGTGAATGAGGCTTTTCATTTATTTAGGCCGGTTCTTGATGCCTTAAGCGAGGTGCATAATGCCGGAGTGCTGCACCGAGATATTAGTCCAGAAAATCTTCTTGTTACAGATAGAAAGCAAGTTGTTTTAATTGATTTTGGAGCTGCCCGCCAGGCCATGGGTGAGAAAAGCAGGAGTCTGTCGGTTATTATGAAGGCTGGTTATTCTCCTCTTGAACAATATCAAAGCAAAGGCAACCAGGGTCCCTGGACTGATATTTATGCCCTCGCTGCTACCATTTATAGATCAATTTGTGGTTATAAACCGGCAGAAGCGCTTGATCGACTTGAAGATGATAACCTGGTTTCACCTTCTGCACTTGGTGTAGCTATCGAACCCTTTCAAGAAAAGACTCTCCTTAAAGCTCTGGCATTAAAAAGCCAGGACCGTTATCAAACAATAAAAGACTTTGCAGAAGATCTTTATAAACGAAAGCCTAAAGATGAACAACCAGAAAGTGAAATAGTGCGGGCACAGAAAACAAACAAGCCGAAAAAGCATTATAGCAAGGCTATTGCTGTCTTTATAGCTCTTGGTTTTGTTTATTTTGTTGTTAATAACCTTCTTGGAATTAATGTGACAGAAGATCTTTTAAGTGAGCAGGGTGAAAGTGTTGTTCTAGATGATTCTGATAGGTTGGCAGATGCTGAAGATACATCTAATGACACAGATGAAACAGGCAACTTTATATCAGCAAGTTCAGATTACATCAGAGGTAATAGTATCGGCAATATTGTAAATGTTGGCATAGCAGCTGAGATAGATGACTACGTGGTATATCGTAGAACAGAAAATGGCGGGGGTATTTTTAAATTAAACCTGTCTAGTAGCGAGCAAAGTCGCCTGACAGGAGATGACGCCTGGAATATAAATGCATCTGATGGCTGGGTTTACTACAGCAACCGCGATCAAAATTGGAATGTCTTTAAGGTTCGGCTTGATGGTACTGAAAAAACAAGAATAAACATCGATGATTCGGGCAATCTGCAACTGGTAGATGATTGGCTTTACTATCGGAACGATGATGACGATAATACTATATACAAGATAAGAATCAATGGCAGTGAAAGGACAAAAGTTAACAATGAAGCTTCTTACTTTTTAAACGTTATAGGTGATTGGATCTTTTATCAGAACCGCAATGATGGCGGTAAAATCTATAGGATTAGAACAGACGGCAGTAGCAGAACTATAATTAATGAAGATGACTCATGGAACATAAATGTGACGGATGAATGGATATATTACACTAATGCTGATCATAACAATGCGGTTTATCGGATTCGCTTCGATGGCAGTGACCGAATGATGATAACTGCCGATAGTTCAGACAACCTTAATGTTATTGGGGATTGGCTGTATTATCGAAACGATGATGACAATAGTCACCTGTACAGGATTCGCCCTGATGGAACAGAAAGAACACAGTTAAATAGCGATCAGTCATACTTTTTTAGTGTTATAGATGAATGGATCTTTTACCAAAACCGCAGCGATAATAGGATTATTTATAAAATGCGGCTAGATGGGACAGAAAAGCAGGCAGTTTACTAGGGAGGGGTGCTAGATTGAATAAGTATATGCGAACAGGGATAGCAGCTGCAATCTTAATAATTTTTGGTTTGCTAATATATGGCGGTTACAGCAGTGTGGTCAATCAATATGAAGCTAAAATTGAAACCTTAGATAATGAAAATAGAATGCTGTTGACAGAGAACCAGGAATATCTGGACGAAATTAATGATTATAAAGAAGAAGTTGAAAGTTTGCGTGACCAGATCATTGAAAATAATTCTATCAATGATTTGATTAGAAATGAGCCTTTTGAGTATAAAGGCCTGGTTGAAGTCAGGGATATTGATAGTACGATTATAGTAGATTTAAAGTATGCTACACCAGATAATTTTACTGGTGAGGTTTTGTACCAACTGGAGGTATGTCTTCTGCTAGAGTCGACAGCAGAAAAACTGGCTGCGGCAAATGCGGAGTTTGCTGAAGATGGATACCGGCTAAAGGTCTGGGATGCCTTTCGTCCAAAAAGCGCTCAGCATATAATGTGGGAGTTTAGTCCTGATGGAGTATATGTTGCCGACCCTGCTGTTGGTTCAAATCATAACCGTGGAACTTCTGTTGACGTGACCCTGGTTGATCAATCAGGCCAGGAAATATTGATGCCCACTGGTTTTGATGATTTTACTGAGAAAGCAGGGCGCGCTTATCCTGATATGCCTGAAGAAGCGCGTAATAATATGGAGTACCTGACTGATGTCATGGTCCGAAATGGGTTTTCTGTAATTCAGAGTGAATGGTGGCATTTTAACGATGCAGACTACAGAAATTATCCCCATCTCGATGTGAGCCTGGAAGAATGGGTAACTCAATACTTTTCTGCAAGAGATTGATCAAAATAGATTATGAATAAGAATTCTTATCTGTAGTTAATTATAAATTTGTTACTGCAGAAGGATCTATGAACATTTTATAGAATATTTTTTTAGAATACAGAATATTTATGCTGTTTTAGAGACTGGAGTGCTGAGGGTGGACTTGAAAAATCTCTGCATGGGTTGTATGGAATATAAAGGTGATGCTTTACAGTGCCCGGGATGCGGATGGAAAGAAAGCGGCCTTCCGGAATCAACTCTGCATTTACCACCAAGGACTATTTTGGCCGGTAAATATGTTTTAGGGAGAGTATTAGGCCAGGGTGGTTTTGGCATTACTTATCTGGCATGGGATATTAATTTAAAAGTAAAATTAGCTATTAAAGAATATCTTCCGCAATCATTAGTAACCAGAGTTCCTGGCGAACGAGATGTTATTACCTATAAAGAATCATTAAGCGAGCAGTTTGATTATGGGTTAGATAAGTTTTTACAGGAAGCTCGAACCCTGGCTCAATTTATTGATCATTCACATATTGTTTCTGTGAGGGATTTTTTTAAAGAAAGCAACACAGCCTACCTGGTGATGAACTACCTTGAAGGGAAGACATTAAAAGACCATCTAGAACAAAAGATTGCTTCGTTATCATACAATCAGGTGCAGCAGTTATTTTTGCCTTTGCTTGATGCACTTGATGATATTCACCGGGCCGGAATACTACACCGTGACATAAGCCCTGATAACATTTTTTTACGCAGTGATGGTAAGCTGGTATTGATAGATTTTGGAGCTGCCAGGCAAGCTATTGATCAAAAAGGACAAGGCATTTCTGTAATAGTTAAACCTGGCTTTACTCCTGAAGAGCAGTGCCGCAGGGAAGGAAACCAGGGCCCCTGGACAGATATATATGCTCTTGCAGCAACCATGTACTGGGTCATTTCAGGGCAAAAACCACCAGAATCGCTTGATAGGTTAGCTGTAGACACTTTAATTACTCCTTCAGATCAAGGGATCGTTATTCCTGCACATGCTGAAGAGGCACTTCTAAAAGCATTGGCTGTGAAATCTACTGATCGGTTTAAAACTGCCGGTAACTTTAAGTCAGCTTTATTTGAAAAAGTTGTTCCGGATACTTTTACACCTGATCATGAAGCTGGTATAAATCAGCCCGGCATAGTAAATGATGCTGGTCACCTGTCAAAAACTCTTGATGGTAATAATATAAATGCGAAAAAAGAATTACTAAGTAATAAGGTGCTTTATACTGTAGGAGGTTTGGCAATTGCTGCGGTGCTATTTCTATCAGCAATTATTACTTTTCAGAATTTATCACAACCAGAAATAGCGATTGATCAGGCGAGTTCTTCAGTTGAAGATGCTGAAGTTGTTGATGTTGAAAAAGAAGAGTCTAGTGTTATTAGTAGTACTGGCCAATCAGTTATTGCACCATCCGGTGATGCAGGTCCAACCAGTCCCACTGAATGGTCTGTGCCCGGTGATTTTGATCGAATCCAACAAGCTATTCAGGCAGTAAATAACGGAGATAAAATTATTGTGGAGCCTGGTACCTACCTTGAAAATATCGATTTTATGGGCAAAGAAATAATTCTGACCAGTGTAGACCCCAGTGACCCTGATATCGTCAGCTCAACAGTTATTGATGGCGGCAGTAGTGGCAGTGTGGTGAGTTTTAAAAACAGTGAGAGTAATAATGCAGTTATTACCGGCTTTACCATAACCGGGGGAAAAGGAATTTACATCGA
>Ga0207421_10001455_pt1 | contig 30411 bp, 14 predicted proteins | sample SodLakKL_010_SED_4_FD_187542 | JGI IMG/M metagenome (GOLD analysis project Ga0207421, IMG submission 187542) | Alkaline sediment microbial communities from Lake Tanatar, Kulunda Steppe, Russia - 8KL_010_SED (SPAdes) (version 2) | ecosystem: Environmental > Aquatic > Non-marine Saline and...
ACTTTGAATAGCAAGATCATTGTATAGCATATTTTGGTTATAATCTTGCCATAGCAAAAGACAATGTTTTTTCACGGCATAAATGTATTTGACTTGTGCCCTATACGATCTGTTTAGAGCTAGCAGAAACACCTGTGTTCAATTACGAACATCTGTATCCGCAACCGGACATGTTGGGTCTGGATTTGATTTGTTTTTAATGAATAAAATACTAAAAAACAGACATATATGGCTTTTGGCTTAGAATTGGATATATGTGTGTAGGCAAACCAATATGATGTGCTATAAAGTATTTTGTACGCGAAAAACTGTCATTTACCATTTTTTCTCATGACTAAACTTTTTGGTTTCATAAAAGTAATAAAACATTGCGAATGATATGATAGTTACATGGATTATACTGTTTATGTTTGGAGAGGGATTGATGGCCAGCGTTATACATCCTGTTGAAATGGCAGATACTTCTCAGGAAGATACCAAAATTACTATTGACGCTTTATACAGTAAAGCCCACTCCCTGATCTACTCCCGTCCAGATACCGCCAAAGAATTAGTATCTACAATGCGGCGACTTGGTGCAGATTGCCCTGAAAGCATATGGAATATACGTTCCTTGAATATGCTTGGTATTATATACGATGTGCAATCGGAATACGACAGTGCTCTTTATTACTACTACCGTGCCTACACTGCAGCTGTTGCCCTAAATGATTATCAGGAAATGGGATCATCTTCCAATAATATTGGTCTTACACATTGGAATATTGGCAATAACAAGGATGCACTGGATTATTTTTTCCGTGCTCTTGACTATTTTGACAAAGCAGATATTCAACATACCCTTGGAAATATTCGTAATAATATAGGGCTATTGTATGCGGGACTGGGTGACTTTGAGCGATCAAGAACGAATTATCAGATGGCATACAGAGCGTTCAGGGAAAACAATGATATACGTGGACTTGGGGCGGTTCTTACGAATAAAGGATTACTGTTATTGGCTTCAGAGCAGCCCGATTCTGCATTGTACTTTACTGATAGATCCATTGAATATAAAAGCAGAGTTAATGATTTTTATGGGAAAAGCATATCCTTGGAATCACAAGGCAGGATATTCCTTGCCAAGGGAATATATGCAAGAGCAAGAGAAAGTTTTACCAAGAGCTTATTGATTAGCCAATCGCTTGGATATTCCCATGGTATCATACGCGCCCAGATTGGTCTGGCAAAGGAAAAGATACAACAGAGCAAGTATCCAAAGGCACTTGAACTGATGAGAGAAGCCCTTGATAGTGCCAAAGTGATCGAGAGTGATAAACTCATTTACCAGGTGCATGAGGTCAAAGCAGATATTTATGAACGAACACACAACCATAAAGAAGCATTGGAGCATTTTAGACTGGCCAATCATATTAGAAACGAATCAATCAATCACTCCCAGCTAAATCAGGTATATGATCTCGAATTACAACAGGCATTAAAAGAAAATCTCCGGGAAATTGACCAGCTAAGCAAGGAAAAGGAGATACAGCGCTTGCAGCTGGAAGGTAAAGATCTGGAAATAAGGCGGAAAAACACATTCCTCTTAATGGTGGTGGCAATGTTTGCTCTTGGCTCAACGGTAATTTATTTTTTCTATTACAACTACAGACATGTTCAAAATACCAAACTTCAGAAGGCCATTGTAAAAAATAAAGAAAACCTGTCACGTGCTGCCATTGAGGCAGAGCTTCAGGAAAGAAAACGTATAGGTCAGGAATTACATGATGGGATTGGTCAGATGCTTTCTGTTGTAAGAATGAATATCGATGTACTGCAAAAACGCGAAGATTTAAGTGGTAACAAACGAACAGAGTTGCTTTCATCTGCTGTTGACATTGTGGATTATGCTTTCAAAGAGGTTCGCAATATTTCACACAACCTTGCCCCGGCAGTTCTTTCTGAAAAAGGGTTGGGCCAGGCATTGAAGACCTTGGCGAATCAGATCAACAAAAGCAAGCAGATACACGTACGCATGGAAACTATGGATCTTTACCACGTCCGGGATAATGTAACGCAGAATACTATTTATAGAGCTGTACAGGAGCTTGTAAACAATGCGTTGAAACATTCGAGCGCAAGCGAATTATTTGTACAAGTGATCAGTGATGCAGTACAGGCTTCAATAGTGGTTGAGGACAACGGGAAGGGATTCCCTGCGACAGAACTGGGCGATGGCAATGGTTCCGGATTGAGGCATCTGTGCAATCGCATTGAAAACCTGAACGGAAATTTTTATATGGACTCAAGGGAAAACCGGGGAAGTATCTTTCAGATATTCATCCCACTAAATTATAATGGCCATGAAAACAAGAACAATTAAAATTATGGTGGTAGATGACCACCAGTTGATTATTAATGGATTAAATTCATTGGTTGAAGAAGAAAAGGATATTGTTTTTTCTGGAGGAGCCAATGACTGGGAAGAAGCACAGGACATTCTCCAAAATGAAAAAATTGATGTTGCCCTGATCGATATTAATATGCCGGGCATGTCAGGCATAGACGTAACCAGGAAAATAAAGCGTATGTATCCTGAAGTCCAGGTTCTTGCACTTTCAATGCACGACGATTTTGCCATGGTACAAAAAATGATTTCTGCCGGTGCATCAGGGTATATCATTAAACGGACCACTCTGGGAGTAGTGGCAGATGCTATCCGAATTGTTTTTGAGAAAGGAAAATTCCTTAGCAAGGAGATACAGGATATTCTACTTGAGGGCATTAAAGTATCCGAGGATCCTTCCGGTGAAATGAACGTGGAATTATCGAAACGCGAACATGAAGTCTTAACTTTACTGGGACGAGAGCTTTCAAATGAGGAAATAGCTGAACGTCTTTTTATCAGCGAACGGACAGTGGAGTCGCACCGGCGTAATATATTTATTAAAACAAAATCAAAGAGTGTAGTTGGTCTTATAAAGTTTGCCATCAAAAACAACCTAATAGTGAACGAAAACGATGCCACAAAAATAATTTGTACTTTATTTATGGTTGTACTTCCGTTTAGTCAATTACTTTTTCATGGGTTCGGGAATTAGCAGAGGAAACAATACATAAGTGAGCAACAATCCTGTCTTTCCTGTTTGTATAGGGTCATTTACACATAGGCTTGTTTGATTTGCAAACAACACACTATGAAGCTTTTGAACACAAGGATTGATTCTGTTTAGTTTATAATTCAACACCCTAAACAGCAAGACAGAAGAAAAAAGTGAATATTTTAACTTAGTATACTTCCCTGGCTATGTTTACAATATTTGCTGACCGTCCCATAGTGTAAAAATGTATGCTGGGTACCATAGCTTGTTTTAGTTCACGTGCCTGCATTATTGCCCACTCCACACCAACTTTTGCCACTTCCTTGTTGTCCCGGCACTTTTCTGCCTCTGATGAGAGTTCCACGGGGATATCAATATAGAAGTTTTTTGGTAAGATGTTAAGATGCCGCTTTAAGCTTATCGGTTTAATCCCTGGAATTATTGGCACAGTAATGCCTTCGTCCCTGCACTTTTCCACAAACTTGAAATAGTGCCTGTTGTCAAAGAACATCTGGGTTACTATATACTCTCCCCCGCTTGCTATCTTATTTTTCAGCACTTTGATGTCGGTGTCGAAATTGGGCGACTCAGGATGCTTTTCAGGGTAGCCGGCAACGCCCATTGAGAACTTTGTGGGGGTGGGGTCGGTAAGATCCTCTTCCAGGTAATTCCCCTGGTTAAGGTTGTTTACCTGTTCTATCAGCTCGCTTGCATAGCGGTGCCCACCCTCGTCAGGGACAAAGGCCTTGAGCGTCTTGTCGGGGTCACCCCTGAGCACCAGTATGTTGTGTATCCCCAGAAAGTGCAGGTCTATAAGTGCATCCTCGGTTTCCTGGCGATTGAACCCCGAACAGATGATATGGGGAACCACCTCCACGTTGTACTTGTGCATGATCGCCGCAGAAATACCCACTGTTCCCGGCCGCTTACGCACAGTTCTTTCTTCCAAAAAGCCGTCGGGACGCTTTTTGTACATCACTTCCTCCCTGTGGTAGGTAACGTTTATATATGTAGGATCAAATGCCATCAGCGGGGTTACGGCATCATAAATCTCCTGGATGTTTTTCCCTTTAAGAGGAGGAAGGAGTTCAAATGAAAACAGCGTCTTTTTTGTTTGCCTTAATCGTTCAGCAATAATCATCTTTCCTGGTTTAAGGTGTGTGACAGTAATGATTGTATTTCTTCAATGCTTCTGTTTTTGGCTTCTGCATAGCTTATAAGTTGATCCTGACCGATTGCGCCTATGCTGAAGTATCTGGCCTGCGGATGCAAAAAGTAATAGCCGCAAACCGATGCGGCTGGTTTAATCAGGTAAGCCTCTGTAAGCTGCACGCCGCTTCGTTTTTCTGCGTCAAGCAGAGAAAAAATGGTAGCCTTCTCAGAATGATCCGGGCATGCCGGGTATCCGGGTGCAGGGCGTATCCCCATGTTAATCATGCCATGCAGGCATTCAGCAAATGTCTCTGCCAGCCTGTCGGCAAGTGTCCTCAGTAATAGTGCGGAATAGTCATCATTGCGGGCCATAAAAGCCTTCTCTGCCTCATCAGCCCCGAACCCTGCGCTTACAGCAAACAGGCCTATATAATCACTGAAACAGGCATTTTCAGGAGCAATAAAGTCAGCGAAGCAGAGGTTGTGAATACCTTCCGGCCTGGGAGCACAATCCCTCAGGAAATGAAGCCGCCTGGTGTCTCCGCCGGGCAGCAACACCACCACATCTTCATTCTCCGACCATGCCCTGAAAAAGCCATACTCACCCCTAATGTCCAACAACTTTTCTTTTTCTACAAGACCGAGCAGCTCCAAGGCGTCATTCCTCAGCCTTTCAGACTCCTTTTCTGCAACCCTGTTATTTTCCTTACCACCCTGGGTTTTGTATACCCTCCACTGCCTGTAAAATGCCTTCCAGTCTATATACTCCTTCAGGTAACCGATACCGGGCCTTACCTCCCTTATACCTGTGAAAGGCGGCTTTACTTTACTTTCAGCTACTGCCTCCCAGAGAAAGCGGTTTTTTCGCGCAATGGATAACGGCAAGGGCCTCCCCCTTGCTTTTCTTTCTTTCTGGATGCTACGTATCTTTTGATATTTGGCTTTGTAGGCAGAGTACACCCTTTCCCTGCTCTCTTTATCGATAAGCTGTGCCGATAGGAAAACGGCCTCTGAGGCATCCTTTACATGTATCACCGGGCCGGAATAGAGGGTGTCGATCTTAAGTGCTGTGTGGGTCTCACTTGTCGTTGCCCCCCCGATCAGCAGAGGTATTTTGAGGCGCTGTTTCTCCATGCCGGCGGCCACGGCTGCCATCTCCTCCAGCGACGGGCTTATAAGGCCACTCAGACCAATGATATCGGCATTTTGCCTGACCGCTTCAGCAATTATCTTTTCCCGGTCGACCATTATTCCCAGGTCGATGATCCTAAAGTTGTTGCAAGACAAAACAAGTGAGACTATGTTCTTACCTATATCGTGTACATCCCCCTTTACCGTTGCGAGTAATACCGTTCCCGAGTAGGTACGTTTCCCGTTACCTGGTCTCTGGCTACTCAAAAGGGGGTAGAGAAACGCAACGGCCCTTTTCATTACCCTTGCAGATTTAATTACCTGTGGCAAAAACATCTTGCCCTGCCTGAACAGTTCCCCGACCTTGTTCATCCCACTCATTAGTGGTCCCTCTATTATCTCCAGTGCCCTTGGCATCTCATTAAGGCATGCCGTCAACTCTGCCTCAATACCATCTGCCACACCCCTTACGAGTGCATCTTCAAGCCTTTTAGCCGCCGGAACATAAACTACTGCTTCGCTCTTCGCTGTTTTACCAGCCTTTTCACTCAAAAAGCCAGCACCAAGCTCCATCAGCCTCTCCGTGGCATCCCTCCTCCTGTTAAATATCAAGTCCTCACACCTTTCCCTCAGTCCAGGGTCTATCTTATCATAAAGAGGCAATGTCCCTGCGTTGACGATGCCCATATCAAGTCCCGCATGAATGGCATGGTAAAGGAATACCGAGTGCAGGGCCTCCCTGAGGGGGGTGTTGCCCCTAAAGGCAAAGGAGAGGTTGCTTATTCCACCACTGGTCTTTACCCCGGGAAGGTTCAGCTTTATCCACCTCACAGCAGCGATAAAGTCTTTTGCATAATTCGAGTGCTCCTCCATGCCTGTGCCTATCGTCAGGATATTACAGTCGAAAACAATATCGCCGGGAGGTATACCAGCTTCTTTTACCAGCAGGTCATAGGCTCTTTTACAAATGATTATCTTCCTATCATAATCCGTCGCCTGCCCCTTTTCATCGAATGCCATTACCACCATCGCAGCACCATACGTCCTGATCCGTTTTGCCTTGTGGATGAATATTGTTTCGCCCTCACCCAGGCTTATGGAGTTTACCAGGGCCTTCCCTTGGATGTTTTTAAGGGCGCCTTCAATGACATCCCATCCTGAGGAGTCTGGCATGAAGGGAACCCTTGCTATGTCAGGCTCTGAACCTAGTAGCCTGAGGAAGTTCTCCATCTCGTCCCTTGCATCCAAAAGGCCGTCGTCAAGATTGATGTCAATAATTTGTGCGCCGTTTTCAACCTGCTGCCTTGCAACAGACAAGGCAGCATCATAGTCCTTATCCCTTATAAGACGCGCAAAACGTCTCGATCCAGCCACATTGGTTCTTTCCCCGATGTTTACAAAATTGTTTTCGCTCTTGACCACCAATGCCTCCAACCCGCTCAGGCTTGTCTTAAGCTCAGCCTGCTTCGGCTGCCTTGGACGTTTCCCGTCAACCGCCTCTTTAATTTGCTTGATATGTTCAGGTGTGGTGCCGCAGCAGCCCCCAATGATATTGACAAACTCCTCTTTTGCATACTCCCCTATGATCTCTGCCATCTGGGTGGGGCTTTCATTGTATCCGCCCTCTTCGTCAGGCATGCCTGCATTGGGGTGAACAGAAACATAAATTGGAGCCTTCCCGGCCAGATCTGCCAGAAAGGGTCTTATCTCAGAAGCACCCATAGCACAGTTTATACCAACTGCCAGAAAGGGAAAGTGCTCAACAGATACCATAAAGGCATCCATGTCCTGGCCCGACAGTATCCTTCCCGAGGCATCATTGATGCTCAAAGAGATCATGACGGGCAGCTTAACGGCCTTTTGCTCAAACACTTCCCTGATTGCAAAAAGGCATGCCTTGGCATTCAGGGTATCAAATACCGTCTCCATAAGTAACAGGTCACAATCACCGTCAATAAGGGCAGCAGTCTGTTGAGCATATGCCTTTTTCATCGTATCAAAGCTGATTGCACGGCTTGCAGGACAGTCAACCTTATCTGGTATGGAAAGCGATTTACTGCCGGGGCCCATGCTGCCGGCAACAAAACGCCTCACTCCGCTTGCTGAGAACCTATCGGCGCACTTCCGTGCAATCTCCGCACCCTTTCTGCTGATACTGTATGCATGATCCTGAAGGCCGTAGCCATCCAAAGACAAGGATGTTGCCCCAAAGGTATTGGTCTCTATTATGTCGGCCCCGGCCTCAAGATAAGATGCATGAATATTTGCAATAAGGTCTTCACGGCTAAGGTTCAGCACTTCATTGCAGCCTTTGAGGGGCTTATCGTGGTGTTTAAACAGATGCCCCCTGAAGTCATCCTCGCCAAGGCGCTGTTTCTGCAGCATAGTTCCCATGGCACCGTCAAGCACCATGATACGTTTGCTGAGTATTTCATTGATGTCATTGCTCATTTTGCTGCCATTTAGAGTTTTTGGTTTTTTTGCCTCTGTTATCAGTGCCTTAGTGTTTACAGCTTTACCAGTTCAATATCCCCGTATTTCATTATCTTATCACCAGCTATTGCCACACAGGCAAGTATCTCTCTTTTTGACTTCACCAGGGCGGCTAGTTGTCCCAGGTCATCCGGAGCTGATATCCTGTTGCACAGTGATGTTGCCCATGCATCTGCCACTACGGGTGATCGGCATATCACGCTAACCGAGTCGGCCCTACCATAGCTGAAGGAGTGTCCGAAGGTTCCGGAAGAGGAGCATATCCCGCATGGTGACAGGTCGCTGCCAATGGAAACACCAATGCTACCTGTTATCCTGCTGCTGGCGGTCTCCAGTCCCACGGTAAGCCTGCTCCTGAAAAGGCATGCGATGTCCCCTCCATTCTCAATAACATATTCAGTGTCCGGATAAAGCCCCTTCAGCAGCCCAGCCACCCCCTGCGATACCATGCCAGCAACTGAAGCCATCGGACCCACATTGGCAGCGACAGCTGCTGAAATCATCTCCTGTAAAGTTGCAGGGGCATCCCTGCCTGCATCAACCGGCACATGGGAGTTTATAAATCCCGGGTTCTGCATGGCGTAGCCCTCGGTCTCCCGCCTTAAGCGTTTTATCTCTTCCCTCACCAGCCAAAGCAGCTCCGCATTGTAGTGCCTGGGGGATATGCCGACAAGCAGGTCACTTTCCTTCACGATCACACTGAAGTAAGTAAACCTTTCACTGTTCCGGTACTTACGGTACTTTCTTTCCTGGTACATGTTGTTAAAATCTTGACGAGAAAAGCTTCATCGGGCATGCCTTGAGGCAAAGGCCGCAGGCAATGCATTTATCAGGGCTGAACTTAAGATGGCTGTCACCGTTCATTGCCAGTGCACCAGAAAAACATACCGCGGTACAGGCACCGCAATGCACACAACTATCGGCATCATGCGCTATCCGAAACGATATCCTGTCCACTTCCACCTGCCTCTGTCTTAAAAACCTGATGCCCTGTTCAACAGAATCATGCATGCCAGACAGCTCCACCACCATAAACCCTCCTTTGTGGGCATCAATGCCCGCCCTCAGAATGTTTACCTCCAAAGTGGTTTGCCTGATCAGGTTGCTTATGACAGGTTCATTGGTGATCCTTGGCTGAAACATCAGATAATATGTGTTTTTCATATCTACACCATTTTAAGTTTGTTCATTTTTTTGTTTTGCGCCAGCGGTGAAACTGGTTCCGACAAAAGGAATTCGCCATCAGCAATCCTCTCCTTGAGTATATTGCAGATCTCCCTGGCCTTACTGATGCTTGACAAGGGAGCCGTCTGAAAAGCTCTGCCCGCAAGCTCAATCTCTCCCGACATCAGTTGGGCATAATTGAACTTGCCTGCCACCGGTCTGTCCGGTTGCCCGTAATCCTGCAAAACGGTTTCAATGTCCATGTTCCTTACGGAGAGGTTTTTTGCTACCTCAGCACTGGTTACCGGAAAGGGGATCCCAATACCTACAAAGAGTGTTGTGCCATATTTTTCATAATAGGCAGCACGGATAAAGTTTGTGTTCATCTTTTTTAGGTTGCCTATAACACTAATAGTAGCAGCAGGCCCCAGCGGTATACCTTTGCTGTTCCTCTCCTTGCCGGTAAAGTGTTGTGTGCCGTTCCATGCTATATACCCGTGTGCCCCGCCAATGAAGATACCCGTTCCGATCCCGATTGATTTCAGTTGGGGGTCATTAAGAAGCGGGCTTAACTCGCCCGAGGTGGAATAGGTAACGTTGCCATTGCCAGGCAGCAGGGTACCCATATAGGTGTACATTGTCCGGGCTGAACTGTTGGTAGCAGCTGCATAGTTCTGGTATGCATTACGGGAATTAAACATAAAGGCCTCATTTACATCTTCAAGACGGACTTCTGCCACGGTTTCTTTACGGGGGTAACAGTCCGTTCCTTTGGCGCTTGCCGTCAGCTTTACTGTTTTGCCTGCTATAAGGTCCTCAATAACATGTGCCCCGCCATATTCAATGCTTGCAGGGTTCTCTTCCGTGGCCCCGATGTATGCATCAGCTGCCGCTATGCCCCCATAGGCAGCCACCCCGTTGAGGCTTACTTTTTCGTAACGCATCGGGGGGGAGGAATGACCAAAATTAATAAAGGCACCAGAAGAGCACATTGGCCCGAAGGTGGCCGTGGTGACCACGTCAACCTTCCTGCTGAGCTCATCGGGGCTCTTTTTCCCGGCCAGCTCTTTGAACTCTCCCGCTGTCAATATTACCGCCTCTTTCTTTTTTATCTTTTGGTTTATCTCATCGACTGATTTGATCATGGTAAAAGGTTTTGCTCATGAATATTTTTTCGCACGTTTTCATTTCTGAATTGTGTACGCAATAAGACAGGGAACACATTAAAAACAACTTGATGTCCTTCATTTCTTTTGGGTGAATATGCTGCCTTGACGAGTCCACGCAAAGCCGCTAAACCCTGGAGGCATGAGCCACAAAACACAGTGGATGTCCCAACGCTAAAAAGGAGTAGGTTTTGTTCATGATTATTTTAAGCCGTCATTTATGCGGCTTGTGAATGCATAGAGCACTCCTTAAAAAACAAAAGTTGTTTCGGGAAAAACGGGAGGTCTGGGCCGGGCTTACTTAGGAAATGCCGGCCTGGGCATCCGGCATAGGCAGAGGAAATAAACTACAGACCTTAAAATATGGCCATAGGCTTTAGACAAAACAAATACACAGGTGAACATTGGTCAGGGTTTTAATTATCATTCCGATTGCTTCCGGCAGGTATTGGCACCTTTTCACGCGATCTGAAGGTTGCCAGAGGTTCATCGAGCCTGTTCTCTTCCCTCTTCTTTATAATGCAAACAGCCAATAAATGGATGAATGAATGGGTAACAAAATTATGAATAATATTTTACATTGAACACTATTTTTCAACAGACTTCAATTTTTTTTTGCTTTTAATCATTATTGCCCATTTAAATTCACCGGGGAAAGCTGAAAATACCAAAGCCCTCCGGGAAGGGAGGGCTTTGGTGACTTCGGAGAGCCGAAAAGTATAGCGTTTAAATTCAGGGGTTGCGTATAGCAAAAACAGATGATTATTATCTGGATATTAACAACGGAACTGTTGATCGCTCTGTGCCAAAGCATACATGGATTACATACTGACCCTCAGGCAATGATGCACTATCCCATTGTATCTTTTTCTCCCTGGGTTGAAGAGAAATATACTTTCTGCCCATAATGTCTGTAACAAATAATCGTTGAATTTCTCTCCCGGATGCTACAGTAACCATATTTGATGCCGGATTTGGATATACTATAAGTTCTTCTTCGGGTTGCCCTTCCCAGGTTGATGTAGGTGTATCAGGTGTAAATACAGCTTCCAGGGTGTGGTCGCTTACAACATCTACAAAAGTGTATCCCGGCAACGGGCCCTGGCTATGCCCATCTATGATGATATCCTCAACTATATACCCATCGTCTGTATAAAAGACAAAACTTTGATGTCCACCATAATCGACCGGAATTGTCCCATCGGGACCAATGGTTGCATTGTATGGAAAAATGGTTCCATTACTCCCTTCAATAACATGAATAAGGAACGACTGAATGTGAAAAACGATCTCTATAACATGATCCTCAATAATCTCCTCAAAGGTATAGTGCTCCAGCGCACCAATACTCTCCCCGTCCAGAATAATATCTTCGATATAGTGCCCCTGGTCGGGAACAAAGTCCAACGTCAATTGCTTCCCATGGTCTAACAACAACCTTCCTGACGATCCAATAGAACCGGTGGAAGGCAGGACCTGCCCTTGCCCGCCAACAACAACATACACGGCATGGATCTTTGGCTCAAATATTGCCTTAACGAAACCATCCTCAATGACATTAAAGGATAGCTGAGGTTCGGGATATACATATCCATCCTTTTTCCAGTACCTGAAAAAATACCCTGGTGCAGATACCGCTTCAAGAGTAGCGGTATCACCATAATGGTATACCCCGGCGCCTTCAATTGTGCCTCCATCCATTGGAAAGACATCTGCATTTACATGGTGTTCTACAGGATGCAACTCTACCTGAATTGAATGGTCTAGGTCTTCCATAAGGATTGAGCCTGTATGGGGCACGTACCCTTTCTTGGTAACTGAATATTCATAGACACCCGGAGTGATCGGAAAAACGACGGTACCAGATGCACCGGTTATATTTCCACCAAGGTGATCTACCTGGACATACGCTTCTTCAAGAACCGCTTCTACATGATCAACGATGGTAATTTCAAGTTCACCAATCAAGCTGCCTTCTTCCACAAGCGTGCAATACAGGATCAAATCCTCACTATCGAGTTTAATCATGCCTTCCGTAGAGATATATCCCTCTTTGTCCAAACGGTATGGATAAACCCCTTTCGCCACATTGCTTATGGTAAAGTTACCGGGAGTCATGCCAACACCATCAAATGTCAGCTTGGCATTGGTAATATCCATTCCCTGCTGGTCACGAACAACAAATTCAACATCGAACGTCTGGGTCAATACATCCAGGGTTACCGGAATAACCTTATCCCTTCCCGTGGCATTATGTGACACCATTATGTTGGCATGATATGTACCTGGAAACAGGTTGCTGGTGTTATAATTCAACATGACTTTATCCTGATGGCCCGGTAAAACATTGCCCGAATCCGCCTCAAGGTGCAGCCAATCTACTGTGTTAATGGGCTCCAGTAAAGCGCGCAACACCCAGTTGCGATCTATACCAATATGTGCATGTTCGACCCATTGCCCTTCAAGGTATATCCATCCTCCTTTTCCGGGAACCATAGGGCCTGGGTCGACTGTTAAGGGAGTACCTTCGCCATAGGAATACAGGTACAAACCAAGCCAGTAGTCATTGCCGGGCTTTAAGGCAATATTCTCCGTCAGGGGATACACGGTCCAGTCTCTGATCTTATACTGATCACTGGTCAGTATGGATGAATATATTTCATGCTGGGGACCTTCCTCGGTGCTGCCTTCCCATATTTTCACTTCCAGGTCAGTGAACCCATCCTCTACCATATGAAATTTAACCGATGACAAGGTGTGGGTTCCATAAAATGCTTGCAGGTCTTCGGGTGTGAAACGCGTGGCAATTTTTAGTGGCATAGGCTGTGTGGTACCCGCCCTGGTTTCCCAGTCGCCGTCGTGTTTAATCTCAACCATGTCGTCAATCGGTTGAAAAGCACCTCTCTCCGGGCCATCAATCCCCGAAGGTGCTTTCTTAACCATGTCGTCAATTACTGTATAGCCATACAGAGACTCGTTTTCCTCAGAAGAGGAAGCAAAAAGACAAGCTGAAGAAGTATCAGATGCAGGTAGCTGCTTATAAGATGAAGCGGGGAATGCGGACAGTGCAAACAAAAGATCTTCCTGGCCCGGATTGCTTATGGACATCTCAGCCCGGCTGTTTTTGTTCTCCTCCAAAGAAAGCTGAATATTTGCAGGGAAAACCTCTATCAAAGGGGCAGGTATTTGATCCATCGCAACATGTATTGAATCTTTTTCAGTACCTGTTTGGGCAGAATCCCTGATCGTTTGATACCCCGGTTTGTCCACTTCATACCTATACACTCCTTCATACAAAGGCATAGCAACGACTCCCTCCGAATTTGTATAAAATTCGCCCACTCCTTCAACACGAAGCCTTGCATTCTCTAACGGATGCTTATCACTGTGAACGGCAAAGGTCACTTGTTGCACCGAGGGATTATCGTAACGAATGGTAACATCATCAATAGCGACCTGAACACCCTCATTTTGTTCATATACAAAAGCAATTCGAACTGACTTTCCTGCATAATCTGACAGGTCCGACGTGATCTCTTCTTCAAAAAAGTTACGGTACTCCCCTTCGGGCTCCATAGTCATAGAATGCAATGTTTCCCATCCATCATCAACGTGAATGACAACATATGCGCGGGTATACAAACCATGGATGCCATTGCTGACATACCACTTCCAAAATGCCAACTCGAGACCATCATTGTTAGGAAGCTCTATTTCTGGTGAAACCGCCCACGTAAAACCCGGCTCTTCTCTGCTGACAGCCATAGCAGCTTCTCCTGTATTAACAAACTGTGCCCAGTTGCTAGCGCCCCACTGATCTACGAAACCATAACTGGGGGATATACGAAACCATCCTCCATTATCCACCTCCAAGAGGTTGTGGCCATTAAGCCCACCATCTTCTGCATAATTCCTTTGCACCGACCATAGATCAGGCAGCTTTCCTTCTGTCGTTTCAGATTCAAAGTCCTCCTCCCATACGACAACATGTTTATTTGTGTCATTGGTTGAGATCTGTTCCTGTACCCATGGTGCATAATAACTAACCCGGGTATATACGCCAGGGAAACCAGGTTCCCCGCAACCAATACCCCAGCTGGTCACTCCGGCCACCTTTTTCCCTCCAAAACCGTCAGAAACGGTTAGAGGTCCGCCGCTATCACCCTGACAGGAAGATGTTTCGCCATCCCCCGCAAGTATCATGCCCGGTGTGATCCAGTAATGAGGATATATTGTCTCTTTGTGTGAGCGAATGTTTATTTTTGCTGCCTGCAACGTGTCAGGACTCTGTCCTAAATATTCCAAAGTTCCCCAACCCGAAATGTCAGCCAACACCCCGGGGTCAGTTAGTCCAAGAGCAACATCCTGTTCTTCAATCAATGGCAATGGCTCTTTAAGTGGGTCAGACAGGTCGAATACATCGGTTATGCGAATTACAGCAATATCATGCTCCATCTCCCGCCTTACATAATCAGGGTGAACCACTATCTTATTTATCCTGTGCCATGATCCTTCATTGGAAGACTGTTGAGTAAACCCTGCTCTTATGTGGGCAAAACTCGGATTCTGCGCCATATAATCAACACAATGTGCCGCGGTAAGCACCCACTTTTCGTTAATTATGGAGCCGCCACACACATGCACTGTGTCTCCCGCTGATCTTTCCAGTTGAAGGGAAACTTGCCAGGGATAGTCGTCAATCACGGCATCGTCACCACCAACAATACGGGTACCAAAGCCAGGAATCTGCTCAAGGTAATCTGAAAGATTACCAGCACTCTCCGGCGCATATCCTTCCATATCGGAAAGTTTAACACCACCCACCGTATTTTCATCTGCTACCTGGCCTAGAGAATAATGGTAAACAGAGGGAGCAAACAGAAAAAAAAGAAGGCAAGAAACAGCACCCGACAATCGCAATGTATTTAATAAAGTGTTCATCTGTTAATCATTTTTATGTTTCTGTCAGACGGAGCTCGCCATGCACCATCATTGTCTTGTTTGTCAATCAGTTTAGCATGGCTCGCTTCACCTGTTCAATTGGTTTATATAACGTGTTGTTGTGAATTGCTTTTATGTAAAGAAGTCATCTTATCGATAGATTATCAGTTGTTCTGTAACATAGGTGTCTTTTGTGACAATGAGAAGAAAATAGGTTCCTGCAGACATTCCGGACACATCAATGGATGTGCTTCCCTGATTTGGGCCCAGGGTTTTTGTTATTTTACCAAACTGATCCATTACATAAATAACTGTAACAGGTTCACCCACCTCAACATTTAGCCTATCACTGACGGGATTAGGATATATCTTTACCGGCATTGGCAGCTGTTCCTCCCAACCGGTGGTCTGGTTGTTATGTAAAACCACTGTCACCAAAAGGTCTTCTTCTCTTAAAACAAGGCTTCCCACTTCAGTATCATATCCTGTTTTTGACACTTCATAATGGTAATATCCCGGCGGAACGTTCTCAAAGAGATACGTGCCGGGCAACGCCGACTCCTCATTGAAGACCACTACAGCATCATCCACAAAATTGCCTTCCTCGTCAACCACATCAAAAGCTACCTGAAACAGGTCATCCGTCCACTGAAGCATATACAGGTAACCAGGATTGTCTGCTTCTCCACCCGGCCCATCTGCCCTGCAAAGAACCATGGCTGTTAAATAGCCCTCACCATTGTATACCAAATAACTATCTGATATGTTGTTTTCTTCCATCCAGAAATTCGCAGGCTCCACCGTAAACTGTTCTTCCTGTTTCTTGCTTATAAAGAATTCGTCGCCATCGTATCCCATGATCGTCAGATCGCCATAGGAAACACTTACTTCTCCTGCTGCATTGGCAGCCAAAGACTGGAGGCTTGCAGAAGGGGTTGTGGTGTTGACAAGCAAGGGAGAGGACCATTCTTCTTCTGTAAACTTCATGTAGTATAACATATGCTCGCGTGCGCCATGCCCAAGGTCATTTCTGGATTCCACTACAAGATGTAATTTCTCACCAGCAAAGTATGCGGCAGCTGCAGGAGCTTTATCATGTTCAAGGACTATTTCTCTTTGCTCCCATTGCGCGCCGCCAGGAAGCAGATTGTGCATATGATTTACCCCACCATCTTCTGTGGGGGAAATGATATGGGCTATACCGCAAGGGCTAACCTCCATTATGGGAGGAAAAAAATGTGTGGCGAGACCAAAATATGTTTCCATAACCTGCACTTCCCAGTCTGATTGGAGGTCTGAAGCATAGGCATATAAAAACTCACCATTGAGTTGACTCTGGCCAATATGAAAGCCGCCAGAATTGTCAACGGATGCCCATATCGGATTTCCCCTTAACTCAAAGGGTATGGCTTGATAATCCCAACCCTCCCCGGTTTTCTTTCCAATAAACGACGCATTACCAGGTACAGTATTGCTTATCAGGTAAAGCTCTCCAAAGGGAGAATAGAGCAAATTATGTGAGTTAAACTCCAGGTGGCTCACACCGGAAGGAGTGGGAATTGGTTCGGGTTCAGACCAGGAATGGCCTTCAGCTTTGTTCATATAATTTAAATCAAAAGGCAGTGTGCTCGATAATGGTTTCGAACCAAATGTACAATGATACACCTGATGACCGTCTGCAACAATCAGTGGTCTGTGACCAAGTGATGTATAGTGGCCAGGATTATAATACAGTGTGTCGATTATCCATTGACCATACAGGTTTTCTGAGTGGATACCCAATAAAAACGTAGTACATAGGCATATGCCAAATAATTGCAATGATTTCATGATGATCGTATATTTATTGTGTAGTTATGATTATTATTTTCCTGATACTGTCAGAATCCTTATGAACACTTAACATATACACCCCATCAGCAAGAGCAGATACATCTAATTGTTCATGGGTGGAAGATCCTTCTTTGGCGAGTATCCTGGACCCATTCAGATTATACAGCACAAGGGAATCGATTGTTTTATCTGAAACCACATTCAACAAATTGGTCGCCGGGTTAGGATATATATGTATTTTGGTATTATCCTTTTCTGCAGGGACCGCCGTGGTCTCTTCCTTGAGAGTTACTATAAGCTCCATGTCGGCATCATCGATCACAACACTGCTTCCCTCTGCCACATATCCACATTTTTCCACAGTGTAACTATAAGAGCCAGGAGGAATATTACCAAAATAGTATTCGCCCGGACTGTTCTGAATACCATCAAAAGTTATTATGGCGTCTGTCAAAAGTTGACCTGCTTCATTCTCTACTTGAAAAGTCACAGAATAGAGTGCCTCATTGAGCACGACAATCTCCTGTACATGATAATTGTCGCCTTCCTCGATCGTAATTGTGCTATCTACAGTTACAAACCCTTCTTTGGATACCGTATATTCATAATCACCGGGGTAAACATCAGAAAAACTATAGGGTGAGTTTTCTACGGTAATTCCCAAAAAAGTTACTGTGGCATCATCGATCTGTGATCCTTCAGCATCCCGGACAACAAAAAGGACATGATATAATCGCATATCCAATACAGCTTCGACATGCATATCATCATCTGTAACATCAAATGAGCCACGATAAAGATGATAACCTGGGCAGCTAACAAAAAAATCATATTCTCCCGGCGGGACAGAAAACGTGTATTCTCCCTCTGCATTGGCATAATTATACGCCTGGCTGTTGAGTCTTATATTTGCATCCGGCACCTCTTCACCCTCAGCATTCACTATAGAAAAATCCACTGTGTGCAACGGCGGTTCTTTTTCTAACATGTATATATTGGAAGGATATGTATCATACATTGACACAACCGGCCGGCCTGAAAGATTAAAGGCAATTTGGCTGTGCTCTGTCATTATGTTTACCAGTTCCTCTTCTACAAATGCATCGTCTGTTAGCTGAGCAAGATACAAGGACCCGGATTGCCAGCTCTCCTCTACCCCGAATGATACACTGATATTCTCCGACCGGTCCACTGCTATGGAGTGGAGACGTATAGTATTTCCATCCTGTTTACTGACGAATTGAGGATCAGACAATGTTTCATCTTCGAACACACAATACTGTATTTCGGTCTCTCCTGTCGTGGAGTCGCGTACTTCCATGGCAAGATGAAGCTTCCCGTTCATCGCCGTAGCTGTTAAAGCATCTATTTGAGCCCCAATATCCAGAAAATACTCGTCCAGTTCCCCGTCTTTATCAAAATCAAGCGTATACACAAACAAACCCTCATTTAATCTGTCAGGCAAGATCATATAGGGTATACCCGTGTTTGGGCAAACAGCCATAGTGAAATTACGTTTATCAAAAAAATGGATATGCTCACTTATATCTGTATGGTACAATTGCCAATCGGAATCACTTCGTTTTGCGGCATATTGCAAACGAATGGCATTCTCCGGATCGTCCGTGATGGCAGCAGCATGCAGCCTGCTTATAGGATGATGGCTATAGCCAAACTCCATCGCGTCAACAAATGCATCTTCTTCAATACTGAAAGGAACATCTTCAAAGCTCCATTCGCCGGAAGGACTTTTACTGCCCACAACCCCATAATATTGCCTAATAAAACCAAAATCTCCAGGGATTTCAGCGTAGCCCATATAAGCAATTGACTTCCAGTTCAGAAAGCCACTGGTTCCTTCTTCAGGGAGACGGTCCTCGGGAAGAGGAATCATTTGGGACCCAAGCCACTCCCCATAATTTTCCTTTTCAGTTAGCCAAAATTGAAAGGTAGGGGGATCCCACGATGTCTCTCCCGGTATCTCTTTTTCGAAAAGAAATTGGTATGTGTTGTTTTCCGGGAAAAAATAGACTGGAGCTTTTCCGAAAATATAATGGTTATCTTCAGAATGAATAATGGTGTCTTTATCCCAGGCATTAGCTGCATCGGCTGGGGTCACAAAGCAAATTGCAACAAAGAAAAAGATAATTAATCCTGGTATGTAAATTTTGAGTTTCATAATAAAAAGGGTTTAGATGGTTACAAAAAGGAACAGGGCCACTTCAAGACCCTGTTGGAAAAAAAGTATTATTGCACAATAATATTAATGGCTTTCGATATGTCTTGCGTTGACAATTGCAGCACATATCTGCCGGGATTTAGATGTCGAAGGTCTAAGGGGATATGGTTGGTTCCAGATATCATTTGCAGGCTGCTACGCCTGTAGACCTCTTCTCCGCTCATGCTAAATATTCGGAGTGTTCCCGTTGAAGGCATTTCTGTAAACGCCTCCAGAACAGCAGAGGACCCAATGGGGTTCGGGTACACCCTCAGCGCAAAGGTGTGTGCCCTATCGGCAATGCCAGTAGTCTGATCATCTTCATCGCATTCACCTGACCGCAACACAGACAGGCTATATCTTACCTTGTCCGTATAGGTATAAGTGATAAATGGAACAATGATGTTGCTTTCATTGTCAAGCATAAAGGACGACCGATCAGGGTGACCATGTTCAGATAAGAAATCATCCATGTCAAGCCGTCGATCATAAAAAGTGTTTTGTCCTTCATGATAATAAGACATCCACATATCGGCGCCAATTTGCAAATACCTTACTAAATAGGCTATCGATAATACACCATTTGTGATTGATGGGGCAAATCCATCCCCCGGGTTCGAAGGTGAGGCTAAAATGGGGTCTTGCCAATCATTCGTGCCCTCTTTGCGAAAATAATGGGTATACGTTGGTTCTTCCCAGGAATTAGTGGATGCCACAAAATAATGGATGGTGTTGTCTGCATGCAAAATAGCAATGGGATAATCTTCCCTAAATGAAGTTTCCTGCAATTTATGCTCCCAAAAATGCCCGCCAGGAAATAAATTGCTTGCATACCGGACACTATAAGACGGGAGTGGGTCGCCATAATCCCCATCATCACCGAGAGAACGATATATTATATGTGCAGTACCATCTTCAGATATAGCCAGCGAAGGACCTGTTCCCAGATAGTAGGGGCCTAACTTTGCACATTCAAGCTTTTGTAATTCCCATTCTCCCTGAAGGTTATTCGCATAGATGATCTCAAAATCTCCGTTGTAGCAGGGGCTCCAATCCCAATCATCATCATCATCATCATCATCGCGAGGTGCTGCTGCCCTATTTGCTTCGCCTGTTATGGTTGAGAAGCGTTCACCAGATAACCATGTTTTCTCAAACAGCTTATCGTGCAGTGATTTTTCAGTGGAGCATCCGCGATCCAGATTGTCCCAGTTTACCTGACCGAATACTGCTAAATGAATAAAGCCTGATTGATCAACAGCAAAAGACATATCCAGATGGAATCCTGTAGTAAACATAGGAACAGATTCGGTTTCCCAGCCTTTTTCTGTTCTTTTGGCCACAACAAAAAACTGAGGGAGTGATGCGTCATGGGGATGGTCTGCTTCTCCTGGTTCGCCCACTTCCGAGTATCCAAGATAAACTGTCCCGTCAGATCCTAGTGTAATATATCCATCCACGTTTTTTCCGGGTTCACCCACCACTTCGGGCTGACTCCATTCACCGCCACAAGGCTTTTGAGTATAGTAAAGCGTTGCGTACGGTTTTGCAACCGCGCGGTTGCGACCAACATAAATCATATGATACGTGTTATCCAAGTCTGTCACGACATTTTGCGCACCAGCGAAAAATAAGGTATCGTCAGTTTCTACCAGAAGTTGATCTACAATCCACTCCTCTTGCGCCATGGTATCCCCAGGGAATAGGGAAATACAAACAATGGCTGTTGCTAAAAATAAATAGTAATACTGATTCATGATGCAAAGGTTTTTTTATGTATTGAAAAATGAAAATTGGATTCATTTTTTTGTCGGAACAAATATATGCCCGCAAAACACTAAAAATCAATCCGTGTCAGCTATGAATCTGTCCCAATTTTTTATCAGAGGCACTACTTAATTTTACTGTTTTGCCAAATATCTATTGCTGCTCTCTATCCTCTTTACCGCTATGTCTTTGCTGTCATGTCTCAAAGAGGGATGGTCATTTTACTTATCCAACTTAGAAACACAGATAATAAATTAGGTGTCAGCACACATCTTTTTTTAAGCTATTTTCCATGCCACCACGGATTGACATCTACACCACCATCATAATATCTTTGGAGCTCAATTTTGCGGTTGTTGTGTATATACGGCAACACATGATTTAGAGTGATTTGAACTAAAATTCCGAAAACCAATGAAAAATTCTATTGTCTGCTTTTGGCTGCTATTTGTCACCTTATTCGTGCTTTTCGAGACGAATGCCCAAACAAGGGTCACACCGGCACTGCAGGAAGCATTAAGCAAAAAAGACCAAAACGACTTTGTGCCAGTCAATATTCATCTGGCAGCACAGTACGATACGGGGGAGCTAAAAATAAAAACCCAACACCTGGCTGACCGTTCACAGCGTCGCAAACTAGTCATTGATGCGCTGAAGGATTTTAGCAAAATCGAACAGCAAAATATTTCCAAGTATCTGGGTACAATGAAGCTGGAAGGACAAGTACGGCATATACGCTCTTTGTGGATCACCAATACCATTCATTGCGAAGCCACCCCTGCTGTTATCGCCTCCCTGAAAGAACGAACCGATGTTGCATGGATAGATATTGACCCAATGGTTCAGGTAGTCCCTGACTTTAATGAAACACAATATAATAAAATAGAAGAAGGGGCGGCCTTAGACGAAAAAAATGATGAGGTGCTTGCCGGATGGCATATACCGCAAGTCAAAGCACACAAGGTTTGGAGAGAAAAAGGATTTACCGGTAAAGACATTGTAGTGGCAATAATTGACTCAGGTGTAAATTACAACCACCAGGATCTGCAGGGCAATATGTGGGAACATCCAGATTATCCGAACCATGGATACGATTTCTTTTATAACACAGATAACCCTTTTGATTATCTGTATCACGGCACCCATGTTGCCGGAATTGTGAGCGGTAACGGCAATGCGGGGATACATACCGGAATAGCTCCGAAATCATCCATTATGGCAGTCAAGGTGATAAATAAACAGGGACACTCCGGTCAGGGAATCGTATGGGAAGGGATTGAGTTTGCAGTGGAAAATGGGGCAGATATCATCAACTTATCCATGGGGTTTCCTTATGGCCATCCCTGGCTGGATTATAAGATATGGCGCAATGTGATGGACAGGGTAATGAAAGCGGGCGTTGTAGTAATTGCAGCAGCAGGCAATGAGGGTGAGTTACAGGATGATTTTCCAACACCATATAATGTGCGTATACCTGCAAGTATTCCTCCTCCGTGGCTGCATCCTGACCAGGTATTAATTGGTGAACCGTCCGGTGTCATCTCGGTAGGTTCTACAGATAAAGATGACGACGCTTCAGCCTTTTCGAGCAGAGGGCCCTCTACATGGGCGCATATCGATCCCTACAACGACTACCCTTATGATCCTGAAATGGGTCTTATTCGACCTGATATTGTGGCCCCCGGAGAAGATATCGTCTCCTTGTTTTTTATGGAAGAAGACGCCTATGTTTCAACCAGTGGCACATCCATGGCTGCTCCGATAACATCAGGGGTAATAGCGCTTATGCTTGAAAAATATCCTATGCTCATGCCGGAAGATATAAACAGGATTTTGGAAGAGAACGCTTTTTCGCTGAGCGAAACGAAGAGCAACATCCATGGAAGCGGAAGGGTGGATGCACTTAATAGCGTTAAACATACTCCATTCAGGGGGATCCAGTACCTTGAATATTCATTAAATACCTCTTGTGACGAACACGAAAGTGCAATTACTCCAGGCACAACTGTTTCTTTTGACATGATCATTAATAATCCGACAGAGGAAGTGTTTCAAAACACAGAGTTACTTATGGAAACAGAATGCCAGTATATAGTCATTCAGGAGCCAGTAGTTTCTTTGGATTATCTAGCTCCCGGAGATTCCTTGTTGTTGCAGCAAACATTTTCATTTGAAGTGGCAAATGCCATTCCGGGCCACCATGAAATACTCTTTTCCCTTTGGCTCCCACAGATCGCAGAGGGCGACACAACATTCTGGAAGGCAGAGGTCAGAGAAACCGCCAGTGCACCATTGATAGCGATAGAAGACATTGAAGTGGTTAATGCCTGCGACAAAAACGGTCAAGGAACATTGATCCCTGATGAGGAGGCCATATTGCGAGTTGCCCTGGAAAACCAGGGACAGCTTGAAACAGCTCCCACCGAACTGTTTTTGGATATTCAGACACCGTTTGTTCAGGCAGAAGATCAGTTTGTCTTTCCCGGAACGATCCTGCCCGGTGAACGCGCATACGCAGACTTTCCGGTAAGGGTACACAGGGACACCGAACCAGGTTTGACATCATCGTACCTGTTTACCGCCCGATCGGGTCCATACACCATGGAAAAACCGTTTTCCATAAAGATTGCTCAGGATGTTGAAACCTGGAGTACAGGCGATTTTTCACGTTTTGACTGGTCTTTCGCAGGAGACAAGGATTGGATCATTGACAACACCCACTCTTATTCTGGCACTTATTCAGCTCGCAGTGGAGTCATTTCACACAATCAACAAAGCGAACTGGTTTTGGAAAGAAACGTGCTAACAAATGATTCCATCGTATTCAATGCAAAAATATCATCCGAAGAGTTCGACTTACTCGAATTCTATATTGATGAACAACGCATGGACAGGTGGTCGGGAAAAAAAGACTGGCAGCGTATCAGCTTCCCGGTTGCTGCAGGAGAGAGAACTTTTCGATGGGTATATATTAAAGACCCCTGGGTGTCACAGGGAGATGATTGCGCCTGGATCGACCACATCGAACTCCCCACACTGGCCACAACATGGGCTTTTGCGGGATTTGACCAGCATGCTGAAGACCTCGAAGCAATTCAATTGCAAGGATATGCCTCGCGTTTTAATGCCATCCAATGGACAACAAACGGCAGTGGCTATTTTCAGGATAATACAGCCATCACTACAAAGTATTTTCCACACGAAAACGATCTGGAAGATGGGTTGATTGAAATTACCTTAACGGCCATGTACAACGATAAACAAGCCAGTCACACCATGGCGGTATATTATAATGATTGCGTAGCTGTCTCTCCTTATCTTAGTGATAATGACGACATGGCTATTATCCCAAATCCAGCGAGCATACAGACATCTGTGAATTTTCATTCCTCAAGCCACAAAGACGCCATAGTGACTGTGTTTGACATTACAGGAAGAATCGTACGAACTATTAAGGGAGGGAGTATAAACGGTGTGGTCTCGTTTGAACTGGATGTACATGACCTTCAGCGGGGAATATATATAGTACACTTACAGACCTGCTCCATCAATACTTCGCGCAGATTAATAGTTCAATAGAAATCGTTCTTTTCCTGTTTTGTGCGTGTCGACGAAGTTTTTTTAACTCCCTGATTATTAAGCAACAAAAATTTTATTTGTTGAATTTTGGGTGCTGCAAGCAATCTGGGTGCTGCAAGCTATCTTAGCAGCATGTTTGTCCGTGAGAATGAAAACCGAAGTAGTTCTTTCAGTGTCCAGATCATATAAAAGACCGGCAGGCGTAACATAGTCATTAAGACCGTTGGCTGTGCCGCAACCAGACATGAAGAAGAACTTCTTTTGATGTTTACTAAAAGTGAGTATAGAGCGGATGCGTCAAATGGACAGCCTGTTTATTGATCATGACGATGCTGTGGTGGAAAACTTTTTAGACAGCATCGGCAATGACATCCTTCTATTTTGAAGGATACACAGCTGATTACAAGACCTTTACCCCCTTCCTTGAGGCCTTTCAGGATCGTTTTAACTTAAACAACAGCAACAAAATCTCTTATTAATCATCAAATAAAAAAGTGGGTGCTGCAACACACAAAACAATAGAGTGTCTCAATGCGGACATCAGGAGCACACAGCGACCAGCTGTTCCGTTGTTAATATCCAGATAATAACCATCTGCTTTCTTTATAAATACCCCCTGATATTAAAAAAGCGGCCTCCTTGGCAGAGGCCGCTTTTTTAATAAGTGGCTGAACTCTAAAACACAGCACGTTTAGTAGATTAGCAGCTTTTCTGTTTTTGACATAGTAATGTTCTCCAATTGTATAAGATACACTCCCGGATCTACGTCCTTTAAATTGATTAATTTACTGTTCCAGCCTGCAGAAGGCATGACTGTCAAATATTTGATCATTTTTCCTGATAGATCCAGCAACCGGACATATGTTGGGGTATTGCCTGCACTGTAAAATGCTACACGTACTGATGCAGAAGCAGGATTCGGGTATACACTAATTGCGCTTTCCCGGAAAAGAACTTCGTCGGTATTTACCTGTTCTCCAAAAGAAATCAGCATAGTATGGGATGCCTCTTCCCCTTCGTAAAAAGCAGTCAGGGTCATTTCTATTTGATTTCCATGCAGATCCTCCTCATCAGGAATATATGCCGCTTCCAGACTGAAGGGATCCTCCAATACACCACTACCCGTTGATGACCATTCCGTGTAATCATACTGACTGGCAAACCCATGCAGGCCGACATGATCCCATTCATCATATATTTTGTCAAACCCGGCAAAAGCCCATGTTTTTGCCGGAGACGGCAATTCAATGTGGTCGATCCAGGCACAGTCCTGTCCCCCGGAAAAAACGGGATCTTTCCAATATATCCATCTCAGAAGTTGTTGTCCGGGAGCCACTTCAAACGTGACCCTCTCCCATTCTTTCTCTCCTGACCACCGTCCTTTGCGTTTGTCGTTAATGTAAAAGTCCAGATAGTCATTGCTTTCTGAAGACACTTTCCTGTAAAACGAAACAGAATCTTTTTGTAAAACATCTATTGAGATATAGAATTCGCTAAATCCGTTATGGGTAATTTGACCGCTGCGAGCTGAAAATTGCCCGTTGATTGATTCGTTTGCATCAATTTCCCATGGTGCATCTCCTGAAAAAGACCAGTCATATCGGGAAAAGTCCTCCGAATGCCAACTTTCAAGCATCCCGATAACTGTTTGATAGGATCGTTGTATCTCATATGGTCCTGATTGTGCAGTTACGTCAAACAGTATGGGCGCGCCTGGCATTACATCGCTGTGTACTTTTACAGGAAACTCTGCAAATACATGTTGGTTTTGTGCCAGGGGGGATATCTGCATTTCTGTTGTACATGATTTTATAAAAGGGTGACGGGGAATAACGTGGACAGTGATCTGCTCGCTCGGTTTCTGACCGATATTTTCGATTCTGATGCGGGCTGTTGCTTGTTCTCCCGGATCGAGCCATCCGTTGTGGTTGCCTGTGTGGCTGTCATCAAATGAAAGGGTAGACAGGATAAGGTTTGGTGCATGGACTTGTTCCGGGAATACATATTCATAAAGTGGCGCTGATTCATTATGCGCCTGGGGAATCCAAAGGGAAAAATATATCGTTTGGCCACCGGGAGCAGCTTTATCCACATCAAAAGAGAACGCCTGCTCCAAATATAGCGTTTCCCCCGGAGAAACTGTTCCAAGATCTACTACACTATCGAGAAGTGTTACATATTCTGAGTTGATTCTCAATACGGCATGTGCTTGCTCAAATGCTACGTCAGTAGGGTTTTTAAGCGACAGTTGCAGGTGAATATTTTCGCCCGGATTAATGTTCCCATCTCCATTCCCGCCAACGGAGTCGTCAATGCCATGTGACAAATAGACCATTCCCCGGTAAGCTGTTTCTGTAAATGCAGCCATTGCATCCACCCTTCCGCTTCCAAATACGTTATCTTTGGTCTCGGAAAGGGGGAAGGAAGTTTCTTCAATTATTCTGCTTATGCTTTCAGGTGAAAGCATGGGATTTTTGGAAAGCATCAGGGCAATGGTACCTGCTGCTGCAGGCGCAGAGAACGAGGTACCATTAATACGGAAATATTCTCCGAAGTCCGTATCATATCCGCATGGTAAAGGCACCAGATTGCCCGGGGCAACGATATCAGGCCGTATGAGACCTATTCCCGGGTTAAACGGATAGTCGTCATAGGGTGGTTCTTTATCCCAGACAACAGGACCCCTGCTAGAGAACGGAGCAATGGAGTCCGGGGTATGTTCCTGTGCCGTAGATCCGACGGCTATTACAGCGGATGTCCCTCCTGCCAGGTTCTGATCCGGATGCAGCCAGGGAGGAGGTATACAGGCGGGTGTGATAATCTGGGATGGCGGAGCAACTGATTGTGAATCTCCATAGTTACCAGCGGAGACTGTTGCCACCAGACCGGCGTTCTTTACATTATCCATAATTGTGCGAAATGCTACACGGTCTGCATACCATTGTGGTGCCCCTACAGAAAGTGTCATTACATCCGCTCCGTGTTCAACTGCAAATTCAATAGCGGCAAAAATCGTTGATTCACTGGCCCCTGTCTTGCACATTGCTTTGAGAGCCATTATTTTTGCTGAGGGAGCTATGCCTGTTATCATTCCATTCGTGCCATTACCTGCAACCATACCAGCTACCGAAGTGCCGTGGTTTAGCAGATCATCGGGACTGTAGTCATCGTTTACAAAATCGTATCCGTGCAATGGATAGTCAGGATGTTCCCACATGTTCAGTTTCAGGTCGGGATGGTTATAGTTGACTCCTGTATCTATTACTGCTACCACAACATTTTCTCCTCTGTTGCCGCTTGCATGTTCCCATACCTGTGGAGCATTTAACAGTTCCACATGCCATGCGGTACCCTTGCTCGATATCTCAGCTTTTTTGTCTCTTTGTAGTGGCATTGGCGCACCTGGCAGGGTATGCCCTGGAATAAACAGCCGGTCTTCATCAAAATCCAGTCGCTTAATATCTGACCGCTCCATTAATGCATGGATCACCTGGGGAGTAGCCTTACAATGCACCATGTTCAGGATCCAAAACGGCTTAATCCCAGAAACCTTGCTGGTTTTTTCCATTGTTTTGAGAAACATAAGCAGATCGTTCTGATGGCTTCGATTAAACGACTGCAGCTCAGAAATAACAAAATCCCGTCTCCTTTCCTTGTCTGCCAATAAGACTGCTTTTTGGCTCAGTTTTGTTGGATCGTACTGTTGCGTCAGCCTGATGTTGATCGGTATAACATCATCATCTGATGCAGCAGACAATATTTTTTTTAGGTCGTTCGTGACGACAGGATGCGACGAGACACTGCCGGCTATGGCTGTGAGCAGACTAACGAAAAGTCCGCAGAGAATGATGAATTTGTTCAATTTTCTTAACATTTTGGCAAGTATTTGTTGTATAAAAAATGCATGATTATACCATGCGGGAATGTAGTTTTGATTCCCATCCAATCAAACAACAAAAATGCACAGCTTTTTAGTGACAATCAATCCGTACCAATAATGAACTTTACATGATTTTTTTATCCGTACGATTACGTAATATGGTTGTATGACGCGGGAGCACTTTCATCAAGCGAAGAGCCTAGCTCCATTTATTGCCCAGCAAATTAAAATCATTACCGGGATCAGGATAAGTGTAACACTGAGGTTTCTTATGGGGATGCACCAGCAGTTAAGGAGGATTGAGTATTATAAGCCTCTTTTTATTAAAGATCTGATAATTAAACCCCACAGAACTGATTGTCCAAAATTATGAATCCGCACATGTATATGAAGTGACAAAGATGCTAATGGAGTATTTTTGAAGCGTGTCAATTCAATAATTTAATTAGTTAATAGTTTATTACAATGAGAGAAAAGATATTACCATCGCTTCTATGTTTTTTGTTCTGCCTTCCTTCAATTGCGTTTAGTCTCCTGGAGGCCGATCCTGAGGTTATTGATGACAGAAGCAGCTTTAACCCCGGATTACACCACGGCGATACAGGAGAACCTCTAAAAAAGCATTTTGAAAGTGGGCATTTTACCATTTTCCAGGATCACGGAGATGTAATAAAAGAGGAAACCGGGTTAGATCAACAGTTTGAAACAAAAACCATCCCTGGCTTTTCAGGCCGTGAGCAGTCCCGCAAATACCCCCACCCTGATTATGATTGGAAAAACCCGCTTTTGCATAATCTTTTTATCGCAGATATCATATATAAGAACAATAGTGAAGTTTTTGCCGTAGGTGCAATGGGTTTGCTTATGTATTCGGATGACGGAGGTTTGACCTGGGAGTTTATTGATTCTCCTTTTGATAAAAACATACGGGCCGTAGATTTAAATAATAATTATTTGATAGTTGTTTGCAATGAGGGTATAATTGGCCTTTCTGAGGACGAAGGGAAAAGTTGGACATTTCCTGACAGTGGCGTTGAAACAGATCTCCGGGATGTTTTTCTTGGGGAAAATGGGAACATGTACATTGCTGGGAACTCAAAAACGTTTCTGCATTCAGAGGATCATGGCCAAACCTGGGAGGAGATAGAAATACCCGATGAAGCCATTTATAACCCCCATGATCGGTTAAACTGGAATTATCAAAGTATTTGGGTAGAAGGCGAAACGATTATGCTCGGAACCGGCTTACCAGGGATCCCCATACAAATCGTACGGTCAACAAACCATGGCGAGGATTGGAAGTCAGTTCTTCCCGAAGGAGTGAATCAGCCTGCTGCAAACCTTGGTGCCTATTTATCTGACTTTGCTTTTGCTGACGATGGCCTTACTGGTTATGCCAGTTATTGGATGCTGGGGGCTAATGGAGTGGCAAAAACCACCGATGGGGGTGCGACATGGGAGCGCCTTTATAATATGGATAACTTTACCCCCTACCCTAACCCGGATATTGAATATGTTTCAAATACGATATATTTTCGTAGATCAGTTGCTACCTCCGATGATGGAGAAATTATTATTTCTGGTGGTGGCCTTGGTCAAGTCTTTGCTTCTACCGACGGAGGGGAAACCTGGGATGAGATATTTGGAGGTCCGCATTATGGGGACCGGGACTTATCTGGAGTAACGTTTGAAGGAGCAGCAATTTCGCCCAATAATTCTTCCTGGATTACTTCAGGAAGTAGAGGCTTGGTAGTTGGATCCTCAGACTTCGAGATTGCTACTGCCGGCATTTATAATGGAGAAGAAAAGCCAAGGAGTTTTCAAAACATAGATTTTCTGGATCAAGACAGGGGAATAGCCGTTGGCACACAAGAAGTGTATAAGTATTCCGGCACCAGCGGCGCCTTTTATGTCTTTTACGATGGATTGTATTTTACCACCGAAGATGGCGGCGACACCTGGCAGGAAACAGATGGCCCGGGGAAAGAAAACCATGAATGGTTCGAT